>JAESFY010000080.1_pt1 | contig 68044 bp, 73 predicted proteins | sample 9266201 | NCBI WGS metagenome assembly JAESFY01 (sample SAMN14515071, study PRJNA621656) | algae metagenome | isolation source: Nodosilinea sp. WJT8-NPBG4 and co-occurring heterotrophs from soil, lower... | place: USA: Pinto Basin, Colorado Desert, California | collected 2006-05-27 | reverse complement strand
GCTGCGTCGGCGGCCGTGAACAACTCCTCCGGGAGATCGCGCTCGAGCGCATGCGAGGCCTGGGCTGCGCCTGGAGCGATCGTTCTCGAGGAGTTGTTCACCTCGAACTCACGTGAATCGCGGGCCGAGAACCCGAATGACTTCAGAGACGGCATCCCGGACCGATGAGTCTGATCCCATGATGTCGGAAGCCAGAGGACGGATCGTGACGTATCCGAGGCGCGCAGCGGCCAGGTCGCGACGCCTGTCCTCGATCTGCTGGTCCCATCCGGAATGGAACGCCCTGCTGTCGCACTCGATGATCAGCCATCCATCGACGACGAAGTCCACGCGGCCGACGCCGAGAATGATGACCTGCGTCTTGAACGAGACTCCCATGGCACGGAGGATCAGCCGCATGAAGGTTTCGGGCCCCGACTCCGCAGACGCGTCGATGAGCCCGATGAGCGGCGCGAAGCGCTCGGGCAGCCGGTCGAAGATCGCGATCACCTGATCCCAGGTCACCAGCCCGTGGTGGAGCGCGCTGTCGAGAGTGGCCAGCGCCGCCCGCGGGGTCTGGCAACGGATCGCGAGACTCAGCGCATCGATCACCGATGTCACATGGAGCGGCGTGACATCGCTGAGCCCCGTCCGCCAGTGCAGTTTCGTCTGCTCCGATGTCGGGTTCCGGATGCGCGAGGTTCCGGGAACCACGTGCACGTGCAGGACGTCGCAGTGGTGCACGAAGACACCGATCGCCGCCAGAAGCGAGAGGCAGGACACACGGCCGCCGATGCGCACGGCCTCGGCGACATCGGCATCCGCTCCAGGGAGCACATAGCGGTCACGCCGCAGACGCTTCAGCCGTCCGTGGTCGACCGCGCCCGCGATCTGCCGCCACGACATTCCGCGTGCGACGAGGTCGGCTCGAGTGAACACTGCAGTCGAAAGAAGTTCCGCGGCCCGCTGCCGCACAGTCCTCTGTTTCACTGGGCAATTGTGTGGAGGGAGAGGAACCTCGACGGACTGCGCACACGCGAGCTGTGGAACGATTGCGCGATATCTGTGGAGTGCAGAGAGGGTGCCGCACGTCGGTCTCGTCCGAATCGTGTGAACAAGTCCTCGAGAACTCTGCGGAGCACCCCGTTGCGCCCGCGTCCGTAGGCGAGCTCGCCGAAGCGTCAGAATTCGAGAGGAGTTGTTCACCGGCAGCCGACGACCGACCGCATACGTCAGCTCAGTAGGTCGCGCGCCGGTTGTTGTCCGCGAAGCCCTGGTCGAGTGCCTTCGACAGCGCCGGATCGACGGCGAAACCGTCGGGATCGGGCGTGCGCCTCGACCGCGGTCGCCGCATCAGCAGTGCGAACCAGGCCGCAGCGAGCAGACCGAGGATGAGCAGTAGCGTCTCCATGACAGCACGGTATCCCGAGAGTGCGGCGACGTCCAGCGGTCGGCCTACCCCGCGGCGGGCGGGGTCTGCTTCGACTCGGCCAGCTCGTCGACGACGAGGCCACGCTGGTCGGTGGTGCCGTTGCGGTACGCCTGGCGCCCGACCATGTGCGCCGAGAGCGGTGCCGTGGCGAACTGCATCAGCACGATCGGAGCCACGAGCACCAGACCGAGCAGGATGCCGCCGACAGAGCGCTGCGACAGGGCGATGGCGCCGCAGATGAGGACGAGCCCGAGCACCTGCGGCTTGGTCGCCGCGTGCAGTCGAGACGGCACGTCGCGGAAATGCAGGAGGCCGACCGCCGCCGAGAGGCAGAGCAGCGCGCCGAGAAGGATGAGGACGAGCACAGCCACGTCTACGACGGCATCCGGGATCATGAGACCGAGCACGTTCATTGCGTCGTGTTGTCCCTTCTCGCGACGAAGCGAGCGACGGCGATCGAGCCGAAGACGCCTATCGCGGCGATGGTCAGCAACACCGGGATGCTGCGAGTGTGCCCGTTGATGGCCATCTCGGCCCCGAGAACGCACATGACTTCAGTGAGGAGGACATCGGAGGCCACGGCCCGGTCGAGGATCGACGGCCCGCGCACGATGCGGAGCACGGCGAGGATGGCAGCGATGCCGAACACCACCATGATCACGAGCAGGAGGATGTTCATCGAGCACCGCCCTTCGACGGCCGTGTGAGGAGACCCGCGCGCTGATCGGCCTTGAGCGCGCGATACTGCCCCGGGTCGCCGAGGGCCCGGACGATGCGCTCCTCCCACAGCAGCACGTGCTCGCGCTGGTGCTCGATGTCGGCCGCGTCGCGCACGCCGATCACGTGCAGGTAGAGGATGCGGCGGTCGCGATCCGCCTCCACGACGAGCGACCCGGGGATGAGAGACGAGGTGACCGCGACGTGCGTCATCACGAGGTCATCGGCGTATCGCAGCGGCACGGCGATGATCGCGGCCCCCGGCTGCCGACGGAAGTCGAACACCTGGACCGTGACGGCCAGCGCGCCGCGCAGCACTGCGAACAGGAAAGAGAGAGTGAACACCATTGCGTACCAGATGTTGATGCGGCCGGAGAGGGCGACCGTCGGCAGCCGGAACACGCGCGTGACGAACACCGCGACGACGAGCCCGGTCAGGAATGACAGCACGGTGAACTGCGCCCACAGCAGCATCCACAGCACCACGAGCCAGGCGAGGAACGGGAGCTGCACGCGGATGTCGCGCCAGAGGTGGCGGCGGGTGTCTCTCATCCGTTCACCTCGTCTTCCAGCTGCACGAGGTTCACCGGCTGCAGGAGCCCCGCGCCGATGCGGTCGCACAGCGCGTAGAGGGGGCCGGCGAAGATCGTCAGCGCGAGCGTGACGGCGACCATCCCGCCTGTGGCGAGCGTCATGATCTTCGGGATGCGTCGGCGCTCCTGCTGATCGTCGGCCGCCGGTGCGTTGCCCAGGTGGGAGATGCGCCCCTCGGTCTCGCTCGAGTCCTCCTCCTCGCGCCAGAACGCGAGGTTCCATGCGCGCATCAGGGCGTAGAGCGTCAGCAACGAGGTGACGATGCCGCCGATGATCAGCACGATCATCAGCGGAGTGCCGACGGATGCCGCGGCCTCGAACAGCGCGAATTTGCCGATGAAGCCTGAGAACGGCGGTATGCCGCCGAGGTTGATGGCGGGTACGAAGTAGAGCACGGCGATCACCGGCGCGACCTTCAGCAGTCCCTTGACCCGCAGGATCGAGGTGCTGCCGGCTCGGCGCTCCACGAGACCGACGGCGAGGAACAGGGTGGTCTGCACGACGATGTGGTGGACGATGTAGTAGACCGTCGCACCGATCGCGGCGGGCGTCGCGATCGCCAGGCCGAAGATCATGTACCCGACGTGGCTCACGAGCGTGAACGAGAGTATTCGTTTCAGCTCCGCCTGTGCGACGGCGCCGAGCACCCCGATGATCATGGTCGCGAGAGCGATGATGAGCAGGACTGTGTCGATGCTGTTCGAGGCGAAGAGCTGCGTCTCGGTGCGGATGAGGGCATACACGCCGACCTTGGTCAGCAAACCGGCGAAGACCGCCGTCACCGGTGCCGGCGCGGTCGGGTACGAGTCGGGAAGCCAGAACGACACCGGGAAGATGGCGGCCTTGATGCCGAACGCGATCACCAGCATCAGGTGCAGCACGAGTTGCGTCTCCTGCGGAAGCTCCGACATCCGCTCGGCGATCTGCGCCATGTTCACCGTGCCGAGCGCTCCGTAGATCATCGCGATCGACGCGAGGAAGAGGATCGACGACACCAGCGAGACGACGATGTAGACCGCCCCGGTGCGGATGCGTGATTCGGTGCTGCCGAGAGTGATCAGCACGTACGACGCCACCAGCAGGATCTCGAAGCCGACGTAGAGGTTGAAGAGGTCGCCCGCGATGAACGCGTTGAAGATGCCGGCGGCGAGGATCAGGTACGAGGGATTGAAGATCGAGATCGGGGTCTCGTCCGCGCCGTCGGCGACGCCCTGGCCGATCGAGAAGAGGAGCACGGCGAGCAGCACGATGCTCGACACCAGCACCAGCAGGGCCGAGAGCCGGTCGACGTAGAGCACGATGCCGAACGGCACCGGCCAGCCGCCGACCGAGACGGCGAGCGGGGCGCCGGCATCCACCGCCACGAGCAGCACGGCGGCGATGATCGAGACGATCGCGAGGGTGGCCACGGTGACGAACACCTGCAGGCGGGCGTTGCGGCCGAAGACGAGAGTGATGGCGGCGCCGAGGAGCGGCAGCGTGACGAGGAGGGGGACGAGTGCGGTCATGACCGGTCCCCGCCTTGCTCGTCGGTCAGGTGGGGGCGTTTCGTCTCGCCTTCGGCTCGCTCAGGACGGCGCTCGCTGTCACCCGGGCGAGAAGAGTCGGGCGCATCGAACGGCGCGTCGTCCTGGATCGCCGGGTGGTCGCGCATGTGGAGCACCGTGATCGGGGCGGTCTGCACGCCGACGAAGTCGGTGGTCGCCTCCTCCTCGAGGTTCGCGTCGTCCTCCATAAGATCCTCATCGGCATCCGTACGGGCGCGGAGCGCGATGTCGGCCTCGTCGTCTTCGACGGTGTCAGCCTGACCGAGCTGCCAGGAGCGGTAGATCAGCGCGAGGAGGAAGGCGGAGACCGCAAACGTGATCACGATGGCCGTGAGGGTGAGCGCCTGCGGGAGCGGGTCGCTCATCTCGCCCTCGGCACCGAAGAACGGCGCCGTCCCGGGCACGCCCATCACGATCAGCAGCAGCAGGTTCGTGGCGTTGCCGAGCAGCAGGAACCCGATCAGCACGCGGGTGAGGCTGCGCTCGAGCATCGCGTACACGCCGCAGGCGAAGAGCACCGCCATCACGACGATCAGGGTGAGCGAGACATCCATCAGTGACGCACCCCCTGGGTGGGGCTCTCTTGCGGGCGGATCGCGGACTGGCGGTCGACCTCGGCGCCGAGGCTGCGCAGCACGTCGAGCACCAGACCGATCACGACGAGGTACACGCCGATGTCGAAGATGGTCGAGGTCACGAACTCCATGTGCCCGATCCCGGGGATCTCCCACTCCCAGAACGAGCTCGTCAGCGGTGCGAGTCCGAAGAACAGCGGGATGACCGCGGTGCCCACGGCGAGGATGAGGCCGGCGCCCAGGAGCCGACCGGCATCCGTCGGGGCCGCAGCCCCCAGCTCCCAACGGCCGCCGGCGATGTACCGCATGACCAGCGCCATGCCCGCGACCAGGCCGCCCGCGAACCCGCCGCCGGGAAGGTTGTGACCGGCGAAGAGCAGGAAGATCGAGACGACGATGATCGTGTGGAAGAGGATGCGGACGATCACCTCGAGCAGGATCGACCGGTTCTCCGGCTTCATCTTCTGCCCGCCGACGAGCCAGGCCCGCGGGCTGTCCTCGTTCTCGGACGTCTGGAATCGGATGCCCTCGGTCGTCTCCACGAGGGGCCGGCTGCGGGCCGCCTTGCGCGTGGCACGAGGGAGGTCCTTGGTCGCGGCGAGCAGGTCGGCCCGATGCGTGACGAACACGAGGGACGCCACGCCGGTCGCGGCGAGCACGAGCACGGAGAGCTCCCCCATCGTGTCCCAGCCACGCAGATCGACGAGCGCGACGTTGACGACGTTCTTTCCGTGGCCGATCTCGTAAGCCAGCTTCGGGAAGGCGGCGGAGATCGGATCGGCGACGCGCGACTGGGTGGCGACCACGGCGACGAAGGCCATGGTCACACCGACCCCGGTCGCCAGCAACGCGCGCGGGATCCGGCTGACCGATGCGTTGTGTTCGCCCATCCGCGCAGGAAGCCGCCGCAGCACGAGAGCGAAGGTCACCATCGTGACGGTCTCGACGAGGATCTGCGTGAGAGCGAGGTCGGGTGCACCGCTGGTGGCGAACAGGGCGACCATGCCGAGACCCGTGACCGAGACCAGCACCACACCGGTATAGCGCTTCTGCGCGCGCACGGCGAAGACTCCGGCGACGGCCATGATCGGCGCCACGGCGATCTGCGCGGGGGTGTGCCACGCCGAGAGGTTGTAGCGATCGACGTCGCTCGCGATCAGCGCCGTCACCTCCGCGGCGACGAAGACCACGAAGATCGTGCCGACGTAGACGGGCAGCGAACCGCGCTGGGTGAGCGTGGTGCTGAGCACGGAGAGGCGGTCGACGCCGCGGACGACGAGGTAGTAGGCGTCCGCGGCGGTGAAGGGCAGCATCCGTGCCTTGGTGTCCCAGCCGGTCCGACGGGAGAGCCAGAAGATGCCGAAGCCGAGCAGGATCGACAGGATCGAGATGCCGAGTGCCGGCTCGAGACCGTGCCAGAGCGCGAGGTGCCCGGGGCCCTCTGCCGCCTCACCCGCAGCGTCGAGACCCGGCGTCGCGGTGATCGCGTATCCCTGGAGCGCGACATCGACCGCCGGGGCGCCGATGCCCGCAGCGAGAGTGAGCCCGGCGAGGATGATCGGCGCCGACAGGAAGCCGACGGGCGGGTCGGGCCAGGCCGTGTCGGGCAGGCGCTGACCCTGCTCGTCGCGCTTGGTCCAGAAGGCTCCCCAGAGGAAGCGGATGCCGTATGCCGCGGTGAGCATGGATCCGACGCTGACCCCGATGATCGCGGCGAGACCCCAGGGTGAGCCGTGCAGAGCATCGTCGAGCAGAGCGGTGAGCGTGGATTCCTTCGCGACGAAGCCCAGGGTCGGCGCGATGCCCGCCATCGACGCCACGGAGATGAATGCCGCTGTCGCCATGACCGGCGCCTGACGTCCGACGCCGGAGAGTTCATCGATGTCACGGGTGGAGAGCTGACGGTCGATGACCCCCACGATGAGGAACAGCGCCGACTTGAAGAGCGCATGTCCGATGACCAGAGCGAGTCCCGCGAGCGCCGACGCCTGCGTGCCGTAGCCGACCACGACCGCGAAGAACCCGAGCTGGCTGACGGTGCCGAAGGCGAGGATGCGCTTGAGGTCCGTCTCGCGCAGTGCCTGGATGCCGCCGAGCAGCATGGTCACGATGCCGAGGGTGATCACGATGGGCCGCCACGGACCGCTGAACGCGAAGATCGGAGCGAAGCGGGCGATCAGGTAGATGCCGGCCTTCACCATGGCTGCCGCATGCAGATAGGCGCTCACCGGGGTCGGCGCGGCCATCGCGCCCGGCAGCCAGAAGTGGAAGGGGAACAGAGCCGACTTGCTGATCGCTCCGATGAGCAGCATGACGATCGCCGCGTCGACGATCGGCCCTGTGGGTGCGAGCTCGAGGATCTCGCGGATGCTGGATGTGCCGGCATCCACCACGAGGAGGACGACGCCGACGAACATCACGAGCCCGCCGAGAGTGGTCACGAGCAGCGCCTGGAGGGCGGCGCGTCGGCTGACCGCACGACGACGGTAGTGGCCGATGAGGAGGTACGAGAGGATGCTCGTCACCTCCCAGAACATCACGAGCATGACCAGGTCGTCAGTCAGGACCAGACCGTACATCGCGCCGGCGAATCCGAGCAGCACGCCCGCGAAGGAGCCGATCCCCGCCGCGTCATCGAGGAAGTACCAGCGGCAATAGAGAAGCACCAGCGCCCCGACCCCGGTGACGATCAGGGTGAGCACCCACCCGAGAACATCCATGTGCATGGAGAGGTTCAGGCCGAGCTGCGGGATCCAGGGCACGGAGACGTAGGGCGCCGAGCCGTCGAGGATCTCGGGGGTCCGTACGAGCGCATGGACGAATGCCGCTGCGGGAATGAGTGCGGCGACGATGAATGCCTGCGACCCCAGCCAGCGCACCAGCACGGGCATGAGCAGCGACCCGAGAAGGAAGACGGCGAGGAGCGTCAGCATATACGCGGCTCCCTCGGGGCTCGTCGGCCGAATGGCTCAGGCGGGCGGGTGTCCGTCCAGTTTACCGGGGCGAGCGGGTCCCGCGGTCCGCGGCTTCCGCGACCGTGCGAGAGTGTTCGCATGGGGAGGGCGTGGGTGCGGGAGCTGGCCGGGTGGCTCGGCGCACTCGGCGTGAGCATCGTCGTCGCCGGTCAGGTCGCGGCATCCGCCCGTGGTGAGCTGCTCTTCCGCGACGGCGATTCGCTCATCGTGGCGCTGCTCGCCCGATCCGTGCTCGCCGGCGACCCGCCGGACTGGGCGATGTCGAGCGTGTTGTTCCTGCCCGAGTCGGCGGTGTTCGCGGTGCTCGACGCAGTCCTCCCGCTCGAAGTGAACGCGCTTCTCGCGGTCGCCGCCGTGCTGAATCTGCTCGCGCTCTATGGAGCACTGCGACTCGTGGCCGGGCGTCGGCGCGAAGGTCGCACGCCCGTCGTGTGGTCGCTGTTCGGCCTGGTCGCCGTCGGCGTCCTCGCCTCGACGGAGACCTCGCCGTCGCGCGACACGCTCGAGCTCGCCTCGCTGTCGCTCACGACGACCTATTACTCCGCGACGGTCGTCGGCTTCCTCCTCTCAGTCGGGTTGACCCGGCGGGTGCTCGACCGCGATCGTGGCGGCTCCCCCTTGCTCGTCGCCTCGGGTGCCGTGGCCGCCGTCTCGACGCTCACCAACCCGCTGTACGCGGTGTGGGCGACGGTGCCGCTCACGACCGTTCTCCTGATCGGCCTGCGCCGGCAGGCGGCGAGACCCCGGATGCTGACGCTTGCGGCCGTGCTCATCGGCGGCACCCTGATCGGTTTCCTCGGTCGCATTCCTTTCGGGGCATGGATCGCCAACACGGGCGCGGGCTACGCGCAGCCCGCGCAGTGGCCGCAGGCACTCGCCTACTACGGCGGTCTGGTCGCCGACCGTCTGTCGACTCCCCTCGGCGCCTTCGGGTGCGCGCTGGTCCTCGCGCTCCTCGCCCTGGCCGTCGTGCGCTCGATGAGAGCGGCGGATGCCGGTGCACGCCTGGTCGCCACGATCGCATGGCTCGCGCCGCTCCTCGTGGTCATCGGCGCGGTCGCACTCGGTACTCACGCCGCCCGCTATCTGCAGCCTCTCGCCTTCGCACCCGTGCTCGCGCTGGTCGCGTCGCCGCGCGCACTGCGGATGCCGACGGGTGCCGCTCGCACCATCGCCGTGGTCGCGGCCGTGCTCGTCCTCGTCAGCGGGGCGCTGAGCATCCCCCGCCTGAGTGCGGCTGCAGAAGCCGACGACCCCGGCCTGACCTGCGTGACGAACTGGGTGAACCGCACCGACCGCGTCGGCGCAGGGCAGTTCTGGACAGTACGGCTGCCGAAGCTGCACGTCGACGACCCTTCTCAGCTCGTGCAGGTCGATCATCAGCTGAACGGGTACGCCTGGCTGGTGAACCGCCATGACTTCGACGTGGGCGAGGTCTCCTTCCTCGTGGAAGACGCGCAGACCGTGCAGTGGCAGCTGCCCGTCCCTGCGGTCCCCGACGAGGTCGTGGACTGCGGCCGCTACCGCATCCTCGACTTCGGCGAGACCTCCCTGCCGCTCGGACCGCAGCGGAGCTGAGCGCTCAGTCCCGAGACCTGGGTCCCTGAGCCTGTCGAAGGGCCGCGGCGCGCGCTTCGACAGGCTCAGCAACCCAGGTGAGGGCCTGCAACCGGACGAGTCTCAGCGCCCCGCGGGCGCTGCCGTGGTCGTGCCGACGCGGAGCCGGCAGGTCAGGTGCTGCGAGATGCCGGGCTCGCCGCGCAGCATCCGGGCGACCTGCTCGCCCGCGGCGCGGCCCTTGTCGACGGCGGGCTGCACGCTCGTGGTGAGAGTCAGGTGCGAGAGACCGTCGACGGCGATCCCGTCGAATCCGGCGACCGAGAGGTCTTCGGGCACCCGCAGCCCTAGCTCTTCCGCGGCGCGGACGACACCCGCGGCCAGCAGGTCGCTCTGGGCGATGATCGCGGTCGGACGCGCGGCCTCGTCGGCGAGCAGCATCCGCCCGACGAGCACCCCCTCGTCGATGAGGCTCCCGGATGCCGAGATCGCCGGCGCTGCGGGAAAGATCTCCCGAAAACCGGCGAGACGGTCGACCGCCACGTCGACGGTGGCGGCGGCGAGGCGCTCCGGCGTCACGGCGCCTCGCTCGCGGTCGCTGTCCAGGTGGAGCGTCACCAGGGCGACGTCGCGGTGCCCGAGGTCGTACAGGTGGCGGGCGATGTCGGCGGACGCCGCGGTGTTGTCGAGGGTGATGCGCGGAATGCCCTCGCCGGCATCGCCCTCGATCACGACCACCGGAAGACCTCGACCGCGCACGACCTCGAGGGAATCTCGCATGCGGCCGGAGCACCCGATGAGCACGAACGCGTCGACGGGGGCGTTCGCCAGCGCGGACCCCTCCTCCCCCGGCTCGTCACGGAGAAGAAGGATGCCGGCGCTGAGGTCGGCCAGTCCATCGGTGAGCCCGTCCATCATGGCCGTGGTCACCGGATCGAGGAAGGCCGCCCGCAGCTCGCCTTCCAGCACGACCGCGACGATGCCGCTGCGTCCGCGACGAAGTGACGCCGCCCGCGGATCCGGGCCTGCGTAGCCGAGTTCTGCGGCAGCGGCGAGAACGCGCTCGCGCGTGGCGACCGCGACCTTGGCCTTCCCGCTGAAGACGACGGATGCCGTCGACGTCGCCACCCCCGCGTGCCGCGCGACGTCGGCGATGGTCGCGCGGCGCGGCGTGTCCCTGCTGCTCATACTCCGAGGATAGCCCGGTTCTGTCGCCAGGGGTCGAATCGATTCGATAGGCTGTCCCGCATGGACACCGCCCTCACCCGTTCGCAGTTCGTGCGTTGGCGCGCAGCGATCTTCGCCATCTTCTTCGCCAGTGGTCTCTCGATCGCGACCTGGGCGTCCCGCGTGCCTGGCATCAAAGAGGCCCTGGAGCTCGACAACGCGCAGGTCGGGATGATCCTGCTCGGCATGGGTCTGGCGTCGATCATCGGCATCTCGACGAGTCCCGCCGTGATGGCACGCACCGGCGCGCGGCGAGGGATGCTGCTCGCCATGCTCATGTTCGCGGTCGGCATCGCCCTCGTGGGTCTGGGCGCGAACGTCTTCGGCTCGGTGCCGATCGTGCTGCTCGGCATGGTGCTCTTCGGCTTCGGCAACGGGTGCGTCGACGTGATGATGAACGTGGAGGCGACGGCCATCGAGCAGCAGATGGGCAAGACCATCCTGCCCGTCTTCCACGCGCTCTTCAGCTTCGGCACGGTCATCGGCGCCGGCATCGGAGCCCTGGCGGCCAGCCTCTCGGTCACCGTCGCGGTGCATGCCGGGATCGTCGGCGCCCTCATCGTCGTGATCGCGGTGGTCTGCTTCTTCCAGGTGCCGGTGCGCGAAGCGGCGCTCGACCCCGAGAACCACGAGAAGCCGGCGTTCCGGCAGCGGATGCACGTCGCGCTCGAGGCGTGGCGGGAGCCGCGCACGTACCTGCTCGGCGTCGTGATGCTGGGCATGTCGTTCGCGGAGGGGGGTGCGAACGACTGGATCGCGCTCGGCACGGAACAGGGTCACGGCTTCCCCGAAGGCACCGGTGCCGTGTCGCTCGCCGTGTTCTCGATCGGCATGACCGTGCTGCGCCTGTTCGGCGGGCCGCTCGTCGACCGCTTCGGACGCGTGCTGGTGCTGCGCATCCTCGCGGTGGCCGCAGCGTCCGGCATCCTCCTCTTCATCCTCGCCCCGAACCTGCCACTCGTGCTGGCGGGGGCCGCGCTCTGGGGCGTCGGCGCCTCGCTGGGCTTCCCCCTGGGTATGTCGGCCGCGGCGGACGACCCGGCGAAGGCGGCAGCGCGCGTGAGCGCCGCAGCGACCATCGGATACGTCGCCTTCCTCGGCGGGCCCCCGGTCCTCGGCATCATCAGCGAGCACATCGGGCTGCTGAACACGCTCTTCATCCTGGTCGCTCTGGTCATCGCATCCGGATTGTTCTCCGGCGCCGCGCGCCCTCTCCGCGAGGACGAGAAGGTCGCAAGCCCCGCGCGCGAGCGCTGAACGTCAGTCCACCCGACGCCGGGCGAGCGCGGCCGCATGCGAGCGGCTGCGTGCGCCCAGCTTGGTGAGGACGTTCGAGACATGCGTCTTCACCGTCGGCACAGATATGTGCAGACGCTCGGCGAGCTGGGCGTTCGACCACCCCTGCAGGATGCCGTCGAGGATCTCCTGCTCCCGAGTCGTGAGCTCCGGCCGATCAGCGCGATCCGGGGGCGGCGGGGGCGGTGCGCTCTGCGCGACTGCGGCGAGCGCACGCCTGGTCACCCGCGGATCCAGCGCACCTTCGCCTGTTGCCACCGCGCGGACGGCCTGTGCAAGCGTCGGAGCATCCACGGTCTTCAGCAGAAATCCGGCGGCACCGGCCCGGATGGCTCCGAGCACGAGTTCGTCCTCGTCGAAGCTGGTCAGCACGAGCACGTCGCCCAGACCGCGCTCCACGATCTCACGCGTCGCGGAGATGCCGTCCCGCCCCGGCATTCGCAGATCCATCAGCACCACGTCGGGTCGGAGCGCCGAGGCGTTGCGCACAGCGACGTCACCGTCCGCGGCTTCGCCGACGACGACGATGCCGTGGGTCTCCAGCATGATGCGCAGGCCCGTCCGAATCGCCGCGTGATCGTCGGCCAGCAGCACGTTGGGGGCGCTCATGCGCGCACCTCGAGGGGAAGACGCGCCCGCACGGTCCAGCTGTCCTCCTCCGGTCCTGCGAAGAAGGTGCCGCCCAGAGCCTCCACCCGCTCCCGGAGCATCTGCAGTCCCCAGCCGTGCTCACCGCGCGCCACAGAGGTCCGAGCCGTTCCGCCGTGCGATCGCACGAGGACCCGCACGTCCTCCTCCGAGGCGGTGATGTCCAGATTCACGTCCGCCTCGGCCGCGTGCCGGATGCCGTTGCTCAGCGCCTCCCGCACGACGCGTACGACCGCTTGTTCGGTAGCGCCGCCGACGCCCGAGATGTCTGTCGGAGAGAAGCGGATGCCGAGCCCCGCACGGCGCGCTTCGGCGAGGATGCCGTCGAGATCGGCCCAGCCAGGGGTAGGTGAAAGCCTGCCGTCGCCGCGCCGGAGAACCGTGATCATGGAGCGCAGTGCTCCGTGGGCGTCGAGTCCCGCATCGCGCACGGCCTGCAGTGCTTCCCTGTCCGTCCGGGGATCGGGAGTCGTCGACAGCGCCGCCTCCGCACGGATGGCCATCGCCATGACATGACCGGCCACCACGTCGTGCAGCTCGCGCGCCATGGTCTCGCGCTCCCGCCGCACGGCTTCGGCCTGATCACGCTCCGCGACGGCAGCGGCCTCGTCGGCGCGCTGGCGGTGGAGTTCGGCGAGCTCGTTCGCCTGGGACACCGCGACGGCCCACCAGTAGTCCGTACCGACGAAGGCAGCGAACTGCAGAGCCACCAGGAAGGCCATCGGCACGGAGGCGTGCGAGAGGGCGAGCGCGGAGAAGAACATCGCGACCACGGCGACCGCGCTGGCGATGAGCAGACCCGTGCGTCCACGCGGGGTGGCGAGGAAGGCGGCTGTCCACAGCACGTCGAGCAGGATGATGATCGGCCCGATCCCCCCGATCGTCAGCAGGTCGACGATGAACACGATCGCGGCGGCGACCAACGACGCGATCGGGAAACGTCGCTTCGTGAGCACGGCGAGGCATCCGGGAAGGGCGGTCGCGAGCGTCCACCACGGGGAGACGTCGACGTTCAGGACGGAGAAGACCCCCCAGATGCCGTCGAACCCGAAAGCAGCGCAGACCACGCAGAACAGTCCGATCAGGAGCGCGTCGATCGCTGGGCGGCGTGCCCGCACCCAGATGCGCATACGCTCCGCTGTCGCCGCCTCCATGGCCTTCATGCAATCACGAAGCCCCCGCCGCCGCATCCGTCGAACGAATGAGCCAACCGACAGGAACGGGACTTTCGCCCGATCCGCGGGCAGGCGAAGTGGTCGAGCGTAGAGGAATGGAACTCTTCGGCGGGCTGCCGCTTCCTCTCTCCCTCGCCGTACTGGCGCTGATCGATGGTCTGAGCGTCGGCACGCTGCTGATCCCCGTCTTCCTCCTGCTGAGCCCCGGTCGCGTCCGGGCAGGCCGCATCCTTCTCTATCTGGCGGCGATCGCGGGCTTCTACCTCGTGGTCGGGTTGCTCTTCCTGTGGGGCCTGGTGAATCTGGTCGATGTCGCCGCAGACTTCCTCGCCTCGCCGGCCGGGCTGATCACGCGGCTGATCGTGGGGGGCGCGCTGCTCATCACCGCTTTCGTGATGCCGACCGGCTCGAGAGCAGAGGCGCCGACGGTCGTGATCGCCGGGCAGTCGTCCGCATCCGACGGTGCTTCGACCGCTCCGCCCGTGGACGAGACGACGACACCGGCGCCCGGTCGGATCACCCGCTGGCGAGATCGCCTGCTCGATCCTCGAACGCGTGGCACGGCCGTGGTGGCCGTCGCGGTCGCCGCCGGGCTGGTCGAGGTGGCGACCATGCTTCCTTACATCGTCGCGATGACGATGCTCGCGGATGCCGGCGTCGGCAAAACCCTGCGCGTCGCCTCACTCGTCGGATACTGCGTGCTCATGATCCTTCCGGCGATCGTGCTCCTCGTCCTGCGCCTGGTCGCCGCGCCGCTCGTCCAGCGACCGCTCGAACGCTTCGCGGCGTGGATGCAGCGCACCGGGGCCGAGAACACCGCGTGGATCGTCGGCATCATCGGGTTCCTCGTCGCCCGATCCGCCGCCTCCGAACTCGGCATCTTCGACGCTCTCTCACGAATCGGAGGATGAACACGGCGGACTCGATCGGCTCGCCGGAGGGCCGGTCGGATGCCGTTAGGCTCGACGAGTGCGCCTCGTCATTGCCCGCTGCTCGGTCGACTACACCGGTCGGCTCAACGCCCATCTCCCCCTCGCCACGCGTCTGCTCGTGCACAAGGGGGACGGGAGTCTGCTCGTGCACTCCGACGGCGGCAGCTACAAGCCGCTGAACTGGATGAGCCCTCCGTGCTCGCTCTCGAACGAGGCTCCGGGTGAGGAGGAGGCGATCGCCGGCGTCGTCGAGGTCTGGCGCGTCACGCACAAGAAGACCGGCGACGCGCTGCGCGTGCAGATCTACGAGATCCTCCACGACACCTCGCACGAGCTGGGAATCGACCCAGGCCTGCAGAAGGACGGCGTCGAGGCCGACCTGCAGCGTCTGCTCGCCGAACAGGTCGAGCGCATCTCCGAGGGCGCGACGCTCGTGCGTCGTGAGTACCCGACCGCGATCGGCCCGGTCGACCTGCTGGTGCGGGATGCCGACGGCGCCGCCATCGCGGTCGAGATCAAGCGCCGCGGCGACATCGACGGGGTCGAGCAGCTGACCCGCTACCTCGAACTGCTCGGGCGCGATCCGCACCTCTCCCCCGTGCAGGGGATCTTCGCCGCGCAGGAGATCAAGCCTCAGGCTCGGGTGCTTGCCGAGGACCGCGGCATCCGCTGCCTCGTGCTCGACTACGACGACATGAAGGGCATCGAGTCCGGCATCCCGCGCCTGTTCTGAGCGGTCAGCGCGCCGTCAGGAGTCGTGGCGGCGGTCCTTCCAGCCGGGCGACGGCGATCTTCACCTCGGTCAGCTCGTGCTCGACGCCTGTGACCCGGTCCTCCAGCCGATCGAATCGGGCGTCCATCTTGTCGAACCGCGCGTCCACCCGACGGATGAACCATCCGCCGAGGCTCGCGAGTGCGACGACGACCGACACCGCAGACGCGATCGTCGTCATGGCTTCCATCGACACGAACATGCCCCCATTCTCACCCGCAGATCCCCCGCTGTCACCACTCTGAGACGACGAATTCTGCCCGGCCGAGAACTGTGGAGAACGGCATCCTCCTGCACACCTGTGCAGGAGGAGCGGGCACCCGCTCAGCTCCCCATAGGCTGGGGGGATGCCCTCCTCTCCCTACTCCTGCGTGCTGTGGGACGTCGACGGCACCATCGTCGACGCCTCCGTCGGCATTCTGCGCCGCCTGAACGTCGCCCTCACCCACTTCGGCCGGCCGGCTCCCACGCGCGAGCAGTTGATCCACTGGATCGGCCCGCCGATGTTCGACTCCTTCCAGGATCAGGCGGGCATGACCCCCGCCGAGTCCGCCGAGGCCGTCGCCTTCTACCGCACGCTCGGCAAGGCCGACGGCTACACGACCGACGCGGCGACGTACCCGGGCATGATCGACCTCATCCACGAGCTGCACGCCGCGGGGATCCCCCAGGCGACCGCGAGCTCGAAGCCCGAGATCCAGGTCGACGCTCTGGTCGACCACTTCGGTCTGCGGCCCTCATTCCTGACGACCGTCGGTGCCACGCCCGATGAGGCGACACTCGCGACCAAGACCGACATCGTCGCCGAGGCCCTGCGGCGGCTGCGGGAGCTCGGCGCCGACACTTCGCGGCCGGTGCTCGTCGGCGATCGGCACCACGACGTCGAGGGCGGCATCGCGAACGGCGTGCCGGTGATCTTCGTGGAGTGGGGATTCAGCGAGCAGCATGAGGGCGACGAGGCGGCATTCCGCGCCGCATCCGTCGACGAGCTGCGGGCGCTGCTTCTCGCCTGAACCACGCCGACGGCCCGGAACCGGGCGCGAAAGCACAGAACTCCCCGCCGGATGCCGCACGAGGCGAATCCGGACGGGGAGCTCTCTGTTCCGGCCGCTTAGAGCGGACGGATGTTCTCTGCCTGCAGGCCCTTGGGGCCCTGCGCGACATCGAACTCGACTCGCTGGTTCTCATCGAGAGACCGGTAGCCGGAGGATTCGATGGCGGAGTAGTGCGCGAAAACGTCGGCGCCGCCGTCGTCGGGGGAGATGAAGCCGAAGCCCTTCTCCGAGTTGAACCACTTGACCGTGCCCTGAGTGCTCATGTACTGCCTGTTCGCTCTGCTGATGAAGAAGCCGACGCAGGGGTGCCCCGACAGCGCTAACGCTAGTGGAGGAGGCGCCGAGCGGAACAGCACCGGCAAGAAGGTAATCCAAATGTTGCACGAGCGGCATCCGCCCGTGATACGGCAGGCGCCCGAAAAATGGTGTGGCCCTCACCGCGGGGGGAGCGATGAGGGCCGAAGACGACCGGAGGGTGCGTCAGAAAACAGCCTAACCCTTTTTCCAGGCCCTTGTCCCCCTTTTGGGGGACAAAATCGAAAAAGTTGGTTCGGAGACGATAGCGGCCCCCTCGAGTAGTCCATTGGGGACTGAACTACTCGAGAGGGCCCAATCGCGTGCACGGATCGTCTTGCCTCTGGGGAAGGCTGCCCGTCATCTGGGGAGAGACGGAGACGATCGATCCCCTTGTGCACGCCCCTTCACCCTAGGGGAGGACTCGCGATCTTCGCCACGACCTCGCCACGACTACGCTTGTCCGGTGACCATGCTGAACAAGGACATGACGCTCTGCATCTCGCTGTCGGCGAGGCCCAGCAACAACGGAACGCGGTTCCACAACTTCCTCTACGAGGCGCTCGGACTCAACTGGATCTACAAGGCCTTCGCTCCGACAGACCTCGCCCAGGCGATCGCCGGGGTCCGGGGTCTCGGCATCCGCGGCTGTGCGGTCTCGATGCCCTATAAGGAAGACGTCATCGCCCTCGTCGATCGGATGGACGCCTCGGCGACCGCGATCGACTCGGTCAACACCATCGTGAACGACGACGGCGTGCTCACCGCCTACAACACCGACTACGCAGCCATCGCGCAGCTGATCGAGCGCAACGACCTGGATGCCGGCTCGTCCGTGCTTCTGCGCGGATCGGGCGGGATGGCGAAGGCGACCGCGGCCGCGTTCCGCGATGCGGGCTTCGGCGATGTGACCATCGTCGCGCGCAACGAGGCGAACGGACGCGCCTTGGCAGAGCTCTGCGGCTTCGCGTGGCTGCCGGATGCCGGTGACGCCACGGCCGACGTGCTCGTCAACGTCACGCCGATCGGCATGGCGGGCGGAGCGGAAGAGCACGCGCTGGCGTTCTCGACGGAGGCGATCGCCGCGGCATCCGTCGTCTTCGACGTCGTGGCCCTGCCTGCCGAGACCCCGCTCGTGGCGGCGGGACGCGCGGCGGGAAAGACCGTGATCAGCGGCGCGGAGGTCGCGACGCTGCAGGCCCTCGAGCAGTTCGTGCTCTACACCGGCATCCGTCCGTCCGTCGAACAGGTGCGGGCCGCCGAGGAGTTCATGCGCGCGGCGTCGTGACCCCGGTGCGAGATCGCGGAAGTTCGTGATCGGGAGCGCGATACCTGGGTAGCCTAGGCGCATGAGCGCGCCTCGCAACGCCCCACGGTCCCTCGCCCGGCGGACGACCGCCGTTCTCGCCGGCACGGTGATCGCCGCTCTCGCGCTCGCCGCCTGCACGGCCGGCGGCGACGAAGGCACGACGACCGACGGGAGCCAGGGGTTCCCCGACGACGGGTGCACGCACATCACGATCGCGACCTCATCGGAGAAGGTGAACATGCTCGACGAGCTGGCCACCGCGTTCAAGGACTCGCCCGAGCACGAAGGCCTCGACACGTGCGCGACCGTCCGCCCGACCAACGTCTCGTCCGGGAACGCGGCGCGCTACCTCACGGCGGGGGGCGACTGGCCGAGCGATGACAAGACTCTGTGGCCGACGCTCTGGTCACCGGCATCCACGGTATGGACCGACCGCGTGGCCGCCGCCGCGTCGCCGACCCTCGTCGGCGACCCCGCCTCGTTCACCCGCACCCCCATCGTGTTCGGGATGCCGGAGCCGATGGCCAAGGCGCTCGGCTGGCCGGAGAAGCCGATCAGCATCACCGACCTCGAGGGCCTGTGCCAGGATCCTGCGGGTTGGGGCAGCGTGGGCAAGGACATCTGGGGTGCGTTCAAGATATCCAAGACCAACCCGAACACGTCGACGACAGGGCTTTCCACGATCCTCATGCAGTCGTACGAGGCGTCCGGCAAGGCCGAGGGACTCACGTCGGCCGACGTGGATGCCGCGGCTGACTTCTCTCGCGTGTTCGAGGAGTGCGTGATCCACTACGGCGACACCACGGGCAACGTGCTCTCGACGCTGTACGACGAGACGCAGAACGGTGCGAACGGCTCGGCCTACGTCTCGGCGGTCGCGCTGGAGGAGACATCGCTGCTCAACTACAACAAGGGCAACCCCGACTCGCACACCGTGCAGCCGGGCGAGACGCTGACTCCGCCGAAGACCAAGCTCGTCGCCGTGTACCCGGCCGGCGGCTCGATGTGGTCCGACAATCCGGTCACCGTGCTCGGCGCCGACTGGGTGACGGCCGAGCAGCGCACTGCCGGCGAGGCTTTCGCGGAGTACCTGCAGAGCGCGCCGGCGCAGAAGATCCTGCCAGAATACGGATTCCGCCCGCTCGATGAGTCGGTCGCTCTCGGCGACCAGTTCTCGGCGAAGTTCGGTGTCGACCCCGCGCAGCCCGCGATCTCGCTGCCGAAGCCGGAGGTCGATGTGATCTCCACGGCCATCGATCAGTGGACGCAGGTGCGCAAGCCCTCGTCGGTGCTCGAGCTCATCGACATCTCCGGCTCGATGGACGACCCGATCGGTGACGGCCGCTCACGGCTCGACGGCGCGATCGAGGGTGCGCAGACGACGCTCGGCCACTTCCGCTCCACCGATGAGGTCGGCGTGTGGGCGTTCACCACCGGCATCTCCTCGGACGAGGGCGAGGGCATCCAGGTGCTGCGCGACGTCACGGCGCTCGGATCCGACGGCGAGAAGCTCGACTCCTCGCTCGCCGACCTCCGCTACGCGCAGCGCAACGGCACGCCGCTCTACGACGCCGTCCTCACCGCATACGAGGCCATGAGCGCTCGGGCAGAACCCGGCCGTATCAACGCGATCGCCGTGCTGTCGGATGGCGAGGACACGGATTCGACGACCTCGCTCGACTCGCTCATCGCGAAGATCGGCAAGAGCTCGAAGGAGGGCGGCGACGACGCCCCCGTGCGCATCTTCACCATCGCCTACGGCGAAGGCGCAGACCCCACGGCGCTGCAGCGGATCGCGGATGCCACCGGCGGCCAGATGTTCGACGCCTCGGATGCCGAGCGCATCGACCTCGTCTTCGCCTCGGTCATCAACAACTTCTGAGGTGGGCATGGTCATCGCGGCGGCATCCGGCAATCCGTGGGTAGACGATGCCGTGGCAGGACTCGACGCCGAGAACGTCTACGTCGATCCGAGCGTTCCTGGAGCCGAATCGCTGAAAGCCCAGCTGCTGGAGGCCGCTCCCGGCGACGGCTCGATCGCGATCGTGGTGCTGCCGGCGCAGGCCGACGACAGCGACGAGTACGCCGGTCAGGTTCGCACCGACATCGCGAGGGGCTCTGATCAGCCGACAATCGTGTTGGCTATCGGCGACGACGTGCAGGCGATCTCGTCTGCGATCGACAGCACGGAAGCGCTGCGCATCGCCAACGAGAGCGAGACCGCCGCGGCCGGTGACACCCCGCAGGCTCTCATCGAGACCGTGCAGCAGATCGCCGCGGAGAGCCCGTCATCCCCCGGCGGTGCTGTCGGCGGGGGCGCGGACTTCCTGCTGCCGGTGGTGATCGGCGGCGTGGTCCTCCTCGCGGCGGCCGGCGCTGGGGTCGCCCTGATCGCTCGACGACGCCGGAAGCCTGCGGCGAGCGCAGCCCCGGTACCCGCCGGCATCCGTCTGCGGGTGAACCGCCTGCGGGAGCTGCGGGCCGACTACGCGGCGCTTCCCGGAAATCCCGTCGCGGCCGAGACGGCCGTCGGGATCGACGCACTCGCCTCGCACGTCGAGCAGCTGTTCGTGCGGCTCGACGCCAAAGCCGGGGAGGACCAGAGCGTGCTGGCCGAGGTCGAGTACTCCGACAAGCTCGCCCGGCTCGTCGCAGCGCTCGACCGTGACTACCTGCTCGACCTTCTCACGCGCCCTGATCTGTGGGACGCCCCGGACGAGCGCATCGGCGAGGTGCGTCAGGCTCTCTCGGCGGTCACGACCCAGATCGTCGACAACATCAAGCAGGTAAACGCCCGCAAGGGGCTGCTGTTCCAGGTGTCGCTGGACTCGCTCATCGGGCGCTCCGAGCTGCGCGACTGGGAGCGGCAGTTCAAGAAGAGCTCCGGCGACTGACCCGCCTCAGTCGGCGTGCCCCTCGGCCAGGTAGGCGAGCCGGTGCAGCGTCTCGGCGTTGCGCCACCGCAGCATCGGCGTGGTGAGGAAGCGCGGCACGATGGTCGCCGGTCCCTTCACCGGGTCCTCGTCGATCCGCACCAGGCAGCCGGAGCTGAGCCTGCGCGCACGGATCGTGACGGTCGCCTCGCCGACGGGCCACCCACGGGCACGCATCACGGCCCGGTGCGGCGGGTCCCACTCCTTCATCTGCGTGGTGTCGTCGATCAGGGCCGGCCAGACGCCGAAGGAGTGATGCAGCTCGGCGCCGGCGCTCGGCCAGGCCTCGTCCACATCCCGCATCCGTGAAGCGCCGACCACCCACGTCGGGTAGAGCCAGCCGTTCTCGAGCACCCGGAACACGTCCTCCGGTGTGCAGTCCATCGCTCGCGTGTTGGTCGCCATGTCGCCTCCGTCCGCCACCATCGTGCGCCCGGCTTGCGCAGGGGCACGAGACCGTTGACAATGCTCCCGTTGTCCGTCAAAGGCAGTGTGTCAACCCCGCTGCGCGATGCTCCGCATACGGGCAACGTGGCTCCGGACGACGTGACGAGAGCGCACGAGGATGAGGAGGATGCGATGAGGGCACTGACCTGGCAGAAGAAGCGAACGGTGACGGTCGAAGAGGTTCCCGACCCCGTGATCCAGCAGCCGGAGGACGCGATCATCCGCGTCACCTCTTCGGCGATCTGCGGCTCCGACCTCCACCTGTACGAGCTGCTCGGTCCGTTCCTCGATCGTGGCGACATCCTCGGCCACGAGCCGATGGGAGTGGTCGTCGAGGTCGGTTCCGCCGTGACGAAGCTCAAGGTCGGCGACCGCGTCGTGATCCCGTTCAACATCTCCTGCGGCGAGTGCTTCATGTGCACTCGCGGCCTGCAGTCGCAGTGCGAGACCACCCAGGTGCGCGAGTACGGCAGCGGCGCATCGCTCTTCGGCTACACCAAGCTCTACGGCCAGGTTCCGGGTGGTCAGGCCGAGTACCTGCGGGTGCCGCTGGCGGACTACAACCACATCCCGGTGGGCTCTCACCTTCCCGATGAGCGGTATCTGTTCCTCAGCGACATCCTTCCCACTGCCTGGCAGGGCGTCGAATACGCCCAGGTTCCGGAGGGCGGCACGCTCGCGGTGATGGGCCTCGGCCCGGTCGGGCAGTTCGTCGCGCGCATCGGCCGTCATCGCGGCCACCGCGTGCTCGCGGTCGACCCGGTGCCCGAACGGCGTGCGATGGCCGAGCGGCATGGCATCGAGACCTTCGACCTGACCGACTCGATCGTCGACGAGCTGCGCGACCTCACTGAGGGGCGCGGCGCGGACTCCGTGGTGGATGCCGTCGGCCTCGAAGCGCACGGCAACGGCGGAGTGGCCTTCATGCAGAGAGCGGTCGGACTGCTTCCCGACGGCGCGGCACGGCAGATGCTGGACAAGGCCGGCGTCGATCGGCTCGCCGCGGTGTACGCCTCGATCGACGCAGTGCGGCGCGGGGGAACCGTGTCGCTGAGCGGCGTGTACGCCGGCGACGCCGACATCATCCCCATGAAGACGATGTTCGACAAGCAGATCACGATGCGCATGGGGCAGTGCAACGTGAAGAACTGGATCGACGATCTGCTGCCGCTTGTCGAAGATGCCTCCGATCCGCTCGGAGTGATGGACCTCACGACGCATCACGCGCCACTCGAGGATGCGCCCGCGCTCTACGGCACCTTCCAGAAGAAGGAGGACGGCTGCATCAAGGTCGTCCTGCATCCGTCGACCGTGTAGTCGACGCCCACAGACATGCGGGGCCGGCGAGATGCGCCACGGAGGGTGGACGGGCTTCCTCTCCGGCCCCGCAGCAGTTCAGTCGTCTGTAGTTCAGTCGTCTGATTCGCCGGGGCGATTGCCGATCCCGGGTTCGTCGTTGTGCTCGGAGGAGTACGAGCGGGCTTCCTTCTCCGCCGCCTCCTCGGTCACGTCGTCGACGCCCACTGCTTCAGCGGCACCGGAGTCGGCGCCACCCCCGCCCGCTGGCGTGTCACCGACGTAGAGCAGTTCGCCCGAATCTTCGCCCTCGCGGGCCTCGAGGTGCTCGGAGATGCGCGCCTGTGCATCGGACTCGGCGGCCGAGCCGACGTTCGCCGACCCGGAGCCGTGCTCTGCGGTGCCGCTCATTCGGCGGTCCGCAGATCCTCGGGGGCGTCACCGCTGTGCTGGCCGTCGTCTTCGGGGGCGAGGTCGCCCTGACCGTCTTCGCCGAGCTCGGCGTCGAGGGGTTCGTCGCCCTGCGTTTCCGGCTGCTCGACGTCGGTCGGGAAGACGAAGGCACCTTCTGTCGGGTCCATGCTGTTGATGAGTCCTTCAGGGTTCGACATCCTGCGCTCCTTCGATTGGGGAATTCCAGCATCGGTCGGATGCCGCGTGGCGGCAGGTCCGTTGACAGACGAGGGCCGCGGGGGTAGCCCTCACGCCCTGCCCTTGAGGATGAGGTTCCAGTACACCCACGGCAGCACCCGCCGATCCATCACGTACGTGAAGCGGCGCTCGCGGTACAGCGTCCGCCAGAACGGGATCGACGGCTGCAGGCGGCCGGAGCGGTCGAACTCGGCGAACACCGCGGTGCGTCGGGTCACGGTGAACGGCGTCTCGCTGTAGCCGTCGTAGCGACTGTTCTTCTGCGGCCTCGTGAGGGCATCGGTGATGACCTTCGCCTGCGATCGGATGGCCCCGCCGGAGCGGATCGGCGTGACGGATGCGGCGTCGCCGAGCGCCCAGATGTTCGCCCATCGCCGATGACGCAGGGTCTCGGGGTCGACATCGACGAAGCCGTCGGCGCCCTGCAGGCCGCTCTCGGTGATCCAACCGGCAGGGGCGTGCGGAGGTGCCGCGTGCAGCACGTCGTAGCCGATCGTGGTCGTCTGTCCGGCGACGACGACGTCGAGTTCCCCGACGTCCGCTCGCACCTCCGCGATGGTGGTGCCGTAGTGCGTCTCGATCCCGTACGCATCGAGCGAGCGGCGGAGTTGGGACGCGATCTCGTCGATATCGAAGGGCGCCGCCTCGGGGGTGACGAAGACCACGCGGATGCCGGGCAGCAGCCCGAGCTTCTGCCAGCGATCGCAGGCGAGATACATCGGCTTCTGTGCGACTCCGGCGCAGGAGGCCGGCTCCGCCGCCTGGGTGAACACCACCGTCCCCGCATCGAGATTTCGTAGCGCGTTCGAGGCTTCGTCGGCGAGCTCGAGCGTGTAGTTCGAGACCACCGACGAGCCGGCGACCGCCTCTGCCAGTCCGGGAATGGCGTCCCATCGCTGCTCGATGCCGGCGGCGATGATCAGCTGCCCGTATCCGACGCGCCTGCCGGACGACAGCTCCACGGCATTGTCGTCGGTGTGCACGGCCACGACGCGCTCCTGCAGCCAGGCCACCCCCCGAGGAGTGACCTTCGCCTGGGGGCGGATGACCTCGCGTCGATCGGCGACACCACCGGCGATGTGCGACTGCAGCGGCGCATAGACGTGCTCCCTCCGAGGCTCGATGATCGTCACCTCAGCGACACCGCGCCGACGTAGGCGGGCGGCGATCGACACACCCGCGTTCCCCCCACCGACGATCACGACGGGGCCGACTGCGTGCGCCTGCTTCGCGGATCTCCTCATGGTTCGAGCATCCGGCCAGAAACGGATCTGCGCCATCCTCTTGCTTCTTCGGCCGAGATGCCCCTGCGGAGGCCGGGCGCTATATCGGTATGCCGGAACAGCGCCCGTTCCATCTCCCATTTCCCCCGTACTCTCCGACGAGTCGAGAAGATCCACCCCCTTGGAGAGTGCACCCCGTGAGCGACGAAGTCCGCCCAAGTCTGTGGCGCGTTCGCGATTATCGTGTGTGGTTCATCGGCGACACGTTCACGCAGATCGGCGTGTTCATAGGCACCTTCGCCTTCACGCTTCTCGCGTTCGACGTCTCGAAGGACACGGCAGTCGCGGGTCTCGTCGGAAGCGTGAATGCCCTGGCCCATGCGCTCTCGGTCCTTCCCGGCGGGTACCTGATGGATCGAGTCGATCGTCGGATCATCATGATCGCCTCGGGTGTCGCTGCGTTCGTCGTGTACGGCGCTCTGGCCCTCAGCATCCTTCTCGGCCTGCTCGATGTGCCGCTTCTGTTCGTCTTCGCCGCCGTCAGCGGCGTGATCGGCGGGCTGTTCGCGAACGTGACGGATGTGATCCTGCCGCGGATCGTGAGCGGCCCGCTGCTTCCCGATGCATCCGCCGCCAACCAGGCGCGAGATGCGGCGATCCAATTGGGCTCGTCGCCGGTCTCGGGTCTGCTGTTCGGTGTGCATCCGTCCCTTCCCTTCCTCCTCGGCGCCGCGGCCCGTCTGGGAGAGGCCGGGGCCGGGATCGCGATCCGGACCGACCTGCGTCCTCGCGCAGACGAGACGGAGGAAGACAGCACCAGAGCGTCGGCGGGATTCACCTGGCTGCGACGATGGCCGCAGCCGCGCTTCCTGATCCTTCTCGTCGTCTGCGTGAACTTCTCGCTCGCCACGTGCGGCACCGCCATCGTCCTGAGTCAGCAGCAGATCATGACCGAGCCGTGGAAGATCGGTCTGATCCAGACCTTTCAGGGCGTCGGCATCCTTCTCGGGGCCGTGATCCTCATGCGCATCTCGAGATCACTCAGCGGAGGCACGATCATCCGACTCTCGATCTGCGTTGTCGGCGTCGCCTTCTTCAGCGCGATCTTCACTCAGCACGTGTGGGTGATCGCTGGTCTGGCGTTGATCGCCTCCCTGCCGCTCATCCCGCTGAACGCGATGCAAGGGGCGTACCTGGCGCTTCTGATCCCCGACTCTCTTCGGGGTCGGGTGCTCTCGATCCAGTCGTTGATCGCCGCGATCGCGGCGTCGATCGCGCCCGCCGTGGCGGGTCTGCTGTTGAAGCAGGTCGGCTACGAGCTCACCATCGCCATACCGGTCGGCCTCCTCGCGATCGTGCTGCTCATCGCCTTCGTCTCGCCGTCGCTCTCAGGCATCCCGAAGAAGGACGATCTCGACCAGGTCGAGCCGCTTCCTCTCTGAGCGACGCGCCTCGAGCACGATGATGGATCAGAAACGCAGCTGAGAGGGCGCGCGCAGAGGCGTTTTTGATCCACGCAGAACAGGCTCAGGCGCGCGGCGACGCCGTCGACGCACGCACGATCAGCTGCGAGCCGAGGGTCACGACGTCGCTGATCGCGGCGCCCGACATCGACTGGAGGAGCAGGTCGACGGCCAGCTCGCCGCTGCGCGCGATCGGCATCCGCACCGTGGTGAGGGCCGGCGTGACCGCACCGGCGAGGTCGATGTCGTCGATGCCGACGATGCTGATGTCGGCGGGGCACCGGCGTCCGAGCTCGATCATCCCCGCTTCGAGGCCGAGCGCCACGAGATCGTTGTACGCGACGACGGCGGTGGCGCCGCTCGCCGCGGCCGGTGCGGCAGCGGCACGGCCGCCCTGGATGGATGCGGCGTGGTGGCTGAGTGGGGTGAGACGGATGCCGTGCCGCTCGCACGCCCGCGCGATCGTGTCTGCACGGCGCACGTCGGCCCAGGAGCCGCGCGGGCCGGCGGCGTAAGCGATGTGCGTGTGGCCGAGGGCCGCGAGATGCTCGATCGCCTGCGACGGGCCGTGCTCCGTGTCCATGAGCACGCAGGAGGAGCCGTCGATCTGACGATTGATCACCACGTAGGGCGTGGTTCCGACAAGCGAGAGCACATCGGCATCTGGAAGACGGGGCGAGCACAGCAGCATGCCGTCGAGCTTGCGAGCCTGTTCGATCTGCTCACTCTCCCGGCGCAGGTCCTCGTCGGCGTCGAAGAGCACGATGCGGTGCCGTCCGTGCCACGCCTGCCCCTGGATCGCCTTGAGGAGTGTGGCGTAGACCGGGTTCGCGACATCGGGGACGACCACGCCGAGAGTACGGGTGGCGGTGGCCGACTGCGGCGTGGCGTACCCGAGGTCGGTCGCTGCGCGCAGCACCCGTTCGAGCGTGCCGTGCGCCAGTCGATCGGGTTCACCGAAGGCGCGAGATGCTGTCGCAATCGACACTCCCGCGTGCTTGGCCACATCCGTCAACGTCGCTGCCACGATCGCCTTTCCCTCGTCCCGTCATCCTATGATCGTGCATCCCCAGGTGAAACTGGTTGACAAGTTTGTACAACTCATTCACACTGTTTACATGACGATCATCGCCGATCACCCCCAGCCCGAGCGCGCAGGCATCCTGCACCTCGGTCTCGGCAGCTTCCACCGGGCGCATCAGGCCGTCTACACCGCCGCCGCCCTCCAGGCCGCAGGCGGCGACTGGGGCATCGTGGGCGTCGCCTCGCGGTCGCGCACCGTCGTCGACGCGATGCACGCGCAGGACCTCCTCTACTCCGTCGCCACTATCTCGCCCGACAGCATGTCCCTCAGCGTCCCGGGCGTGCACACCGACGCGTTCGTCGGCGCCGAGCAGCCCGAGCGCGTCGTCGCGCAACTCGCCGATGACGGCATCCGCATCGTCACCCTCACCGTCACCGAGAACGGATACAGCTACTCCGCGGCGACCCAGCACCTCGATCTCGACGACGCGGTGGTGCGCGGCGACCTCGGCGGTGGCGCACCCCGCTCCACCATCGGCCAGCTCGCCCGCGGACTGCAGGCCCGGGCATCCGCTGGCGGGGCGCCGATCTCGGTGCTCAGCTGCGACAACCTCTCCGCCAACGGCGCACACACCGAGAAGCTCGTCCGCGAGTTCCTGCAGGCGCTGCCTCGCGGCGAGGGCGTCGACACTCTCGCCTACCTCGACCAGTCGGTCGCGTTCCCGTCGAGCATGGTCGACCGCATCGTCCCCGCCACCACCCCCGAACTGCGCGATCGCGTCAGTGCGCTCATCGGAGCGCGCGACGAGATCCCCGTTCCCGCCGAACCGTTCACGATGTGGGCCATCGAAGACCGGTTCGCCGGCGGGCGCCCCGCGTGGGAAGCCGGCGGCGCCGTCTTCACCAGTGAGGTCGGCCGCTACGAGCAGATGAAGGTGCGGCTGCTCAACGGCACCCACTCCCTGATCGCCTACCTCGGCGCTCTGCACGGGGTCGGCACGATTCCCGAGGCGATCGGCCTGGGCGACATCGCGCGAGCGGCGCTCGCGGTGCTGCGCGGAGAGTACGAACCGTCGATCGAGGTGCCCTTCGGCATCGACATCCGCGAGTACGAGACCCAGCTCTTCGAGCGCTGGGGCAACAGCGCTCTCGGCCACCGCACCAGCCAGGTCGGCACCGACGGCTCGGTCAAGCTGCGACAGCGCGTCCCCGAGCCCGCCCTCCAGGCGCTGGGCCGCGGCGAGATGCCGCATCTGATCGCGCTGACGGTCGCCGGATACCTCTCCTGCATCGCGCCGCTGCCGGGCTTCGACCCGGGCGCGCACGCCGCGGCGATGACGGATGCCGCGCGCGACCGCCTCGCCGCCCTCGCAGCCACCGCCCGCGACGGCCGCGCACTCGCCGCGCGGGTGATCACCGAGTTCCAGCTCTTCGGCGACGGACTCGCGGCTCACGACGGGTTCGTCGAGCGTGTGGGCGAACTGATCGATACGATCCGGCGTCAGGGCGTCGCAGCGGCCATCGCCGATGCCGTCGCCGCCTCCGACACGATCACATCATCATTCACCAGCACATCATCATCGACCAGCGCAGAGGAGATGCAGCCATGAAGGCTCTCGCCATCCACGGCAAGGAAGACATCCGCTGGGAAGACCGCGAAATCCCGGTTCCCGGTGACGGCGAGGTGCGCCTGCGGGTGAACTACGTCGGCATCTGCGGCTCCGACCTGCACTACTACTTCCACGGGGCGAACGGGGAGTACACGATCCGCGAGCCGCTGACCCCCGGGCACGAACTGTCCGGTGTCGTCGACCTCGACCCGTCCGGCCGCCTGACTCCGGGCACTCCGGTTACCGTGCATCCGGCGCGGTACGGGCCCAGCATCCCCGGCCTTGAGGATCGCCCGCACCTGCGCCCCGGCGGCGACTACTTCGGCAGCGCCGCGGCCGACCCGCACCGTCAGGGCGGAGCATCCGAGATGCTGATCGTCGAAGAGCCCATGATCCGCGTGCTCCCCGACGGCCTGCCGCTCGAGCGCGGCGCTCTCGCCGAGCCGCTGGCCGTCGCGATCCACGCCGTGAACCTGGCCGGAGACGTCACCGGAAAGCGCGTGCTCGTGATCGGCTCCGGCCCCATCGGACTGCTCGTCGTCGCCGCCGCCGTGCACGCCGGAGCATCCGTCGTCGGCGCGAGCGACCTGCGCCCCGAACCTCTCGAGCGCGCTCGGGCACTCGGCGCCACCGAGGTCGCCCTCGTCGGCCAGGACACGATCGACGACGAGTCGTACGACGTCGTCTTCGAGTGCTCCGGCGTCGGGGTCTCGCTCACCCAAGCCGTGCGCGCCGCGCGTCGCGCCGGCACCATCGTGCAGGTCGGCATGCTCCCGAACGCCGACATCGGCGTGAACCTCGCGCCGATGCTCGCGAAGGAGCTGACGATCCGCGGCGCCTTCCGCTTCTCCACCGAGATCGATGACGCGGTCAGGATGCTGGCCGAGTCGGATGCTCTCGACTCCGTCGTCTCCCACGTCGTTCCGGCATCCGACGCCGTCCAGGCTTTCGAACTCGCACGCGACTCATCCGCCTCGGCGAAGGTCCTACTCTCCCTCTAGCTCCACCCCCCACCCGTTCCTGGTCCGAAGGAGTACCTCCCATGTCCGAATCACAGACGACGGCGCCCACCGTCGACGATCCCGCCGCGAAGAGATCGGTCCGCGACCTCGTGCGCGCCGCCATCTCCGGATGGCTCGGCACCGCCCTCGAGTTCATGGACTACCAGCTGTACTCGCTGGCGGCCGCACTCGTCTTCGCCGACCTGTTCTTCTCCTCCGAAGACCCGGCCATCGCCGTGGTCGCCGCGATGGCCACCTACGGCGTCGGTTACGTCGCCCGCCCGGTCGGCGCGTTCTTCTTCGCCCGTCTCGGTGACAAGACCGGTCGCACGAAGGTGCTGTTCTACACGATCCTGCTGATGGGGCTCGCGACCACCCTCATCGGCTTCCTGCCGACGTACAACCAGGTCGGCATCCTCGCCCCGATCCTCCTCGTGCTGCTCCGCATCGCGCAGGGCTTCGGTGCGGGCGCCGAGATCTCCGGCGCCGGCGTCATGCTCGCCGAGTACGCACCGGCCAAGCGCCGCGGCATCATCGCCTCGCTCGTCGCCCTCGGCACCAACTGCGGCACGCTCCTCGCCTCGGGCATCTGGGCGATCCTCCTCGTCGCGTACAGCGAGCAGGAGGTCATCGACTGGGCATGGCGCATCCCCTTCATCGGCAGCGCGATCATCATGCTCTTCGCGATCTGGGTGCGCTTCAACCTCAAGGAGACCCCGGTCTTCGAAGAGCGCGACGACGTCGTCGACGGCAAGGCGCTCTCCAAGCAGGAGGCCTTCGAGCTCGCCACCGAGACCGGCGACGTCCGCACCCTCGAGGCGATGCAGCGCAAGCCCATCAAGGCGTTCGCGATCGCGCTCATGCTGCGCTTCGGTCAGGCCGGCAACTCGGGCATGATCCAGACCTACCTCATCAGCTACATCACCGTCGTGCTGCTGTTGGACCGCTCGATCGGCGTCAACGCGGTGATCGTCTCGTCGCTCGTCGCCTTCATCACCGTTCCGCTGTCGGGCTGGCTCGGTGACCGGTTCGGCCGCAAGCGGATGTACATGATCTGGTCGGTCATCGCGCTCATCATCATCGTCCCGACGGTGCTCATGATCAGCAGTGGTGTCACGCTCCAGGTGTTCATCGGCTACGTCGTGCTGCACAACCTCGCCGTGATGAGCTTCGCGTCGCTCGAGAACCTCACGCTCCCGGAGCTGTTCGGCTCGCGCAACCGCTACACGTTCACGGCCATGGCCCGCGAGATCGCCGCGATCATCGCCACCGGTGCCGGGCCCGTCATCGCCGCCGCATGGGTGTCGGCCGTCACCGGCTCGTTCATCCCGATCATCATCATGCTCTTCATCTTCACGCTGAGCGCACTCATCGCCTCGATCTGGATGCCGGAGGTCGCCGGCCGCGACCTCACCGATCCGCGCGACGCGATCTGACCACCGACCCGGGGTGCGGCCGCCCGAACGGCCGCACCCCCTTTCCTTGAGGAACCGCCATGACCATCGAGCTCGTCGACGTCAACATCACCAGCCCGGGCCGCAACTTCGTGACGCTGAAGATCACGACCTCCGACGGCATCACAGGTCTCGGGGACGCCACCCTCAACGGCCGCGAGCTCGCGGTCGCCTCCTATCTCGCCGACCACGTCGCCTCGACGCTGATCGGACGCGACGAGGACCGGATCGAAGACACCTGGCAGTACCTGTACCGCGGGCCGTACTGGCGCCGCGGACCAGTGACGATGGCCGCGATCGCCGCCGTCGACATGGCGCTGTGGGACATCAAGGCCAAGAAGGCCGGGATGCCGCTGTACCAGCTGCTCGGCGGCGCGAGCCGCGAGGGCGTGCGGGTCTACGCGCATGCATCCGGCACCGACTACGCGGCGCTGTCGAACGCGATCACGGGGTACAAGGAGCTCGGCTTCACCGCCGTGCGCGTGCAGACCGGCGTGCCGGGCCTCGGTCAGATCTACGGCGTCTCGGCCGCCGGCCCCGGTGTGCGCTACGACTACGAGCCCGCCAAGCGCTCCGGCGACCGCCCGGCCGAGGAGACGTGGGACACCCGCAACTACCTTCACCACATGCCGGGGATCTTCTCGCAGATCCGCGAGGAGTTCGGCACTGACCTGCGCATCCTGCATGACGGGCACCACCGGATGTCGCCGATCGAGGCCGCCCGCTTCGCCAAGGACATCGAGCCCTACGACCTGTTCTGGCTCGAGGACTGCACGCCCGGCGAAGACCAGACGGCCCTGCGCCTGGTGCGCCAGCACTCCACCACACCGCTCGCGATCGGCGAGGTCTTCAACTCGGTGTACGACTACCAGACCCTCATCACCGAGCGCCTGATCGACTACGTGCGCTCGGCCGTCACCCACACCGGCGGCATCACCGCGATGAAGAAGCTGCTCGACTTCGCCGCGATCTACGGCATCAAGTCGGGTATCCACGGTCCGACCGACATCTCCCCCGTCGGCATGGCCGCTGCTCTGCACCTGGATCTCGCGATCCACAACTTCGGCATCCAGGAGTACATGCCCCACAACGCGCAGACGCTCGAGGTGTTCCAGACGTCGTTCACGTTCGATCAGGGATTCCTGCACCCGGGTGAGCAGCCGGGGCTGGGTGTCGAACTCGACGAGGAAGCCGCCGCCGGCCACGAGTACACCAAGGCGTACCTGCCCGTGAACCGCCTGCTCGACGGGACCGTCCATGACTGGTGAGCTCTTGTCTGGTACGGTTCGCCGGGTCGCGCTGCCGCAGCGCACGGTCGACTCCCGACTGATCGTCGTGGCCCGCGCGCAACGCGCGGAGGACTACGACGCCGTGCTCGAGGTGCTCATCGATGCCGGCATCCGCAGTCTGGAGCTCACGCTCACGACGCCGGGGACATTCGACCGGATGCCGCGGCTGCTCGCCCAGTTCGGCGAGGTGGCCGATCTCGGTATTGGCACCGTGACGAACGCCGCCGATCTCGCCCGCGCGGTCGATTCCGGTGCGAGCTATCTGGTCACCCCGATCACGTCGTCGGCGTTCGTCGAGCAGGCGACGGATGCCGGTGTGCCGATCGTCCCCGGAGGATTGACGCCGACCGAGCTCTTCGCGTCGTGGTCGGCGGGAGCATCCGCCGTCAAGGTCTTCCCCGCCGGACAGGTCGGCCCCGGATATCTCAAGGATCTGCGGGGGCCGTTCCCCGACATCGAGGTCGTTCCCTCGGGTGGTGTCGATCTGGCCGGGGCGACGGCGTGGCTCGCGGCGGATGCGGCCGCGGTGAGCGTCGGCGGACCACTGCTCGGCGATGCGTTCGCGGGTGGCGACCTCGCGGCGCTGCGGGATCGGGCGCAGGCGTTCGTCGAGGTGTGCGCGCGGTGACTGCACCCGCCGGTTGAGGAGCCTCGGATAGGACGACCTTCGGCTGGGAGAGGAAGATCGCGTGGCTGCCCGGGTCTCGACGACCGTGGCGTCCATCCGGCCGGCCATCGTCGTCTGGGCGGCTACCGGGATCATGCGGTCGTCACTGACGTGGAGGTACCAGCTGGGCTTCGATCGCCAGGCCGCATCGGTGACGCTGCCAAGCTACGCGAGTTGATCGAGGATGAGTTCCCCGCGGGCGTTCAGGTGCTCCATCATGCGTTCCACTCGGGCCGGGTCGATCGCCGGCAACGTGGCGTCGTCGAACTCGATGACCAAGGGGATGCTGGGGTTCATCCAGATGGTGAGACGGCCTGCGGGAGCCTTCCCTTCGGGAAGCCACGTCATCATGAAGCTCTCCTGGCGGCGCAGCTTCGTCCCGATGACGATCTTCAGGTGCGCAAGGGTACTGTCGTCCACCGTGATCGATGGTCGAGCGCTGTTGTACTCCAGTGTTCCCATGGAGCGAACACTACGCCCTGAGCAGACCCTGTGGTGCCCCGAGTGAGCGGAGTGGCCTGCATCTTCGCGGGCATCCGCACCCGTGTCCACCCCATCCCGCTCGCGATATACCGCTCGTAGGCTCGCCGCATGCACACACGCACTCTCGGTAACGACACCGTCGGCCGCGTCGAGGTCGGAGCGATCGGACTCGGCCTGATGACCTTCGACCAGACCGGACATCAGCCTCGCGAGCAGCTGCTCGACACGGTCCGCGCCGCGCTCGACGCAGGCGTCACCCTGTTCGACACCGCCGACGCCTATGGGCCCGGCGAGGAGATGGGCGCGGATGCTCAGGGTGAGAACGAGAAGCTCATCGCCTCGATCCTCGACGAGCTGGGCGTGCGCGATCGTGTGTTCCTCGCGACCAAGGGCGGCGCCTTCCGCACCGAGGGCGGCAAGTGGGACATCGACGGACGCCCCGAGCACCTGCACCGGGCTGTCGACGCCAGCCTGTCCCGGCTCGGAGTCGACCAGATCTCGCTGTGGCAGCACCACCGCCCTGACCCCAAGACCGACTTCGCCGAGACCATCGGTGCGCTGACCGAGATCGCGGCCAGCGGCAAGGTGCGCATGATCGGGCTCTCGAACGTCAACCCCGGTCAGATCCAAGCCGCGCACAAGGCCCTGGGCGACAGCCTGGTCAGTGTGCAGAATCAATTCAGCCCGAAGTTCCGCAGCAGCCGTCCCGAGATCGACGTCTGCACCGATCTGGGCCTGGCCTTCCTGCCCTGGAGTCCGCTCGGCGGACTGTCGGATGCCAAGGAGCTGGCCACGCACCACCCGGCCTTCCAGCAGGCGGCCGACGCCCGCGGCGTGAGCGCCCAGCAGGTGGCGCTGGCATGGGAGCTCGCCCAGTCGCCGGTGGTCATCCCGATCCCGGGTGCCAAGAGGCCGCAGTCGATCCGCGATTCCGCCGCGGCCGCCGACCTCGAGCTGACGGCTGACGAGCTCGCCGCGCTCGACCAGGACTGAGGTCCGGGCCGGGTCGCCTGTGCGAACGACCGCACCGCGATCATCACAAGAACGCATAGGCGAAGGTCGTAGCCTCGACTGATGACGAAAGCCCCCGCAGCTCCGCCCGCGGCTTCCGCGAACTCACCGCTCGGGATCCCCCGGCCCCCGCTGCTCCTGAATGCTGCTCTCAATTCCCGACCCGTCGCGCTGGCCTATCGCGTCCTCGCGTTCGCGGTCATCCTGACCGGAATCATCCGGTACTCGGAGATCCTCACAGGGTCGCCCGACTGGTCGACCTTGTTGTTCTACACGATGATCAGCAACCTCCTCGGCCTCGCGTGGATGCTGCTGCTCATCGTCCGAACCGTTCGAGACCTCCGGCGACGCGGCGTCTTCGGCACGTCGACGCCGAGTCCCCGATGGGGCGGCGCCGTGATGATGGCGCTCTCGGTCACCATGCTCATCTACCTGGTCGTCCTCGTCCCGACGAGGTTCCAGGACGGCGACACCGACGTGTTCTCCCTCACCGACAACCTGATCCACATCGTCACGCCGGGTCTGCTGATCGGCGATTGGCTGCTGTTCGTCCGCAAGGGGGCGTTCCGGTGGCTCGATCCGCTCCTGTGGACACTGATCCCCTATGCGTACCTCGCGTTCGCATTCGCCTTCGGCGCGTTCGGCGGCGAGTTCACTCCGGGCCAGAAGTACCCTTATCCGTTCATGAACGTCGACACGCTCGGGGTGGGCGGGGTCGCCGTGTGGCTCATCGCGCTGTCGGTCGCGCTCGTCGTCGTGGGTTTCGTGTACGTGCTTCTCGACCAGGCCCTCGCAGCGATCGGCCGCCGCTTCTCGCGACAGTGACCTCAGCTCGGCAGCGGCTCCGGGCGCTCTAGACCGACGTACGGTTCGAGCCGACGCTCGAACTCGGCACGGTCGGCGCTCGGCAGCAGTCCGTTCGCGCCGTAGACGAAGGAGATCGAGCTGTTCGGCCCGCCGTCTTCGAACTGCTCGGCGAAGCGGCCATCGCCGTCGAGTGAGAGATCGCGCATCGAGAACATGAGCCACTGGCCGGTCGGACCCTGCAGCGTTCCCGCGACGAGCACCATCTCTTCTGGGGTGGAGGCTCCGTAGGTCTCGATGACCTCGGCCTCGGTCATATAGCCGGCCTCGTGGTCGAAGGACATGTCCGTATAGCCGCGGCGGGAAGCGACGTCGGCGATGACCGCCAGCATCCGCTCCTTCTCGGTCCATGTGGCTGGCACCGACGTCGACGGCCGACCCTCCACGTTGAGAACGCGGAGCATCGATTCTCCGCCGTAGTAGTTCTGCGCGGGGAAGTCATCCTGCTCGCCATTCGTATTCGGCGCAGGCGCCCACGCGAGGCCGAACTCGGCGGTGAGCGCGGCCTCGATCTCTGCCATCAGGGCTCGTCCGGCCGCCTCGCCCTCTTCGAGTGAAGGGCCGGCCAGCACGTCATCGGGGTCGAGTTCGGGGATGCCGGGGTAGTCGCGCCAGAACACCTCACGGTCGCCGTCCTCACCGGCCTCGACCGTCACCACCCCGCGCGCGTCCGATGCGAGCATGACGGCGAACGCCGCCACGGGCGCGCCGACCGCGATGACTCCGGCGCCGATCGCAACGACCGCCAGAGCGCGGCGGGGCGTGAAGGCGGCCCGCCGCGCGCGAGAACCCTCCGCCAGTGCCGCGCGCAGGGCTCCGAGCGCGACCTGTGATCGGGGGATGCCGAGCTCTTCCGCGCCGGCGAGGTCGGCGAGCCATTCCTCGCGTCGCTGCGCGCGACGTGCACGCGGGAGCAGCCCGGCGGCGATCCGCACGACGGTTTCAGACGCGTTCATCCGGACGTCCCGAAGGCGAGGCGGGGTGTCGGCACGCCGACGGTCCGCCTCGAGCGGGCGGCGAGCAGTGAGGTGGCTTCGACCCGGCCCTCGTCGGTGAGTCGGTAGTAGCGACGGCGTGGGCCCGAATGGTCGGACTCCCCCTCCCATTCGCCGACGATCCACCCGAGATCCTCGAGCCGGGAGAGGATCGGATAGACCGTGCCGGGAGCGCGGTCGGCACCCTTCGCGAGCGCGAGGCCCCAGACCGGAGCGGATGATCCGACGAGGACGCGCAGCACATCGAGAGTCGGCTCGGTGACACGGGTGAGCTTGGCCATGCGGCTTATTCTACATATCAAGAACAAGCACGCCAGGGCTGCTGCGCCGACTAACCGAGGGCGACGAGGTTGTCGAGCAGCTCAGGGCTCAATGATCGGTCGCTGTAGACGCGGCGCGCGACGCCCGAAGTGAGCGGATAGTCCGCCAGCGCGTCGCCCTCCCAGACGAGCGACAGCCCTGCGCGTTCGAGGGTGCGCCACGAGGCGGGATTGCGCGTGAGCGCGCGTCCCGTGACCGGGACATCCGGCTGCGTGGCGAGCGCCGCGTCGAGCGCGGCCCGGCCGAGTTCTGCGGCGAATCCGTGTCCCCAGGATGCCGGGGTCAACCGAAACCCGAGGTTCCACGCCGGCACCTCCGGCTGCCGGATCGCGACGCCGCCGAGCCCGATGACCGACCCGGCGGGGAGCTGCCCCAGCGAAGACCGCAGCCGCACAGCCCACCAGCCCAGGCCGCGGTCGCGCCACGACCGGGCGTAGCCGTCGACGAGGCTCTGCGTCTCGGCGAGATCGGCGTCGACGCCCTCCGGCAGATGCTCCCAGGTCGCCGGATCCGACTGAATGCGGAACAGCTCCTCGACCAGCTCGGGCGATGCTGCGTCGAGGGGCGCGAGGATCAGGCGCTCGGTCAGCGTTTCGGCCGGCATGGGGGTCAGAAGCCCTCCGGCTCGCGCGGCGTATAGGCACTCTCGAGTTGGGCGAGCTCGGTCGTCTCCAGGCGGATGCCGGCCGAGGCGACGGCATCCTCGATGTGCCCCGCGCGCGTCGCGCCGACGATCGGCGCCGTCACGGCCGACCGCTGCGCGACCCAGGCGAGGGCGATCTGCGCGCGCGAGACGCCGCGCTCCGCGGCGACCCGGCCGACGGCATCCACGATGGCCCGGTTCGACTCCTCCTCGCGGAGGTAGAGCGTCGCGCCGAACTCGTCGGTCGCCATGCGGTTCGTCGTCTCGTCCCAGTCGCGGGTGACGCGGCCGCGCGCGAGCGGCGACCACGGCAGCACCCCGACGCCGGAGTCCAGGCAGTACGGATGCATCTCGCGCTCCTCCTCGCGCTGGAGCAGGTTGTACTGGTCCTGCATCGAGACGAAGGGCGCCCAGCCGTTCTGCTTCGCGACGCCCTGTGCCTTCGCGAACTGCCAGGTCCACATCGAGGAGGCGCCGATGTAGCGCGCCTTGCCGGAGCGCACGACGTCGTGGAGCGCCTCCATGGTCTCCTCGATCGGCGTCTCGGGGTCCCAGCGGTGGATCTGGTAGAGGTCGACGTGATCCGTACCGAGGCGGCGCAGGCTCGCGTCGATACCGGAAAGGATGTGGGCGCGGCTGAGTCCAGCCTGATTCGCGCCGGGACCCATGCGGCCGTGCACCTTGGTCGCGATCACGACCTGGTCGCGCTGCGCGAAGTCGGCGAGGGCGCGACCGACGAACTGCTCGCTCGTGCCGTCGGAGTAGACGTCGGCCGTGTCGAAGGTGGTGATCCCTGCCTCGAGGGCCTGCCGGATGAGCGGGCGGCTGGTCTCCTCGTCGAGCGACCAGCGGTGCGCACCGCGATCGGGAGCGCCGAAGCTCATGCAGCCGAGGACGATCGGCGAGATCCGGAGCCCGCTGTTCCCCAGCCGTACGTTGTCGGTCGTCTCCAGCATCCGTCTTCTCCCTCGGGTCGCGCGCAGGTGGCTGGTCCCAGCCTTGCACGTTCCCGACGTGACCGGATCTCCTGCCGATCCTCCTGCCGAGCGGCCCCTTTCTGCGCGAGCGGCCCCTTTGTGAACGCACGCAAGGGGGCCGGTCGGCCACAAAGGGGCCGGTCGGCGGGGGTCATACGATCGTCGTCAGCACTCCGCCGTCCGCGCGCAGGGCGGCGCCGTTGGTCGCCGACGAGAGCGGACTCGCGAGGTACGCGACGAGACTCGCGATCTCGTCGGGGCGGATGAAACGCTGCAGCAACGAGGTGTCCCGCACGAGCGACCCCTTGAGCTGCTCCACGTCGATCGACTGCAGGGCGGCGATGTGCTCGACCGTCTGCGCGACTCCGTCGGAGTAGGTCGGCCCGCCGAGCACCGTGTTCACCGTGACGCCCGTGCCGCGGGTCAGCTTGGCGAGGCCGTTCCCCACCGCGAGCGCAGCGGCCTTCGTTGCGCCGTAGTGGACCATCTCCGCCGGCACGTCGACCGCGGATTCGGTGCCGATGAAGATGATCCGCCCCCAGTCGCGCTCGAGCATGCCGGGCAGCAATCGGCGGGACAGGCGCACGCCGGCCATCACGTTGAGCTCGAAGTACCGCGACCACTCCTCGTCGTCGATCTGCGCGAACGATGCGACGTCGAACACCCCGGCGTTGTTCACCAGGATGTCGACCTCCCCGAGCTCTTTCAGGAGCGCGTCGACCTGTGTCGCGTCCGCCAGGTCGGCAGCGATCCCCGAGACGTCGGCATCGGGTGCTTCGGCGCGGAGCTGGACCATCGCCTCCGTGACACGGGCCTGCGAGCGGCCGTTGATGACGACGCACGCGCCTTCGGCTGCGCACGCGAGTGCCACCGCGCGCCCGATCCCCTGCGTGGAGCCGCTGACGAAGACCCTCTTGCCGGTGAGTTCGAGATCCATGATGTCCGTTCTTCTCGGGATTACTTGCTTGAACAACTTAATCGCTAGCCTACTGACTTTCCTGAGCAAGTGCTGCCGTAGGATGAACCCATGACTGACAAGGCATCGCCGGGCGCGCTGACCCAGGACGAACTCGAGACGTGGTCGACGCTCGCGACCTTGCTCGAGTGGCTGCCCACCGCGCTCGACGCCCAGCTGCAGCGCGACTCGGGCATCAGTCACTTCGAGTACGGCATCCTGTTCGCGCTCTCCGAGGCCGACGGACGCACCCTGCGGATGAGCACGCTCGCGGGCTACGCGAACAGCACGCTCTCCCGCCTCTCGCGCGCCGTCGCGCGCCTCGAGGCGAAGAGCTGGGTCCGGCGCGCTCCGGACCCGGCCGACGGTCGCATCACCCTCGCGACGCTGACCGACGAAGGAGCGGATGCCGCGCGCGCCGCAGCACCCGGACACATCGCACTCGTGCGACGGCTGGTCTTCGACGCGCTCTCGCCCACGCAGGCGACGCAGTTGCGCACCGCGAGCCGTCGCATCACCGGTGCGATCCGCGAGCAGGGCGGGTGGATGCCGGCGCCGTGAGGCACCGCACACCTCGCCGACCGGCCCCTCTTTGTGCGACCCACCCCCTTATGGACGGGCATAAAGGGGCCGCTCGCACACAAAGGGGCCGCTCGGCAGGCAGGAACGTGACTACTCGATCTGACCGATCGGCTCGCGCTTCTCGGCCTGGAACTGATCCTCTGCCCGGCCGCGCGCCCAGTAGGCCGAGATCGACAGGGATTCGCGCGGCACCTCACGCTGCTTCAGCACCGCACGTACGGCCTTGATCGTGCCGCGCTCCCCGTGCGCGAAGACGTGCGGGTGCGCGTCACTCCACGGCAGCGCGTCCAGCGTCGCGAGCAGTTCGCCATCGGTCTGTGTCCACTGCACGGCGATCCCGAGCGGCGGCTCCGGCAGGACGCGATCTTCGGCATCGGCGACCGAGAGGATGACGTGTCCGTGCGCACCGGCATCCATCCGCTCGATCGCAGAAGAGATGGCGGGGAGGGCGGTGTGATCGCCGATGAGCAGATGCCAGGCTGCCGCGGGATCGGGGCGGTAGCCGCCACCCGCGCCACTCACGACGAGCGTGTCACCAGGCTGTGCGCCACGAGCCCACGGGCCGGCGACGCCCTCATCGCCGTGGACGACGAAGTCGATGACGAGCCGCCGCTCGTCCGGGTCGGCGGAGCGGATCGTGTACGTGCGCGGAGTCGGAAGCTTCTCGGGCGCTTCCTCACGAAGACGCGCGAGGTCGTACGGCGGCGTCAGCCCGTGGCGCGGATCAGCGAAGAGGATCTTGACGTACTTGTCGGTGAAGTCGTTGTCGCGGAACGCGTCGTACCCCGCCCCGCCGGCGGCGATCCGGATCAGGTCGGGACTCACCTGCTCGACCTGCTGCACAGTGAGGATGGCCTGTTCGGGTGCTCGGCGCGGCTGCTCTTGCGTCATCACTTCTCCGGATTCGGGGTCTGTTCCAGTCTGCCCGGCTCTGCGAAGGCGCGGGCCGGATCAGGAGTTCGGAATCGCGGTGACCGCGACCGCCCATCGCGCCGTGCTCCCGGCGGATCCGCTGACGACGACCTCGTCGGTCGCCCAGACGTCGAGTGCGTTCCGCGTTCCCTGATCATCGGGGTCTGTCTGACAGGGCTGCTCGACCGAGGCGGCGCCGACGATCTCGACGATGACCTCGCCCTCGCCGAGGCAGCGGATGTACAGCGCCACGCGTCCGGTCGGATTCTCGAAAGGACCGGCCTGGGCTGAGCCGCGCATCTCGGCGAGCTCGCCGAGAACAGTCTCGTACTCCGGGATCACGACGGTCAAAGGGGCTGCCATCGTCGGCGCGGTCGGCGACGGATCAGGACGGGGAGTCGGCGGAACAGCCGCGCGCTCCACCGGCGCGCACGCGGCGAGCGCGACGGCCGCGATGACGAGCGCCCCCGCGCTGATCGCTCTCCCGCGAATCATCGGCTTCCGTGCCCCGCGCGCAGCTCTTTCAGCCCCTGCACCACGAGCTCGTGGTCGTCAGCCGAGGGCAGTCCCGACACGGTCGCGACGGCGACGACCCCGACGCCGGTCACGCGCACCGGCACCGCTCCCCCGGCGACGGCGTATTCGGCGGGGTCCAACCAGCCGGGCTCGAACATGTCGCGCCCTCCGGAGGCGCCGCGTGCCTCGAGAAGCGCCGTGCTCGTCTCGAAGCGGAACGCCGTCGCGGCCTTCCGCCGCGCCCAGTCATCGTTGTCGGCCGTCGCCCCCGGCATCGACGCGTGGAACAGGATGCCGGATGCCGTCCGCACATCGATCGCGACCGGATGCGCCTCCGCGAGCGCGCGCTCTGCGATCGAGCTGCCCAGTCGCCACGCGTCGGCGCGGTCGAATCGGGGAAGGTCGAGGGCGAGGTGCTCCGCCTCGAGGCGGGCCAGCCATGCGTCATCGGTCATCGTTCTGTGTCCTGTCGGTCGAGGGCAGCTGATCACCGGGGATCAACCGCTCGGAGACGGCTATGGTCTCGCCGCCGAGGTAGCGTCGCGCCTGTTCGAGCGCTCGGAGGGCCGCGGCCTTCGTGGGAGCCGGCTCGCTCACGGCGAGCACCTCGTCGTTCGCTGCTCTCAACCGCCAGCGATATCCACCGCCCCTCTCGGCGACGATCTCGAACCGACCCTTCGGGCCGACGGGCGCCTCAGCCAGTACCGCCGCCACCTCGCGATTGGCGATGTCCCCGAGGATGCTCGCGCGCACGTTCTCTGTCGCGCTGTCGGGGTGCGACAGCGCAGACAGCACGCTGACTGCGGTGGCCCGATCCTCGTCGGTGACCCACTGCTCCTTCGTGAGGGCCTCGATCAGCATCCGGCCCGTGCGGGCCTCGCGCGCGTCCGCGCTCAGTGCCAGCGCATGGGCCTGCTCGAACCGCTGCGCCCACTGCTCGCGCGCATCCGTCGCTCTCTGCGCTCGACGCACGAGGACGAAGCTGATGATCGACCAGACGAGACCGCCGCCGGCGACGACCGCGGCGATGATCGCCGCGAGGAGCGTCGCCTCTGAATCGGTCACCCTGTCACCCTACTGTCGGGCCCGGATCAGGCGAAGGGATTCACAGCACGTCGGCGATCGCCTCGAACGTGCGGTCCGGGTCCTCGAGATGCATGTCGTGATGGATGCCGGTGAGGCGACGGATCTGCCATCCCTCGTGATCGAGCGCGGCGGCCATGGCATCGGGCAGGACGGCGGGAGATTCGTCGGAGAGCACGATGGTCGACGGCGCCTCAGGCGGGGCGATGGGGATCGGGTGGAAGGCCACCTCGCGGAAGACACCGACCGCCATCTTCGCGTCGAACTGCTGCTGAGCCTTCTTCAGCGCGTCGCGGATGCTCGGGCCATAGGCGGCTCGTACCGCCTTGCTCCGTCGCCCCTGCAGCAGCCCCATGACGCCGAGGGAGAGCGGTGGCACGGCCCAGAACGCCCGACCCGCGAAGCCCGAGGTCGGCAGGGTGAGCCCGAAGCTCGGGTCGAGGTAAATCGCATGATCCGGATGCAGGCGTCCGACGGCGCGGACCAGCACCGCTCCCCCGAGCGAGTGGCCGACGACGCTGTGCAGGCCCCGCGGAAGGGACTCGACCACATCATCCGCGAGTTCGGCAAGTGAGTACGACGGTGCACGGTCGCTCTCGCCGTGCCCGCGGAGGTCGAGCGTGGTCACCGTGTAGCGGCCAGTGGCCAGCATCCGGTCGATCAGCGGCTGCCAGGTGGCGCTCGCTCCCCCGAGTCCGTGGATGAGTCCGACGTGGAGCTCGCCGGAGCCGGTGGTGGTGGAGTGGAGGCGCATCGAGCCATTCTCCCCGGTTCGTCCGAGACGGACGAAGCTCTTGCGGGTCAGCGATCCCGGGTTAGCATGCGGTCATGATCCGCATTCAGAACGTCACGTACCTCGTGCACGACCACGAAAAGGCGCTCACGTTCTTCGTCGACGCGCTGGGATTCGTCGTGCGCCAGGACGAGACGTTCGAAAACGGCTGGCGACGCGTCGTCGTCGGACCCGAAGACGGCGGCACCGGTCTCGTGCTCGCGCTCACGACGGAACTCGACAGGTTGGGCCAGCAGGTCGGCGACGACGTCGCGTTCTTCCTCGAGACCGACGACTTCGAGAAGTCTCACGCCCGGCTGTCCGCGCACGGCATCCGTTTTCGGGAGGCTCCGCGACGCGAGACGTACGGAACGGTCGCGATCTTCGAGGACCTGTACGGTGCACCGTGGGATCTCATCCAGCCGCCTCGGCCCTGATCAGATCTATGCGAGGTGTATCGAGCACATCGGACCTGACGGCTCGCGCGTTGGCGGTCGGACGTGGACGACGTCCGATGCACATGGTGAACTGATGCCATGACCTCGATTCCTCTTCTCGTCGACCAGCGTTCCGCCTCGATGATCGCGTCTGACGATGACATCCGCGTGTGGGCTCGTGGACGGCGCGTCTTCGTCTCGAGTCTCATCGGTGGGATGACCGCAGAGCGTGCTGCGGTCCGGGCGGCCATCGAGGCGGTCGGAGCGGTTCCCGTGATGTTTGAGGAAGATCTCGGCGGGCAGGACATCTCGGCCGAGCAGGCTTACCTGTCTGGTGTGCGCTCCTCAGAAATCTACGTCGGATTATTCGGCCCGAGATACGGCGTGCGCATGGCCGATGGCCACTCAGCCACTCACGCCGAGCTACTCGAAGCCGAGCGCGAGGGCTTACGCCTCTGTTTGTTTGTGAACGGCGACACATCGGGCGACATGGACGGCACCCAGCGGGACGTCATCAACAGCCTGCGAAACCTCTACACAACGAGCCCTTGGCACGACGCTGAGGACCTCGGTCGGCGGGTGGAGCGACGCCTGAGAGATCTCGCGTCAGAGGAGCTCGCTCCATGGGTACGTGTGGGGCGGACAGTCTTCCGAGCGAAAGAGCTCACAAGCGATGGGAAGACAATCACAATCACCGCCGATATCCTGAGCCCGGCCGTCCACTCCGAGCTGGTGCGACTGCGAGACGGCCGCTCAACTGTGGCGTTCGCCGCGCCAGACGACGCGCGTCCTGTCCAGTTCACCGACCTCACGACGCGCACCGTGTCGAGTGCACGCCACGGAGAAAAGCTGACACTCACAGCTGGGGAGAACAGCTCGCATCGTATGCCGATGAGCGTGAACGGGATCCGCGCAGAAGAGATACTCCGGCGATCTCTTTCCGACGGACTGTTCGGGACGAACGAACTCGACACACGGGCCGGGCACCTCGCACGGCCCATCGATCCTTTCGAAGAGATCCGAAGCGCGAACCTTGACGATGCCATCCTGCGACCGGTGGCCCGCCTGCTGTTCGCCGAGAGGCTTCTCGCTGACGGCGTGGCGTCTCGAGTCGATGCCTTCGCACTGGGCCCCGCCCATCAAGGCCGCCGTCGGCTCAAGGCAGCCTGGACGCCACCGCAGGCGTACACGAACGTTCCAAATCCGACCGGAGGGTCCATCGAAGGACTCGTAGTCGGTTTGTAGGCGGTAGCGAGGGGGGACTCGAGTCCCTCGGGCGCACTCCACCCGCCGCCTCGTTCGTGACATCGGCGAGCGCCGGAGCAAAAGGCGGCGCGCGGAGCCTCCGCGCCGGTGGGGCCCTGATCATCGAGGGGCTTCACTCGTGCCCAGATACGAAAAGAGAGCCGAACCCTCCGGGCCCGGCTCTCTTTTCGTACTGTGACGTGATTGCGATACTCGATCCAGCCGCGTGATTCCGCGGGTTTTCGCGACCCCTGAGTTCGGGGTTATCGGCTCTCTATCGCAAGATTCTCGGGAGCCTTTCGCGGCGTTTTCGGGATGGGACCGCGATGACCCAGAAACCGCGTGATCCCGCCGTTCTCGCATCGTGTTCGCGGCACCAGCGGGCGCTAGGGTGTGTGGCATGGCATCGGAACCCGCGTTCGTCCGCTTCGTCTCCCCGTTCTGGTTTGGCCTCGAGGGGTACCTAGACGAACTCGCTGAGGTCGAGATCGAAATCGACGACGCAGGCCGGCAGATCCTTGTCAGCGCCCCAGCGCCGTCGGCCGACGTGCCGTACGTCGGTGTCGTGCATTCCGGTTCGGTGCTGCCGGTTGTGGCGGTAGATACGGCCTCCTCGACGGTCACTGTTCGGCTTCCTGCGCCATGGAACCAGAACCAGGAGGGTCTTCCCTTGGATCCAGACGTCGTGGTGGTGGTCGATGAGCAAGGTGACGCTCCGCAGATCGAGGAAGTCTCGGTCGAGCGCGCACGTGAACTGTTCCCGGACGACTTCCGTCCACTGACTCAGGAAGATCTCGACCGCTGGGCAGCCGAGGAGTCGTGACCGTTCGTCGTTCGATTCGTCTGCCACTATCGAGGCATGTCTGATACCGGGTCTCTGGACGAGCCGCTTCAATCGCCCCTCGTGGCATACGCCTTCGAGGCTGTCGATCCCGCGCTTCTGGGCATGGAAGCAGAATCATGGATCCCCACCGAGCAGGTGAACCTTGCTCGCGCCATTCTCGCCGTAACCGCCGTCGACATGACGAAGGTAGTGCTGGTGGTCACCGGAGACATGGTGACTTCCACTCGTGAGCGGCTCCCACCGAATCTGCGTGACGCGTTCAACGACGAGCGGGGAGCGGGGATGCTCGGCGGGAAGACTATGGCTTTAGGCGAGGAGGTGCATGTGCTCGTGCCTTCCTGGTTCTACGCAGACCCGGAGGCCGCAGCAGCTTTCTTGCCGAAGACGGAAGCGGCCGAGTTTCGTGCTGGCACGGAGGCCCGCGTCGGGCTAGCCAGGCGCACAATCGTTCATGAGGCTCAGCACGTACGGATGCAGCAGCACGGCGAAGCCGAGGTTCAATTCACTGACGCGCGAGCTAGAAGGGACTTTCTTTTCCTGGCTCATGACGTCATCGACGAGTATCGGGCCGAGCTCGGGGTTCCCGCGAGTCTGAGGTTCCCGTTCGAGTACGCAGTAGCCGAAGAGACTCTCCCGGCGTTCCGAGAAGCCTTGAAGCGAGAGGTTCAGAGCTTCGAGCGGCAGTTCGACGTGGAGGCTCTGGTGTATGGAGTGCTGGCACAGGCACAGCATGCGTGGAAGGCCCTAGCCAACGTAGCCGCGGCCCGACGGGTCGGAGCGGCTGAAGAGTCTGTCAGCGTTGGCGGTTCCGATTGGGCGGAACTTGCGGAGCGATACTGGCCGCAGTTCGAAGGCCTCTTGAAGTTGGCCCCCTCTCCATCAGACAGATTCGCGCCCGAAGCGCAGCGCCGACTTACAGATTCGCTCGCCGACCTGTTCGATGAATGGCTGCAAGGGCTTGGCTTTCTTTGGCACGACACAGATGGCGGACGCAACGCAGAGTTCAGGATTATCTCTCAGCAGATCGTGAGCTAGTCGAGGCGTCCTTGTGCGCCGCGATGAGCGGATTCACAAACGAACGCCGTTTCACGGACGGGGGGTTGATTCCGTCGAGCCTCTACGCTCCATCCATGAACGAACTCACGGTGGTGATTCGACCCGGAAAGCGGACGGAGATTCGTAACCTGCATCGGGCTTCCTCGTCGTCGTCGCGACTGCACTGTCCACGGTCATGTCTCTCGCCGTCTTCCTGGCCGCTATACCCGCACCCCAACTGCGGGCGCTGTCTCACCCGGGCCGGTCCGCCCGTCATCGGCACGTTCGACCTTCACGAGATTCACTGACTCGAGATGGCGGAGCGCGTCCTCCGCGGCTTCGTCTCCGAACTCCGAGGCTTCGTGCAGCGCCTCGGCGCGCTCGAGAGGCAGAGTGCTTGTCACGCGCAACAGCTTGAGCGCGGCACGCTGCGTGTCGCTCGCGCGAACGATGTCAAGAACGCCATCTGATGCTCCGAGCAACTGGGGAACCGGTGGGACCACATCATCGATGGATACTGGTTGCCCATTGGAATCGCGACTGATTCGGACCCACCCGAGAGCGTCGAGGCTCGGCAACAGCATCATGCGCGCCTCGAGCGCGGCAATGCCGGATGAGACGGCCACGGCATCGAATCGGGTGACAGTCGACTCGACACTCCTGATCCGCGCAGCCTGAAAGCTAGCTCATAGAGCTTCCCGGCGAACTGCAGCTCTCCCAGCGCCGAGGTCGCCGGCACTACCGAGTACGCAGTTAGATGGCGATGGAGGCCGAGCATCATTTCAGCGTCGTGCATCTTCGCCCCTCTCGCATTGATCGTCCCTGATCCTATCGAGCCGCCGTCGCTCAACCACCTCTCGTCTGGCTCAAGGAAGTCGGAGCGATCCGGGCTCCCCGAAGGCGCGGGACACTATCCAGTCATACATAATGCGCACCCGGTGGGAAGCTGTTCTTCCACATGCTCGCCGCCATCGCGGAGTTCGAGCATGGCCTCATCGTCGAGCCGACAACTGCCGGCCCCGCAGCGGCGAGGGCGCGCGGCCGACGCGGAAGCGCGAAGTCGAAGATGACCCGGGCGACGATCTGCCAGGCACGAGAGATATACGACAGCCGAGAACGCAGCGTCCAGGAGATCGCGGATGTCTTGGACGTCGGCCGGGCGACCATCTATTCATACCTGAACAAATCGCGCTGAGTGCTCAGATATGCGCACGCTCTTGTTCGCGCTCTTGGCTAGCGGCATCGCAGCCGAGCAGGCGCAGTAGGTGGGCACGTACCGACGCATCCAAGAGCTTCACAACATCGTGGATCAGTGCGGCGTCATAGCCCTTGTTCCCGTGTGCCAAATCGTTGCGGATAACCCGGAGCGCGTCGAACGGGCTCGCGGGCTTCCGGGGATCTGTCATTGCCAATCGGATCAGCTCGGATGCGGCCAGATCGTCGGTGATGTTGCGCGGCAACCCGCCAAGAGTGTCGCGGAGCACCTGGTCGAGGCTCGTTGCTGGCCGGTTCGCGAGGTGTCGACGAATGAACCTCTTCGCCTCGGCGCTCACCTTCGTCGCCGCCACCTCAGAGAGGGCCTGGTCTCGTTCGACCCGATGCCGCGCCGACCTCTCTGTGTATGCCTCTCTGCTTTCATGTCCGTGAAGGCCTTCAAGCGCTTGGAGCAGCATCAACAACCGGGATCTTGGGTGCTGAGTCGGCGCGTACATCAGTGCGGCGTACGTCTCGAGAACGGGATGATGCTCGGCCTCCAGATCCTGCCATGTGCGCACCATCTTCAGCAGCGAGGGTCCACCGGCGAAGGTGAAGCTCCTATGCAGTGAACGAAGGTCATTCGCTCGTGAGGCGTACGGCACCTGAGTGATGCTGTTGCCGTATGCCTGATGCTGCGTTGAGCGGTCAAAGAGACCGTTTCCCACCCCGACGTAGGTGACGGCTTCACGGCGACCCGTGGAAAGGGAGACGAGCCGACGCAGCGGCTCGATCCACTTCGACACCAATTCACGGAAGGGAATGGAGTATTTGAAGCTGATGTACACCACGGGGCTGAATGAAACTCGATAGAAGTATCCCTCGGGAGCTGTGACGGAACTCTCGAACCGAAGCTCCACTTCGACGTCGTCGTCCGTCCAAGAGAGTGTGCTGTCGGGATTTCCGTCGGCATGCCAGCTCCAATCCAGGTGGCGCATCCCTTCCTCGCGCCTTGGTAGTTGCACACCCTTGATGGGGGCAACACCGGCAACAGCATCGAGGCCTTCTATCTGCAAGACCACGGACGTGATAGATCCGGTGAAGCTGTCCGCGAGCGGACCACCAACAACCGCCACCGCGGCGTCGATGGTGGCTTGGTCATCACTCCACATCGTGACGCGGGCATCCAGCAGAGTGACCTGCGCTCCGTTAAGGAGCCTTCCTCTCAACACCTCCACGTCGCGCGACTGAGGAAGCTGAGCATGCCAGGCCCCCTCGCCGACTTGTTCCCTCTCGATGGGGACACCTTCGTAGATACGCCCCCGCGGGCTGTCATCGGCGCGCAGCTCAAGCTCGCCTTCGAGCGCCGTGTCTCCTGCGTCATTCGGGAGGTTCCACCGAACTCGATACTGCCCGGGCGCCAGGCGCATCCGAAGCGGGACTCCATCCATGTCTGGCATTCTCTCGCGACAACCTCAGATCCGACGTGCGGACCCAACGCCGCGAGATCATATGCTCGTCGCAGGAGGGTGGGGACGATGCTTAGCGAACGAGCGCGAGTGCTAATTACGGTGAAGGCGTCTCCGGAGCCATCAAAGACGTACGGCGACACCGTATGCGTGGCCGGGGTGCGCTTGAACGACGACGGGACCGGGTCCTGGGTACGCATCTATCCGGTGGCTTTCCGACATCTCGACTCCGCTCAGCAGTTTAAGAAGTTCGAGGTCATCGAAGTCGACCTAACCCGCGCAACCAAGGACTCACGTCCGGAGAGTCATCGGCCCAACTGGGAGACTCTGTCTCGACAGGTGAAGAACGAGAAGTACACGACGTACCCGAACGATGCGCGTGGCCCCATCCTCGAGCAGCTTCTCGGCCCGACCATGTGCGAGCTTCGTGCCGGAGTCGACGCCGACCTCAACGCCCAATCGCTCGGGCTCGTCGAGGTCCGAGAGTTGAAGCCGTTGCGGTTCGTCGAGCATGGGCCATGGACTGCCAAGCAGGTCGAGGATATGAAGGCTGCGATGCAGCCGGACATCTTCGGCGACGTCGATGAAACACCCATGCTGATCCCGCCCCGGTTCAAAGTCCACTACGACTACTACTGCATAACGCCGTCGTGCAACGGACACAAGCCCCGCATCCTCGACATGGAGCTGAGCGCCCTCCAGTACCACAACCGGTTCAAGTCGAACGAGGAGCTGAAGGCCCTCATTACGCAGAAGTTCCGTACCGAGATGTGGAACGACCGAGTGCGAACGTACTTCTTTGTCGGGAACTTCGCCGACATCGTCAAGCGGAAGAACTTCTCCGTGCTCGGCGTCTACAAGCCGCCGCGGGCTTCGGCGTACGCAGACACCCTGTTCTAGACGGTCACGACGCGGTCTCGCAGCGCAGATAGCACCAACTCGCGGTGGCAGCGAGTCTCGTCGGCCTCAAAACAGAGCAATGCGACAGTTCCCGCCTCGCTGAGAGTGATGACTCGATCCAGTGCAGCGTACGCGGCATCTGACTCGAGGAGCTCGCTGAAGCGATTGCGCGCCTCCGCGGCGGCGTCCCCCACCACCTCACCGAATCCTTCGCGGTTGTCTCGGGGGTTCCCTAGCGTCGGCAGGTGCTCGTAGGCGATCCCGTCCGCCACGAGCCGGTCGCGAAGCGCAGTCTTAGATAGTCCGCGCTTCCGGGAGATGGGATTGAGGCGAACGTCGACAAGAGTCTTCACGCCGCGCACACGCAGCTTCGAAACGAGACCGTCCTGGTCGAGTCCCTCGTAGCCGACACCGATGACGTTCGCTTCCATGATGGGTCAAGTCTCGCATTCCGAGCTGTGCTTTCGGACCGGATGCAGTGCCGTCGGCTCGTCGAGGCGGTGGGGCCGGAGTCGAGCGATCCCAGTTGGGACAAGCGAAGGGCCCGGTTTCACAAGTGAATCCGGGCCAGTTTCGCAAACGATGTCAGGTGAATTTCACAAACACACCTACTGTGCGCGAGGGGGGACTCGAGTCCCTCCGGCGCACTCCACCCGCCGCCTCGTTCGTGACGACGGCGAGCGCAGGAGCAGAAGGCGGCGCGCGGAGCCTCCGCGCCGGTGGGGCCCTGATTATCGAGGGGCCCACCTCGCGCCTATAACGACGAAGAGCCAGACCCTCCGGGCCTGGCTCTTCGTCGTTCTGTGCGCGAGGGGGGACTCGAACCCCCACATCCTTGCGAATACTGGCACCTGAAGCCAGCGCGTCTACCATTCCGCCACTCGCGCGAGCGGTCTCGTTCCGAAGAACTCAACTTCCCGAGGATATCACGCGATTTCGGGCCCCTCGGACAGTCGAAACGGGTCGGCGGCGGCGTTCCCCCAGGTCACCTGGCTACGATGTCCCTACCGGTCGGCATGCCAGAGGAGCCCAGTGGGACTACTTGACAGCTTTGAGAAGGGTCTCGAGCGCGCAGTCAACAGCGCGTTCGCGAAGACCTTTCGCAGCGGCATCCAGCCCGTGGAGATCGCTTCGGCTGTGCGTCGTGAAGCCGACACCAAAGCGGCGGTCGTCAGCCGCGACCGCATCATCGCGCCGAACAGCTTCGTCGTGCGTCTCAGCACCGACGACGCCGAGCGCATGCGCGGCCTCGGCAACGCCCTCACCGAGGAGCTCCACGCACTGTTGACCAAGCACGCGAAGGCGCAGGGATACAGCTTCTCCGGCCCCTTGTCGATCGCCCTGGAGGCCGACGAGAAGGTCGCCACCGGCACCGTGCGCGTCGAATCCGGCACGGTCGAAGGGCGCGTCAGCTGGCAGGGCGTCGTCGATGTCGACGGACGCCGCCACCCGCTCACCCGGGCTCGCACCGTGATCGGCCGCGGATCGGATGCCGACATCACCATCGCGGATGCCGGATCGAGCCGCAAGCACGCCGAGATCCTCTGGGACGGTGAGCGCGCGATGATGCGTGACCTCGGCTCGACCAACGGCACGAAGGTCAACGGCCAGAAGCTCCGCGAAGCCGCTCTCCCCTCCGACACCACGATCACGATCGGTCGCACAGATCTCGTCTTCCACATCGTTCCCGTGTCGACGCCGTCTCGTCCTGCGCCCGACGACTCCACCCGTGCGTTCGGAGGGCTCGGATGACCCTTCGACAAGCTCAGGGACCCAGAACGGAGGGCGTCCGTTGAGTGAGCTCATCCTCCTCCTGCTCCGCGTCGGGTTCCTCATCGTCCTGTGGTTCTTCGTCTTCGGTGTCGTGTACTCGCTGCGAGCCGACCTGTTCGGCGTGAAGGTGCGCAAGCTCCCGGCAGAGGCGGCCGCTGGCGCAGCATCCGCTCCCGCCGCCCCCGCGAAGCCCGCGGCGGCATCGCGACCGGCATCCGCCAAGCCCTCGACGGGACCGGCGACCATCGCGACCGCGAAGCGTCTGGTCATCACGTCGGGTCCGAAGGCCGGCCTCGAGCTCTCCCTCGGCGCCGACTCGATGACCATCGGCCGCTCGAGCGAGTCGGCGCTCGTGATCCGCGACGACTACACCTCGAGCCACCACGCCCGCCTCATGCTCCGCGGCGACGCCTGGGCCATTCAGGACCTCGACTCCACGAACGGGACCTTCGTCGCCGGCCAGCGCGTGACCGGCGCCCCGGTCAACCTCTCTCTCGGCACTCCGATCAAGGTGGGCGCCACGACCTTCGAGCTGCGAGCCTGACCCCGGCATGGTCTTCGAAGGCTCGAGCGTCGCGATCTCCCATACCGGGAAGGTCCGCTCCAACAATCAGGATTCCGGGTACTCCGGAGCGAACCTGTTCGTCGTCGCCGACGGCATGGGCGGCCACGCCGGCGGTGACGTCGCTTCGAGCATCGCGATCCAGCGCCTCGAGCCCCTCGACCAGGCCTACGCCTCGGTCGACGATGCGCAGGCGTCGCTGCAGGCCGCCGCGACCACCGCTGCCGGTGACCTCATCCGAGCCGCGAAAGACCGCCCCGAGCTCGCCGGCCTCGGCACCACGCTCAGCGCGATCATCATGGTCGACGAGTACGCGGTCATCGGCCACATCGGCGACTCCCGCATCTACCTGTACCGCGACGACGCACTGACCCAGATCACCGCCGACCACACCTTCGTGCAGCGGCTCGTTGACTCCGGTCGCATCACGCCCGAAGAAGCCCGCTACCACCCGCGACGCTCCGTTCTCATGCGCGTGCTCAGCGACATGGACTCCGATCCGGAGCTCGACATGTTCGTCATGCACACGCAGCCCGGCGACCGCTGGCTGCTGTGCTCCGACGGTCTTTCCGGCGTCGTCGAGGACCCGCAGATCCTCAAGGCGATGGAGCTGGGCCTCGCGCCCGGCCGCACCGCCGACAACCTGCTCAAGCGGGCGCTCGACGGCGGCGCACCCGACAACGTCACGATCGTGCTGGTCGACGTCGGCGGACAGCATCCGATCCACTCCGGTACCGCGACGGTCGTCGGCTCGGCGTCGAACCCCTCCGGCATCTACGTGCCGCCCGCGCGCGCGACCCGCGGAAACTGGCTGCACCCGGTGCGCCAGGCCGCCAACGAGCCCAGCCACTTCGAGCCGGCCCCCGAGTACCTCGAGGAGCTCATCGAAGAGGATCGCCGGCGCGCGAAGCGCCGTCGCCTCGGCTGGACAGCCGGGGTCCTGGTCGTCCTCGTCATGCTCGCGGTCGCCGCCTTCGCCGCCTACAGCTGGACCCAGACGCGCTACTTCATCGGCGCCGACGACGACAGCGTCGTGATCTTCCAGGGCGTGCAGCAGAACATCGGACCGATCACGCTGTCGACTCCGCTCGAAGACACCGACATCCTCCTGGCGAACCTGCCGCCGTACCAGCGAGCCTCGGTCGAGCGCACGATCACCGCCCGGTCCCTCGCCGACGCGATGGCGATCGTCGACCGCCTGCGGGCAGGTGCCGACGCGAACGCCATCGAGCAGACGCCCCTTCCGACTCCGCTGCCCACCCTCACCCCGACCCCGGAAGAGACCCCGGCCGGAGGTGGTGAGGGATGAGCACCGACGTCTCCGCCGACACCAGCGTCATCACGGCCCTCAAGCGCCTCCGGATGCCGCAGACGCAGCGCAACCGTGAGTTCTGGCTCCTGCTCTTCGCCTGCGCGGTCAGCGGTGCTGCTCTCACCCTCGTGCAGCTCGGCGCGCTCGGAGTGATCGACCCGGTCGTGCTCGCGATCGGTGGCGGCCTCGCCGTCCTCGCCTTCGCGCTGCACTTCGTGCTGCGGATCGTGGCGGCCGACGCCGACCCGTTCGTGGTGCCGATCGCGACGCTGCTCACCGGCCTCGGCATCGCGATGATCTACCGCATCGACATCGCCAAGGCGAACACAGGCTGGGATGCGTACTCCACCAAGCAGCTCGCCTGGACCGCCATCTCGCTCGCCGGTGCCATCGCCGTGGTCATCCTGCTGCGCAATTACCGGATCCTCTTCCGGTACACGTACATCTTCGGTCTCGCCGGGATCCTGCTGCTGCTCCTGCCCTTCGTCCCGGGCCTCCGCATCGACGACGCCAACGCCGCCGTCTGGGTCTCGCTCGGCGGCGCCTTCGCCTTCCAGCCCGGCGAGCTGGCCAAGATCAGCCTGGCGATCTTCTTCGCCGGCTACCTGGTTCGCACCCGGGAGAGCCTCACCTCGGTCGGGAGGCGTGTGCTCGGCATCACCTGGCCGCGCATGCGCGAGCTCGGACCCGTGCTCGTCGTGTGGGTCATCTCGCTCGGCATCATCGTCTTCCAGCGCGACCTGGGCACCGGAACCCTCATCTTCGGCATGTTCGTCGCGATGCTCTATGTCGCGACCGGCAAGACGAGCTGGGTGCTCATCGGTCTGACCCTCGTGGTCGCGGGCGTGGCCCTGGCCACCCAGATCCTCAGCTACGTGCAGGGACGGTTCATCAACTGGCTCTTCCTGTTCGACTCCTCGCAAGTAGACCCCGACGGCGCCGGCTATCAGCCCATGCAGGGCCTGTTCGGCCTGGCCCGCGGCGGCCTCATCGGCACCGGCTGGGGGCAGGGCCGCCCCGAGATCACCCCGCTGGCGCACAGCGACTACATCATCACGAGCCTCGGTGAGGAACTCGGCCTGATCGGCCTGTTCGCGATCCTCTGCCTGTACATGGTGTTCGTGAGCCGCGGCATGCGGATCGGCCTCGCGGGACAGGACGACTTCGGCAAGCTCCTCGCGACCGGGCTCTCGTTCACGATCGCCCTGCAGGTGTTCATCATGGTCGGCGGCGTCACCCGCATCATCCCGCTGACCGGCCTGACCACGCCGTTCCTCGCGGCCGGCGGCTCTTCCCTGGTCGCCAACTGGCTCATCGTGGCACTGCTGCTGCGCATCTCCGACGGCGTACGCCGCCAGCCGAGGGTGGTGATCGGCTGATATGACAAAAGAACTCCGCCGACTCAGTATCGTGATGCTGTTCATGTTCATCGCGCTGTTCGCAGCGAGCAGCTGGATCCAGGTCGTCGAGGCCGACAGCCTTGCCCAGAACACCCACAACAAGCGCACACGCCTCGACAGCTACCAGATTCAGCGCGGGTCGATCATCGTCGACGGCGCCGCCATCGCCACCTCGATCCCGAGCGACGACACGTATCAGTTCCAGCGCGTCTACACCGACGCCCCCATGTGGGAGCCGGTGACCGGATACTTCAACCCGGCGCTCGGCTCGGCGACGGGCATCGAGAAGGCCATGAACGCCGACCTCTCCGGCACGGGGTCCAACGCATTCCTCGCCGAGGTCGAGCGCATCCTGTCGGGTCAGCCGCAGCGTGGTTTCAGCGTGGAGCTGTCGCTGAACACCGCCGCTCAGAAGGCCGCGTACGACGCCCTTCAGGGTCTCGAGGGCGCGGTGGTCGCGATCGATCCCGCAACCGGACGCGTGCTCGCCCTCGTCTCGACGCCGGGATTCGATACGAACCTCCTCGCCACGCACGATGCGGATGCCGCGAACGCCGCCTACGACCAGCTCGTGGACGACCCGAGCCAGCCGCTCTCCAACCGGGCCATCGCCGGGGACCTGAACCCTCCAGGATCGACGTTCAAGCTCGTCGTCGCCGCGGCCGCGTTCGCGAGCGGCGAGTGGACGCCGGACTCGACGCTCCCGAATCCATCCAGGTACACCCTCCCCGGTTCGTCCAACCAGGTCTCCAACGCCTGGGGCGGCACCTGCGGCTCTGGCGACACCGTCACCATCGCCGAGGCGATCCGCCTGAGCTGCAACATCCCGATGGCCGAGCTGGCCGTGGAGCTCGGCGATGACCGCATCCGGGAGATGGCAGAGAAGTTCGGCTTCAACAACAGCTTCTCGACGCCGCTCGAGTCGACGGCATCCAGCTACCCGCGTGCGCTCGACGACGCGCAGACCGCGCTCACCGGTTTCGGCCAGGGAAAGGTCACCGCGACACCGTTGCAGATCGCCATGGTGGCCGCGGGCATCGCCAACGACGGGGTCGTCATGAACCCGCAGCTGGTCGACGCGGTGATCGGCAACGACCTCTCGGTCGTCCGATCCTTCGAGCAGAGCGAGTTCGGCCGCGCGATGGAAGCGGAGACAGCTGATCAGGTCACGGCAGCCATGGTCGCGAGCGTCTCAACGGGCGCTGCGCAGGGTGCAAGAATAGACGGGATCGACGTGGCGGGTAAGACCGGGACGGCAGAGAACGGAAACAGACCGCACACGTTGTGGTTCACCGGTTTCGCACCGGCGGACGACCCCGCGGTCGCGGTAGCGGTCGTCGTCGAAGACGGCGGCGGACAAGGGCAGTCCGGAAGTGGCGATACCATCGCCGCTCCGATTGCGAAGAAGGTCATAGAGGCGGTGCTGGGCAGATGAGACCGACGCAGGGTGTGTCGTTCGGTGGTCGCTACGAGCTGTTGTCGCGGATTGCGATCGGCGGCATGGGCGAGGTATGGGAGGCGACGGATCACGTCATCGGGCGTACCGTCGCGATCAAGATCCTCAAGGACGAGTACATGGGGGACCCTGGGTTCCTCGAGCGGTTCCGCGCCGAGGCGCGGCACGCGGCACTCGTCAATCACGAGGGCATCGCCAGTGTCTTCGACTATGGCGAGGAGAACGGCAGCGCCTACCTCGTTATGGAACTCGTGCCCGGCGAGGCTCTGTCGACCGTGCTCGAGCGCGACGGCGCGCTGAGCGCCGACAAGACGCTCGATATCGTCGCCCAGACGGCGTCTGCTCTGCAGGCGGCGCACGCCGCTGGTCTCGTGCACCGCGACATCAAGCCGGGCAACCTGCTGATCACGCCCGACGGCCGCGTCAAGATCACCGACTTCGGCATCGCCCGCATCGCAGACCAGGTGCCGTTGACAGCGACCGGTCAAGTCATGGGCACTGTGCAGTACCTCTCGCCCGAGCAGGCGTCCGGACACTCGGCGTCCCCGGCGACCGACACCTACTCCCTCGGCATCGTGGCGTACGAGTCCCTGGCGGGAAAGCGTCCGTTCACGGGTGAGTCGCAGGTCGCGATCGCGATGGCGCAGATCAACGAGCAGCCGCCGCCGCTGCCCCCGACCGTCCCGATCCCGGTGCAGAACCTGGTCATGGCGATGATCGCCAAGAAGCCGTCGGATCGCCCGTCGTCGTCGGCGACCGTCGCCCGCGCCGCGCAGGCTCTGCGCCGCGGCGACCTGAATTCGGCCGCCATCGCGGTTCCCGCGATCGCCACCGGTGGCATCGCCGGCGACGACGACGCGACGCGGATGCTGTCGGCAGCCGGCACCGAGGGCGCCACGCGCATCCTTCCCACGACTGCGCAGCTTCCCACTGAGGATGCGGTCGAGGAGAAGGAGAAGAAGAAGCGCAGCCCCTGGACGTGGCCGCTGATCGCGCTGATCGCGCTGCTCCTGATCGTGCTCGGCGGCACCATCTGGGCGCTGTCGCAGCAGGATGGCGACGACCCCGAACCGTCGGCATCGTCGTCGTCCACGGCCTCCGCACCGCCGAGCAGGACGCCGACGCCGGAACCGACACCCGAGGAGACGCGCGTCGATGTGACGGCGCTGAATCTCCGGGGCATGGACTGCGCCGGAGCGACGGATGCCTTGACGAATGCTGGATTCGAGAGCGACATCACGTGCGCCGACGGAGATCCGGCGCCCGCTGACGACCAGGTCGGCCTCGTCTACAACGTCACGCCTTCCGGCAACGTGGTCACGACCACCCCGATCGCGCTCACGGTCTACGCCGCGCGTGCCGCTCTGCCGACCCCGACCGACGCGCCCACCATCACGGGCGACCCGGTCGCCGGCGGCACCGTCACCATCGCGTGGGGCACCGGCTTCACGTGCCCCAGCGGCTCCACGCTGTCGGGCTACGTCGTGTCGCTTCAGAACGGCGCGTTCGAAGGCGGCGGACCCACCTTCCAGCCGACGCAGCGCAACGCGCAGGTGAAGGTGGCGGATGCCGCAGGCCAGCAGCTCATCGTGACCTACCAGGGCATGTGCTCGGGTGGCGACCAGCGCACCTCCAACCCGTCTCCTCCGCTCTCCGTCACGATCACGGCACCGGCCGAGGACGGCGAGGGGGACGGCGACGGCGGAGCCGCCGGGTAGCCTAGTTCCAGCTCAGTCACTGTCGTTCCAAGGGGGGTCACATCCGTGTCCACAGAGCCGCGCGTTCTCGCGGGTAGGTACCGCGTCGACGAGCTCATCGGGCACGGCGGCATGGCGAAGGTCTATCGCGGATTCGACCTGACGCTCGGGCGTGCGGTCGCGATCAAGATCCTCGACCCCGACCTCGCCCGCGACACGGCCTTCCGCACGCGGTTCCGTCTCGAGGCGCAGGCCGCCTCCCGCATGGCGCACCCGTCGATCGTGCGGGTCTTCGACGCCGGCGACCCGTCTGCAAGCGACCCCTCGTCGGATGACCCGCCCTACATCGTGATGGAGCTCATCAGCGGCACACTGCTGAAGGAGATCATCGCCAAGGGCCCCGTGCCGGTCGAAGACGCGGTCCGCTACGTCGACGGCATCCTCGAAGCTCTCGACTACTCGCACCGCGCGGGCGTCGTGCACCGCGACATCAAACCCGGCAACGTCATGGTCACCGACAAGGGCCAGGTCAAGGTGATGGACTTCGGCATCGCCCGCGCCGTCTCCGACTCCTCCTCGACTGTCGCCGAGACCACGCAGATCATCGGAACCGCTGCGTACTTCTCCCCGGAGCAGGCGAAGGGCGAGCCGGTCGACGCCCGCGCCGACCTGTACTCCACCGGTGTCGTGCTCTACGAGCTGCTCACCGGGCGCCAGCCTTTCCGCGGCGAGTCCCCCGTGGCCGTCGCCTATCAGCATGTGAGCGAGACCCCGATCCCGCCGACCGAGGTCAACGAAGATGCACCGGGAGCACTCGACCCGATCGTCCTTCGCGCTCTGGCCAAGGACCCCTACCAGCGATTCCCGGATGCCGCGCACTTCCGCGCGGCGCTGGACTCCGCGGTGACGGGCGTCGCTCCGACCCGCAAGCAGCTCGGAGCACTGACGAGCGAGCTCTACGGTCCGAGCCCGCGTCAGGCTCAGGAGACCGCCCGGTCTCTCCGCCAGCTCAGCACGGACACCACGATGGCCCGCACGCAGTCCGGTCCGCCGGTCGCGTGGATCTGGGCAGGAGTGGCCCTGCTCGCGGTGCTGCTCGCTTCGGTGCTGTTCTGGGTCGTGACGATCAGCATGCGCCCACCGGAGGTCCCCAGCACGTCTCGGGTCGTCCCCGATCTCGTGAACGTCTCCTCGGAGCGCGCGCAGGACGACCTCGCGAAACTCGATCTCACCTCGACCATCGTCATCGAATCCAGCTCCGACATCGCCGAGGGCAACGTGATCCGCACGGACCCGGCGTCTGGCGTCGCGCTCGAAGAGGGCTCTTCGGTGACCCTGCACGTCTCGTCCGGGGAGGACGTCGTGGTCGTCCCTCCCCTGGAGGGCATGGCTCTCGCCGACGCGAAGCGCGCCCTGCTCGCCGCGGGGCTCGAACTCGGCACCGTGATCCAACGCAACGACAGGGCGCTCAAGGCCGAGACGGTGATGACGGCCAGCGAGAAGGCCGACGCAGAAGTCGCCCCGGGAACGGTGATCGACCTGGTCGTCGCCAGCGGAAAGGTCACGCTGACCGATCTCACCGGCTGGACGGTCGATGCCGCGACCACCAACCTCACCGATCTGGGCCTGGTCGCGACGCCCGTGGAGGCCGCGGACTGCCCCGCCACGACGCCTGCGACCGTGCACTCCATGTCGGTCGCGCCTGGCGACGTCCCGATCGGCTCACCGGTCGAGCTGCGGTTCTGCACCGGTCCGTAGCGCGTCGCGACGCCGGGGTGCCTGAGCTCATCGAAGGGCCTCGGCCGGGGCGGCCTCAGCGACTCAGCGGGTGCAGGCGCTCGGAGAGCGCGACGGCACCAGTGTCGCCGCACATCTCGAGCCAGTTCGCGAGCAGACGGTAGCCACCCTCGGTGAGCACGCTCTCGGGGTGGAACTGCACCCCGAGGATCGGGAGCTCCCGGTGCGCGAGTCCCATCACGGTCCCCGTCCGCGTCCTCGCGGTCACGACGACCTCCTCCGGGAGAGCGGATGCCGCGAGCGCCAGCGAATGGTACCGACCGGCGTCGAAGGGCGAGGGGATGCCGGCGAAGAGCGCCGAGCCGTCGTGGGTCACCTCAGACACCATGCCGTGCATGAGCTCGGGCGCCTCGGTCACCGGGGTGCCGAAGGCCTCGCCGATCGCCTGGTGGCCGAGGCATACCCCGAGGAGCGGCATCTGCATCCGCGTCGCGATCCGCACCGCGTCGAGGGACGCACCGGCGTCGGAGGGCCTGCCGGGGCCCGGGGAGAGCAGCACGGCGTCGAAGTCGGGAAGCAGCTGCTCGAGGGCCGCGGCATCCGTCGCATCCGACTCGATCATCGTGGTGTCGGCTCCGAGTTCCTGAAGGTAGCCGACCAGGGTGTGCACGAAGCTGTCGTGGTTGTCGATGACGAGGACGCTCGTCATTCGACGTCGATCTCGCCCGGGGTGATGATCGGGCTCACCCACGGGAAGACGTACCAGAACAGCCCGTAGAGCACCGCCGCGATGAGGATCACGAGGATGATCACGCGCAGCCACCACGGGCCGGGCAGCAGACGCCAGAGTGCGGAGTACATCAGTCTTCTCCCTCGGAGGCTGCCATGGTCAGATCGACGGCGCGGCCGGGGGCGGCGGCGGCTCGGTCAGGGCAGGCGGCGGGCCTTCGGCCCTGGGCTGGAAGCTCTCGAACACCCCGTAGGCGATGATGCGCTCGGCGAGCGAATAGAGCGGAGAGCATGCGGTGAGCGTGATGTACTGCTCGCCGGTCTGCTGGCCGGGCATCTGCGGCACGTCGGCGAGCACGTCGGTCTGTGTGGGGGTGACGTACTCCAGGGTCCGGAAACGATACGTGTACCAGCCGTCGGGCGTTTCGACGACGATCGCATCGTTGAGTTGGAGCTTGTCGAGCTGGTTGAACGGCTTCCCCCAGGTCGTGCGGTGCCCGGCCATCGAGAAGTTGCCGGCCTCGCCGGGCATCTTCGAGTCCTTGTAGACGCCGATGCCCAGGTGATCGAGGGTCCGCGCGCGGCTCGTTCCGCCGTGGATCGGGAAGTTGTACTCGGCTCCGAAGCGAGGGATGCGCATCTGCCCGAACCAGGCGGTGTCTGCGGGCGCCGCAGGAACAGGGGCCTCGTAGACGACGGTGCCGTCTTCGGTCTCGATCAGCGGTGGCGGCTCCGGCGGCTCCGCCTGCGCGAGCTCTTCCGAACGGGCCGCGCCTTCGTCGTTCTTCTGCGCGCTGATGATGATGTCGCCGATCCACATCTGCCAGGCGACGAACAGGAGCACGATGACGCCCGCGGTGAGCAGCAACTCTCCGAGGACGCTCGCGAACGTCGCGCGGGAGCGCGGGCGCTCGCGTCGCGGGCGCCGCCCCCCAGGCACGACGGATGCAGTCATGGCGCGATCTTATCGCTCGCAGGCGACCGGAGGACCAACGTCTGGGTATGCGACAGAGGTCATGGGTAGAATGGCGGAATGGCCCGTGAGCGTAAGAGCGAAGAACCCGTCGTCGAGCGCGCCGAAGGCGACGCCGCTCCCAACGCCGTGTGGTTCAAGCCGGTGATGATCGGCTTCATGCTGCTGGGCCTCGCGTGGATCCTCGTGTTCTACATCTCCGGCATGCAGTTCCCGATCCCGGGCCTGAACAACTGGAACCTGGCGATCGGGCTCGGCATCGCCCTGATCGGCTTCCTCATGACCACCCGCTGGCGCTGATCCGCCTCACACTCCTCCGAAGGGCCCCTCGCGAAGCGAGGGGCCCTTCTTCTTCCCCTCTCCGTGCCGTGCCCGACTCATTCCTGTCGCAAACCCGTGCATAACGTCCCGTTCCGACCGCAGGTCGCAGGGACGTTCCCGGGAGTGAGCATCGGGAGGGGCCCGCGCAGCGGGAGGGAACCCGCTCTGCGAACGAAGGGAACGTCCCTGCGACCGGACCCCGACAAACCAAGAGTTATCCACAGACTTGTCCACAGCCTGGGGAGAATTACACCGGTGTTATTCACAGGGCCTAAAACCCTGTTAACAACTCAGCTCAGCAGAATCAAGCGCGGAACGAACGCGACGACCACGACGAGCACGACCACGAGCCCCGCGAGCAGCACGATCTGCCAGACCCGCTGTTCGCGGCGACGCGTGCGGGTGAGGATCAGTGCCACCACAGCACCGACGATCGCCCCGCCGAGGTGCGCCTGCCAGGCGATGTTGCCGATGAAGAAGCCGAGGGCGAAGTTGATGCCGAGGATCACGAGGAGCCCGGTGACGTTCGCGCCGATGTGCCGGCCGATGATCAACAGCGCCGCCATGAGCCCGAAGATCGCTCCGGATGCTCCGACGGTCGCAGTGGTCGGGGCGAGGACGGCGACCATCACCGATCCTCCGAGACCGCTGATCAGGTACAGCGCGAGGAAGCGAGCGCGGCCCAGCATGGGCTCGAGGCTCTGCCCCAGCATCCACAGGGCGAGCATGTTCAGCGCCAGGTGGAAGAAGCTGCCGTGGACGAACAGCGCGGTGAGCAGTCGCCACGGCTCGAACGGGATCAGGAAGAGGTCGGGATAGAGGTACGGCGCAGCGAACGCGAGCGCGTCGCCGATCTGGTCGCCGATGCCGGGGATGAGCTGCACCAACCCGAGGAACGAGGTCACCGCCAGCAGGAGGTAGGTGATGACGGGCTTGCCGCTGCGGACCGCCGTCAGCGTGCTGCCGGAGTTGCGCCCGCCCCAGCGTCGCTCCGCGCGCTTCTGCGCGGGCGTGCGGTTCTTGCGCTCGGCGTTCATGCATTCCGGGCAGATCACGCCGACCGGCGCCTGCGTCTGGCACTCCGGGCAGATCGTGCGGAGGCAGCGCTGGCAGAGCACGAAGCTCTGCCGATCCGGATGCCGGTAGCAGAAGTTGTCGCGATTGTCCGCGAACTCAGGCGTGGTCATCCGGATCGGCCGAAGCTGCCGTCAGGCCGCGACGATGTCGATCGACTGCAGCACGACCGGCTCGATCGGACGGTCGCCCGCAGCGGTCGGAACGGCGGCGATCGCGTCGACGATGGCCTTGGAGGCATCATCTGCGACCGCGCCGAAGATCGAGTGCTTGCCCTGCAGCCACGGGGTCGGGTCGGTGGTGATGAAGAACTGCGAACCGTTGGTGCCCTCGGGCTTGCCGGTGATGGCGTTGCGGCGAAGGCCGGCGTTCGCCATCGCGAGGATGTAGGGCTCGTTGAAGTCGAGCTCCATGTTGATCTCGTCGTCGAAGTTGTAGCCGGGTCCGCCGACGCCCTGACCGAGCGGGTCGCCGCCCTGGATCATGAAGTTGGGGATGATGCGGTGGAAGACGACGTCCTTGTAGAGGGGACCCTCGCCCGGCTTGCCGGTGGCGGGGTGCGTCCACTCCTGGGTGCCGTCGGCGAGGCCGACGAAGTTCTTCACCGTCTTCGGAGCGTGATCGCCGTAGAGGTTGATGACGATGTCACCGTGGTTGGTGTGCAGGGTTGCGACGTGGGAAGCGTGAGCCATGAGCCCATTCTCGCAGAGCTTCCGGGGAGTTCGCCCGTCGCGGGTCTCGTCGCTCGGGCGCACGAACGCTAGCGCGCGCTCTCCCAGATGGCAAGGGTGCGCAATTTCCCGACTCTCACCCAGCCTCGTCTGGCAAGATGGGGAACCCGCACTGCAATGGACAGGAGAACATCGTGAGCCTCACCCGCAAGCGGAAGAAGCAACTGCGTCGACTGCAGAAGGACGCCACCCAGCTCTGGGAGTCGCAGCAGGAGGTCGTCGGCCACGCCGCAGACGTCGCGCGCGAGGCGAGCCGTCAGCTCGGCAGCCTCGGTCGTGAGCAGGTGCTTCCTGTCGTGCAGGACACCTACAATCGCCGCTTCGCCCCCGTGGTCGACCAGGGCGTGAGGATCGGCAAGCACGTCGTGGACGACAAGGTCGTTCCGATCGTCGGCGGCGTCGTCGGCAGTGCCCTCACCGCCTGGGACTTCGCGAACGCCAAGCGTCACGGCACCGCCGTCCCGGCACCGCGTGGTGCATTCGGCAAGAAGCAGAAGTCGGGTCCCGGCCTCGGCTCGATCGTGGCGATCGTCCTCGGTGCCGCAGCCGCAGTCGGCGTGCTCTACGCCGCATGGCAGGCCCTGCGTGCGGACGACGAGCTCTGGGTCGCGGACGACCCGCTCTCCGCGCCCGACGCGTGACCTCGCCTGATCTCCCCTCCGTCGCCTCGAGCGCCGGAGGGGATCAGCATGCCCGGGTGCGGGAGGCCGCCGCCGCGCGCGGGTTGAGCATCGACATCCGGAAGCGCCCCGCGGCGAACACCCTGTTCGAAGCCGCGGAGCTGCTCGGCATCGATCCGTCGGGCATCGTCAAGACGCTCGTCGTGAAGCGCTCCGACGACACCTATCTCTTCGCTCTGATCCCGGGCGGGCGATCGATCTCGTGGCCGAAGCTCCGGGCACTGGTCGGCGTCAACAAGCTGCGCCTGCCCGAACCCGAGCTGGCTCTCGCCGCGACCGGTTACGAGCGGGGCACCATCGTCCCCATCGGCAGCACCACCGATTGGCCGATCTACGCCGACGAGACGATCGTGGGTCAGCGCATCGCGATGGGTGCGGGCGCGCACGGGTTCAGCCTGTTCGTCGACGCCGATGACCTGATCGCGGCGTACGGTGCGACGGTCGCCGACATCTCGGTGCCGGAGACTCCGCGCGGTTGAAGCCCAGCATGGGTCCCTGAGCCTCAGGGACCCAGGTTTCTTCGAGACGAAACACCGCTCAGAGCATGCCTGCCATCCGCAGCGCGATGTCGACGAGCTTGACCCGTTGCAGGTCGGCGACCGCCTTGAGCGTGAACCACTCGGCCATGTCCGTGGATCCGTCGGTCTCGAAGCGGAGCTTTCCGCCGGTCACCTCGGCGCGGTAGACGATGCGCAGTGTGTGCAGCGGCTCGGCAGCCTTGTGCACGCGTCGGCTCGCGGGGATCACTCGGGAGTGGATGCCGAGGAGCTCACCGACCTTGACCGAGTAGCCGGTCTCTTCGCGGAGTTCTCGCCGCACGGCATCCTCCGGCGCTTCACCGGGCTCGAGCCCACCGCCGGGCATGGTCCACGCGACACGGCGACCCTCGGTCCAGCGCGCGAGCAGCAGACGGCCGTCGTCATCGGTGACGACCGCGTATGCCGCGACACGCATGTCCATGTCCTCACCTTATCCGGGCGGTTGGACAGACCCGACTGTGTGTCACACCACCCGCAAACCGTTCAGATAGGTCGCCAGGACAGCGGTCTGGGCGAATTCCTCGGCCGGTACGGTGAGAGGGTCGCGATCGACGACGAGGAAGTCGGCGAAGAGCCCGGGAGCGAGCGCACCGACCTCGTGCTCGCTGAACAGCTGCCACGCGGCGTTCGCGGTGTGGGCGAGGAGAGCCTGCTCCCGCGTGACGGGGGAGCCTCCCGGCATCCGGTATCCGCTGCGGGTCGTGCGCGTCTCTGCCACGGCCATGTTGCGGAAGGGCTCGTTCGGAGTCACCCAGCCGTCATTGTGGAACGTCGCGCGGTGGCCCGCGGCGAAGGCTGCTCCGGCATCCGCCCACGCTCCGCCGTGCTCCGCACCGAAGAGGTCGTCGACGAGCACCTCGCCCCAGTAGGTGATGTGGTCGACGAAGAGGCTGACGGTGACGCCGAGGGATGCCGCCCGCTCGAACTGCGACGCTGTCATGGCTCCGCAGTGCTCGAGCCGGAACCGGTGATCGGCCAGTGCATGCCGCTCGACGATCTGCGCGTAGACGTCGAGGGTCGCGTCGATCGCGCGATCTCCATGAGCATGACACGCCAGCTGCCACCCACCCGCCGCGTAGGGCTCGGCGATGGCGAGCAGCTGCTCGGCGGTGTAGTTCGCCCGTCCGACGTGATGCGGTTCCAGGCCGAGGTCGCGAGTGGCCTGCGTGTCGAGGTAGGGGAAGGATGTCGCGATGTTCCCGATCCATGGCGATCCGTCCGACCAGGTCTTCACACCGGTCTGCCGGAACACCGGGTCGTCACCACCGGTGCGCGGGGCCGCGACTCCGCCCGGTGGCGACATCTCGTACCAGCGCAGTCGCACGGGCATTCCGCCTTGGGTGCGGAGGACGTCGATCAGCGGGTTGAGTTCGGGGTTCCACGACAGGTCGGAGACTGTGGTGATGCCGCGCGACGCGAGATCGCGCAGGTGGGCCGAGAGAATCCGAGGAAGATGCTGCTGCCCGCTCGTGAGCATCGGTGCGAGAACCTGCTCCACGGCGGCTTCCTCGAGCGCGACGCCCGTCAGGTCACCGGTGGCGTCCCGGACGAACGACGCTCCGGCCGGGTCGGGCGTGTTCTGGTCGATGCCCGCGGCGAGCGCAGCGGCTGTGTTGAAGTATGCCGAATGCCCGGAGTTGTGGATGACCACGAGCGGGACGTCGCCTGCGAACTCGTCGAGGAAGCGGGAGTCGGGATCGGGGAGCCCGCGTTGCAGGAGCGCATCCCATCCGTTGGCGAAGACCGGTCCGTCGGCCTCCGCGATCGCCGAACGGAGGGCCGCGAGCACCCCGTCGGCATCCGGGACGACGACGGGACGGATGTCGACGACGAGGTCCGACAGCAGGATCGACGAGTACGCCGGGTGCCCGTGCGGTTCGATCAGACCCGGCATGATCCAACCGTCGAGGGTGATCGTCTCGGCATCCGAGAATCGCGCCGCGAGATCGGATGCCGTGCCGACGGCGACCACACGGCCTTCGTCGACAGCCATCGCCTCGACCTGGGCGTCGATCGTGGGGGAAAGGGGACGGATGCGGCCGGTGAACACAGTCGTCATGGCGTCAGTCTGGCAGTGGCCGGGGCTGTCAGGCGAAGGAGACATCGGTCTGGACGGTGCGTCTGCCGAGGGGGATCATTGGCAGATGGTCTTCGACGTCAGTGACGGGCCCCGAATCGAGCACCGCGAAGCGATGCCGACGGTAGGCATCCGTCTCGTCACTCCCTTCCGCGGCATGCTCGGGGTGCGGGACCGGCTGCTCGCGGAACTCGCCTCGTGGCTCGACGAACACCACGTGGAGACCGCAGGTCCGTTCTTCCTCCGCCTGCACACGGTCGACATGGCCGCCGACATGGAGATCGAGGTCGGCGTCATCGGTGTCGATCACGCCGGTGGCGAGCGGGTACGGTCAGGCGTGCGGCCCGGAGGGGACTACGCGGTGCTCGCCTACCGAGGCAGCTCGCTCCAGGCCAACCGGATGCTGCTCGGCTGGGTGGAGGAATCCGGGCGGCGCTTCGACGCCGACTCGGCATCCGGCTCCTGGTCCGGCAGATTCGAGATCCTGCGCACCGATCCGCGTCTCGAGCCCCGCAAGACCGCATGGACGACGGAGCTGGCATTCCTGCTCGAAGCCCGCGAGTGATCGATCAGGAATCGAGAAGCCGGCGCCGCGAAGGCTCCC
>JAESFY010000079.1_pt1 | contig 71022 bp, 69 predicted proteins | sample 9266201 | NCBI WGS metagenome assembly JAESFY01 (sample SAMN14515071, study PRJNA621656) | algae metagenome | isolation source: Nodosilinea sp. WJT8-NPBG4 and co-occurring heterotrophs from soil, lower... | place: USA: Pinto Basin, Colorado Desert, California | collected 2006-05-27 | reverse complement strand
TGCAACTCGACAACCCGGTGCGGAACGAGGTCGACTCTGCGGGCCTCACCACCGAGCGGGCGAGCGGGGAGCTCGCCGCGGCGGCACGCGAGGCCATGCTGAACGCGGCCCGGCACGCCGCGGGGGAGATCTCGGTGTACATCGAGGGGAGTGCGACCGACGTCGACGTCTTCGTGCGCGATCGGGGGGCGGGCTTCCGTCTGGACGACGTGCCGAGCGACCGCCTGGGCGTGCGGGAGTCGATCATCGGTCGGATGCGGCGGGCGGGTGGTTCCGGAACCGTGCGCAGCGACGAGAACGGTACAGAGGTGCATCTTCGACTGTCGACGGTACCGCGGAGTGCGGCGGGCGCGCAGCCGGTGAACCCGCAGGCGAACCCGAGGATGGACTCGGGGATGCTCGCGGAGAACGGGGAGGACGAGCGTGGCTGACAGCATCCGGATCGTGATCGTCGACGACCATTCGATCTTCCGCTCGGGCCTCCGCGCCGACCTCGATGCGAGCGTCGACGTGGTGGGTGAGGCCGCCGACGTGCCGTCGGCGATCGCGGTGATCCGCGAGACGCAGCCCGATGTGGTGCTGCTCGACGTGCATCTTCCCGGCGGAAACGGCGACGACTCCACCGGCGGGGAATCGGTGATCCGGGGCTCGCTGCCGACGACGGCTCGCTTCCTGGCGCTGAGCGTGTCGGATGCTGCAGCGGATGTCGTGCGGGTGATCCGCGCGGGCGCGCGCGGCTACATCACCAAGGGCTCGTCCGGCGGGGAGGTGAGCGGCGCGGTGCACGCCGTCGCCGGCGGGGACGCGGTGTTCTCGCCGAGGCTCGCGGGGTTCGTGCTCGACGCCTTCGGCGCTGTCGCCGGCGAGACCGCGCAGGCGACCGATGAGCTCGATCGCCTCTCGGCGCGGGAGCAGGAGGTCATGCGGCTGATCGCCCGCGGGTACGCCTACAAGGAGGTCGCCGCCGAGCTGTTCATCTCGATCAAGACCGTCGAGACCCATGTGTCATCGGTGCTGCGCAAGCTGCAGCTGTCGTCGCGCCACGAGCTGACGGTCTGGGCGTCGGAGCGTCGACTGCTGTAACAGCCGGTCACGTCCGCGAGGCGGCTCAGGCCGCGAGCCAGAGACCCTTCGGGTTCGTCGCCACGGTGAGTCCTGCGGCGACCGTCTCGTCATCGCCGATGCGGGCCCCGCGCACGATGCGTGCCCCGGGGCCGACCTCGGTGCGGACACCGACGTGGGCGTTGTCGCCGACAGCGGCGCCCTGGCCGATGTGCGCGTGCGCCTCGATGTGTGCGCCCTCGCCGATCACGGCATCCGGTTCGATCCAGGCGCCGCGGGCGATCGTCGCCCCGGCACCGATGCGTGCTCCCGGTTCGATGTACGCGCCGGCTTCGATGTGCGCCCTCGGGTGCACCTTCGCGCCGTGCGCGACGAGACCGCGGCCATTGGCGTGCTTGCGGTACCGCAGCGTCGCTCCCTGGTCGTTCTCGATGTCGACGTAGTTCTTGCCCACGATTCCTCCCCGTGCTCCGGAGTTCCCCGGATATATCAACAACCACGGAGGGTGCGGATTCATTCCCGCGGATGGATGTGCTGCGGAAGGCTGGGAACCGCTGCTCAGCGCTGGCAGGACGGGCACCAGAAGGTGATGCGCTCGCGGGTCGGATCGGCGCCGAGTTCGCCGCGGAGGATCCGGGTTCCGCAGCGACGGCAGGGCCGCCCGGACCGTCCGTAGACCCAGGCCGCCTGGCCCGGTCGGTTGATGCCGGTGAACGTACGGCCGGAGCGATCCCGGTTCGCGCGGATCGTGCGGACCCCGAGTTCCAGTAGCGCGGGGACGTCGACCTCCGTCGTGGGGGTGGTCGGCAGGATTCCGCGCAGGAACAGGAGTTCCGCCGCGTACTCGTTGCCGAATCCGGCGACATTGCGCTGGTCGAGGAGCGCGACGTGGATGCTGCGCATGTCGGCGCTGAGCCGCCGGATCGCCTCGGCGATGTCCCAGTCATCGGCCAGGGGATCGGGGCCCAGGTAGCCCACGAGCTCCTCCTCGTCGCGGGTCGCGACGACCTCGATCTCGGCGATGTCGACGCCGACGGCCTCGCGCTCGGCGGTGCCGACGATAGCCCTGACCTTGAACGCCGGATGCCGCCACTTCTCGCCCGGGCGGTAGGTGAACCACGCGCCGTCCATGCGCAGATGGGAATGCAGGGTGCTGTCGCCGATGCGCAGCAGCAGGTGCTTGCCGCGCGACACGGCGCCGTGCACGGTCTGGCCGGTGAGGTCGAGCGTCGCGAAGCGCGGGACGCGGAGGTCGAAGCGTGTGACCTCGCCGCCCGCGAGTGCCTCATCGAGGCGCTTCGCGGTGCGGAAGACGGTGTCGCCCTCGGGCATCAGACCGTTCCCGGTCGTATCGGGAGGGAATGAGTGCCTGAGCTCGAACCCTGGGTCCCTGAGCCTTTCGAAGGGCCCGATCCCGGATGCTGGGTCCCTGAGCCGGTCGAAGGGCCCGATGGCAGCGCGGTGCGGGCGAGCAGATCGCGCGCGAGCATCGTGCTGCCGGCGACCGCGACCGGCATGACCGCGACCGCGCCGAGCGGGATGAGGAAGCAGAGCTGCGTGGCCACGCCGAACCCGAGCACGCGGGCGCGACTGCCCGCGAAGAGCGCGGCGCGGTCGGCAGGCGACAGGTCTCGCGCGTCGAAGGCCCGCCCCGTGAGCTCGCGGGCCAGGAGCCGGCCGGTGAGCATGACACCGGTGACCGGCCCCAGGAAGCCACCGATCACAGGGATGAGCCCAGCGAGCAGCACGAGGAGCGCGATCAGGATGCCGAGCATCACCAGCCGCAGGCCCTCCGCCACCGTCGTCCAAAAGCCGCCTCCGTCGACCGGGGCGGGATCGCCGAGTTCGACCTCGACCGCGTGCCAGATGCGCTGGTAGAACGGGTCGCCGATGGTCAATGTCAGGGCGGTGAACACGGAGCTTGCGAGCGCGAGAGTCGCGACGACGATGACGAAGCCGACCGCCCCGCGCACGAGATCCTTCCAGGGATCGACCCAGCTCTCGGCGAACGGCGTGACCCATGTGGCGATGGTGCCGAGGTTCCAGATCAGCGGCACCAGCACGGCTGCGAGCACGGCAACGGTGATGAGGCCGGGGACGAGTCCGAGTGCCATCAGGCCGGGGCGGCGTCGCCAGGTGGCAAAGCCGCGCAGCAGCGTGCGGATGCCTTCGCCGAACTCCCGGATCATGGACTCAGCCTACGTGGAGGGCAGTGCACCGGTCGGACCAGCGCGGGTACGCTGACGGCGGCGCGCCACCCCCCGATTTCCACCGCGCGCGAGAAGGAGAAGTGGCCCGGATGCACCGCTATCGTGAGATCGCCAGAGATCTGGGCATCCAGATCAACGACGGAGACTTCGATTCGACCGGAATGCTGCCCGCCGAGGAACAGCTCTCGCGCACCTTCGAGGTCTCCCGCGGCACCGTGCGCAACGCGCTCGTGCTTCTCGCGCGTCAGGGTGCGATCGCGCCGCGCCGCGGATCGGGCTGGCTCGTGCGCACGTCGGCGCAGAGCCAGCAGTTCTCGGAGATGCGTTCGTTCGCCCAGTGGGCGCGGAGTCGCGGCATGGAGCCCGGCGGGCACGTGGTGTCCCAGCAGCGGCGGGACCCGGTGCCGGCCGAGCTCCGCGCGCTCCGCGGCGACCCTCGCGCCGACGAGGTGCTCGAGGTCGTGCGATTGCGGCTTCTCAACGGTCGCATCGTGATGCTCGAACGCACCGTCTACCCGCCGTGGATCGCGCCGATGGTCGAGGCACTGTCGCCCGAAGAGCCCTCCGTCGTCGGTGCTCTCGAGGAGCAGCACGGGGTGCGGATGGTGCACGGCGAGCACTCCATCGACGCGACCGCGGCCTCCAGCGAGGACGCGCGGCTGCTCGACGTGCGACGGTCGAGCCCGCTGCTGCGCGTGCGCCGGGTGAGCTTCGCCGCCGACGGGCGGGCCATCGAGATGGGCGACGATCGCTACCTCGCCGACACGATGTCGTTCACGGTGCAGGCCTCGCTGCAGGGCACCTCCCTGACCAGGCAGACCACCTGATCCGCGAATGCGCCCCAGCGCGCCGGTCTGGACTGCTGTGCGCACACGTCCACCCGGAATCCGACAGCGGGTCCCGTCGGTGACCGATCGTTCACCTGCCGTGCACCCGGGGTTGGCTGACGGCGTCGACGCTCGAGACATCAGCCCATTCGTCTCGGAAGGACGACCCCATGCTTCCCATCCGATCCCAGACCCGCCGCCGGGGTGTCGCGCTCGCCGGCGTCGCGCTCTCCGCCGCGCTGCTCGCCACCCCCATCGCTGCGAGCGCGCAGGTCGCGGTCCCCTCGTCCCACGAGGTCGTCGCTGCCGCGGCATCCGCCTTCGAGGTTCCCGACGGCCCACTCGTCGCCGGAGCCACGGTGAGTGTCGAGTACAGCACCGACCAGCCCCACCCCAAGAACTGGATCGGCTTCTACCGCGACGGGGAGGTGCCCGGGGGCGACGGACAGTCCTCGGCATCCTGGCAGTACGCCCCCGCCGCATCGGGGTCGGTCGAGCTGAACGTCCCCGGCGCGCCGGGCGACTACACCGTCTGGTACCTCGCTGAGGACGGCTACGAGTCCCTGGCCGAATCCCAGACCGTCACCGTGACGGCCGCCGCAGGCGAGCCGGTCCCCGGCGATCCGGATGCGGTCGTCGACATCGCGCCCGTGAGCACCGGGATCGCCACCGACGGGATGCTGCTCCGTGAGGGCTTCGACACCGGCTTGCCTACGGGATGGTCAGTCGAGTCCTCCGCCGACATGAACGGTGTCGGTGAGGAGGCGTACCGCGGCTGGATGCCGACGACTCGCGCGGACTGGACCTCGGCCGTTGACGAGATGCGCGGCCGGTTCGCGCGTCCGCTCGCCGGACTCATGGTCGCCGACGCCCAGCAGTTCGGACCGCACGCCTTCTCGTCAGTCCTCGAGAGCGCACCGGTGGGCGTCGAGCACCTGCGCTCGCTGGAGCTCTCGTTCGACAGCCACTACCGCGGCGCTGCGGGCCAGACGGGCGTCGTGCGCGCGAGCTTCGACGGCGGTGAGTGGGCGGAGGTGCTGCGGCTCGACTCGACGTCGGTGACCGACGGCTACGACCCCCTGCAGATGAACTACATGCAGGAGCTCACGGTCGACGTTCCGAAGGGCGCGGCCGAGGTGCGCTTCCAGTGGCAGCTCGACGCTCCGGCGGCGGGATCCCGCTACTGGGCGATCGACTCGGTCGCGGTGCAGCAGGGCGTGGCCACGGATGCCGTCGACGCCACCCAGCTCTGGGCGGTCTCCGACATCCAGGGGCACCCGCAGGACTTCGAGCACGGGCTGGGTGATCTGCACGAACTCGCGCCCGACCCGGCCGGACTGCTGATCGTGGGCGACCTGGTGAACTCCGGCACGTCGGCCGAGTGGGACGAGATGTACGCGGCGATGGAGAACACCGCCGACATCCGGCCCGAGACCACCGTCGCCTCGATCGGCAACCATGAGCGCTACGCGACCGGCGGGTTCGCCGCGAACTTCGCGCGCTTCCTGGCCTTCGCCGATCGCGACAAGGCGTATGCCGAGTACGTGCTCGACGGACCGGGCGGCCAGGTGCCCGTCATCACGATCGGTCAGGAGATCAGTGGCCCGACCGACGTCGCGATGACCGATGAGCAGGTGCGCTTCCTCGAGCAGCGGCTCGCGCACTGGACCGCGCTCGGCTCGCAGGTCATCGTGAACACCCACTTCCCGCTGGGCGACACCGTCTCGGCGTCGTGGATCCCGGGCTACCACGGGCATCACCTCATGAACGACCGTCTGACGAGCATCCTCGGCAACTACCCGAACGCCGTGGTCTTCAGCGGGCACACGCACTACCCGGCGACGCTCGGCGACTGGGCCGTCCAGCGCCGCACGGCGGACGGCCACCCGGATGGCTTCTGGACGGTCAACACCGTCGCGATGCATGTGGGGTGGGATGCCGAGGGCGAGAACACCCAGGGCATCAGCGAGGTCACGACCGGTGACGTCAACAACGGCTTGATCGTGGAGTCGTACGGCAACCGCCTCGTCGTGAAGGCGTACGACTTCTTCGCCGATGAGCAGATCCGCGAGGTGACCATCCGCAATCCGCTCGCACCCTACGCGGCGGATGTGGTGCCCGTCGCCGAGCGTCCTGCCGACTACACCGCGGTGGACGCCCAGCTGCAGCGCGTACCCGCCGACCTCGAGCCGTTCACTCCGGAGAGCGTGGCTGCCCTGAATCGGGCGATCGCCGCGGTGCAGCGCGACCTCACGGTTGCCGATCAGGCCGATGTGGATGCCTTCGCCGCTGACCTTCGGGCCGCGATCGACGGTCTCGTCCGGGTCGGCGACGGCGGTGACGGTGGTGACGGTGACGGTGGCGGGGACGGCCCAGGGTCGGGTCCGGGCTCGGATTCCCCCGATGCCGGTGCCGGCGGGAGCGCAGACGAGGGCGACCTCGCGTCGACCGGCTACGACGCCGGTGTGACGTGGATGATCGCGCTCGGACTGATCGGACTCGGCGGTTCGGTGCTCGTCGCCCACCGTTTCGCGCGACGCCGTTCCTGATCCGCCGACCCGCACCGTCGGCCCGCACCCTGGGTACACCTGGGGTGCGGGTCGATGGTGCGGGTCGGTGGTGCGGGTCGGCGGGCGTGGGCGGTCGCCCCGCGTCAGTAGTGGTAGCGGGCTTGCAGAACCATGACGTGGTGATCAGTCGCGGTGTAGACCAGGCGATTGGTCTCGTCTATGCGCCGTGACCACGCTCCCGCGAGAACATGCTTCAGCGGCTCGGGCTTTCCGATCCCCTCGAACGGATCGTCTCGGAGGACGTCGGCGATGAGCAGGTTGATGCGCTTCAGGGTGCGGCGATCCTGCGTCTGCCAGTGGACGTAGTCCTCCCACCCCTCAGCCGTCCAGACCAGGAGGCGCTGGCTCATTCCTCGAGGAGGTCGTGCTCGGCGACATCGCCCGCGCGCGCTGCGGCGAGTGCAGAGAGCAGACGGTCCGCATTCGCGGGGGATCGAAGAAGATGAGTCGTCTCGATGAGAGAGTCGTACTCCGTCTTCGACATGAGGATCGCCGAGCCGCGGCGCGACGTGATCTCCACCTCGGCGTGATCGAGGTTGACGCGCTCGATCAGACCGAAGAGGTCGCGTCGCGCCTCGCTGGTGGTGATGGCCATCTCAACTCCTTGTTGTACCAAATATGGTACCACTCGCCGTCGTCACACGGCCTTGCGCAGGGTGTAGCCGCGCGGTGTCTGCACGAATCCCGCCTCTTGCAGGGCTCGTGCCAGCTCGGTGCCGTAGACGCCCTCGCCGTCGATCTTCTCGACGGTCAGTGTGTCGAGACGGCGGGCGCGGGCGGTCGCAGCCAGGTCGGACGTCGCGGCGCGCAGGACATCGGCGTCGTCGGTGAACGACAGGACCGTGCGGCCGCCTCGTTCGAGGTACAGCACGAGCGAGCCGTCGACGAGGACCACCAGGCCACCGGCCTTGCGCCCCGGGCGGTGCGAGATCTCGTCGCGCTTCGGCCACCCGAGAGCGGCTCCGTAGGGATTGGCGGGGTCGGTCGCGGCGAGCGTCACGGCGTTCCGCGGGGGAGGATCGGCGAGCCCCGCGTACGTGCGCAGCCGGTCGACCGTGGCGGATGCCGCGAATTGCGCCGCTCCGAGCTGCTCGATGACGTAGCCGCGCCGGCAATGCCCCGCCTCTTCGAAGCCGGCGAGCACGCGGTACGCCTGAGCGAATCCGCCGGGCACGCCCTCGGACTGGACGGCCCCGCGCGTGACGACGCCGTAGCGGTCGAGCAGCAGCCCGGCGGTGACGGTCGCCCGGCGCGCGGCATCCGTCTCGATCGAAGGCAGCAGCGACCAGCGCCCGCCGATGGACGTGGGGCGCGGTGCCGTGCGGGTGAGTGACATGCCGCGATACGTGCGGGCGCGGGGGGCTCGTCGGGTCACCTTGTGCGCCTGCGAGCCACCCGCGAGCAGGGATCGGATGGGCGCGAAGGTGTCGTTCGTGACATGCCCTGACCAGGTGAGGTTCCAGAGCGCCTCGAGCACGGACTGCTCGTTCTCGGCCGACGCCATCTCCTTCAACTGACTCGCGAAGTAGGCGCCGCCCACCTGCAGCGCGGTCAGCACGCGCGCCTCGAGCGAGTCCGTCGCGATCTCGGTGTCGGGCTCGGGAAGGGTGAACGGCGCGAGATCGGCAGGATGCAGCGACACCCACCCGTCGCGACCAGGGAGTGTGCCGTGGCCCGACCAGATCACCTCGCCGGATGTCGTCAGCTCGTCGAGCATCGTGGGGGAGTAGTCGCGCACGCGCGACGGGAGAACCAACGACTCCCACGCGCTCGCCGGAATCGGCACACCGGCGAACTGCTCGATCACGCTGAGCACCCCGTCGAGACCCTCGAGCGGCCGGCCGAGATGCTGCCAGTCAGGCAGGAAGCGGGCGAAGGCCTCGGGCGAGACGGGTTCGACCGAGCCGCGGATCGCCGCGAGCGAGCGCATGCGCAGGCGACGCAGCACCTCGGTGTCGCACCACTCGATGTTCTCCTGCGGTCCTGAGCCCATCGAAGGACCAGCCGCCTCGGGGAGGAAGTACCCGCTGGTGAGTCGACCCGCATGCTCGAGCCGCTGGAGCGTGTGCCGGGCGACGGCCGCGCCGATGCCGAAACGCGTGGCGACGGCATCCGTCGTGAACGGCCCATGGGTGCGGGCGTGCCGGGCGACGAGATCGCCGAGCGGGTCGGCGATCGGCTCGAGGAATGCCACGGGGATGCCGGTGGGGAGCGCGGCTCCCAACGCATCACGCAGGCGGCCGGCGTCTTCGATCACGGCGACGCGGCTCACGCCGCCGATGGTCACGGGAATCGCTCGGCGGGCCGTGATCAGGTCGTCGAGCAGCGTGGCGGCTGACCCCTCCCCGACGGTCTCCGGATCGAGCCGCGCCGTGACCTCCTCGGCGTCGAGCGGCCCGAGCATCCGCAGCAGGTCGGCGACGCCTTCGAGACCCCGGGCACGTCGTTCCGGGTCGAGGCGCTGAGCCTCGCGCTCGAACTGCGCGATGACCTCGGGATCGAGGAGCTCGCGCAGCTCGACCGTGCCGAGCAGTTCGCCGAGGAGCGCCGGGTCGACCGACAGCGCCGCCGCTCGACGCTCTGCGAGCGGAGAGTCGCCCTCGTACATGAACGCGCCGACGTAGCCGAACAGCAGGTCGCGCGCGTAGGGCGAGGGCTGGCCGGGCTGCGTCTCGACGAGGCGGATGCGCCGGTCGGCGATCGAGGTCGCGAGCCTGCGCAGCGACGGGAGGTCGTACACGTCCTGCAGCACCTCGCGGAGGGTCTCCAGGATCACCGGGAAGGTCGGATGCCGACGCGCGACCTCGAGCAGCTGAGCGGAGCGCTGTCGCTGCTGCCAGAGCGGGCTGCGCCGGTTCGGGTTCGTGCGCGGCATGAGCAGCGCGCGCGCCGCGCACTCCCGGAACCGAGAGGCGAACAGGGCGGAGCCGCCCACCTCCTGCGTGACGAGCACCTCCAGCTCGTCGGGATCGAACACGAAGAGCTCGGCGCCGGGTGGCTCGGCCTCGGCATCCGGGATGCGCACGATGATGCCGTCGTCGCTCGCCACCGCGGAACCTTCGACGCCGAGGCGCTCCCGCATGCGGGCGTTGATCGCGAGAGCCCACGGTGCGTGCACCTTCATGCCGTAGGGCGAGTGCAGAATGACGCGCCAGTCGCCCACCTCGTCCCGACCGCGCTCGACGGTGAGCGTGCGGTCGGTCGGGAGGGTGCCTGTGGCCTCGCGCTGCTCGGTGAGGTGCGCCATCAGGTTCATGCGCGCCTGCTCGTCGAGGCCGGCCTCGATGAGACGCTGGGCGGCCTTCTCGGGCGTGGCGGCCGCGACCTCGCGAGAGAACTTGCCGAGGGCCTCGCCGAGCTCGAATGGCCGTCCGATGCCGTCGCCGTGCCAGAACGGCACCTTGCCCGGCTGCCCGTAAGCGGGGATCACGTTGACGCGGTCATGCGTGATCTCAGCGATGCGCCAGCTCGTGGTGCCCAGGGTGAAGACGTCGCCGACGCGGGACTCGTAGACCATCTCCTCGTCGAGCTCGCCGACGCGGCGACCCGCCCCCTCGCCCGCGACGAACACACCGAAGAGTCCGCGATCGGGGATGGTGCCGCCGCTGGTCACGGCGATGCGCTGCGCCCCCGGCCGCCCGGTGAGCGTGCCGGCATCGCGGTCCCACACGAGGCGCGGGCGGAGCTCGGCGAACTCGTCCGACGGATAGCGCCCGGCGAGCAGGTCGAGCGTCGCCTCGTACGCCGAGCGCGGCAGCGACTGGAAGGGCGCCGAGCGCCGCACGGTCTCGAACCACTCCTCGACGTCGATGGCGCCGAGTGCGCTCTCCGCCACGGTCTGCTGAGCGAGGATGTCGAGCGGATTGCGCGGCACCTGGATCGCCTCGATCCTGCCTGCCAGCATCCGCTCGGTGACGATCGCGGTGTGCAGCACATCGCCGCGGTGCTTGGGGAACAGTGCGGCACGGCTGATCTCGCCGACCTGATGGCCGGCGCGACCGACACGCTGCAGACCGGATGCCGCGGACGGCGGGGCCTCGACCTGGATCACGAGGTCGACGGCGCCCATGTCGATGCCGAGTTCGAGGCTGCTGGTCGCGACGACGCAGCGCAGGACGCCCGACTTCAGCTCTTCCTCGACCTGCGCCCGCTGCTCTTTCGACACGGACCCGTGGTGGGCCTTGGCGAGCACCGGCTCGGCACCCGCGGTCGCCCCGGCCTGCGCCATCATGGCAGCGGGGACGGTCGTCGCGGGGAGGGCGGCGCCGATGCGCTCCGAGTAGATCTCGTTGAGGCGCCCGGTGAGGCGCTCGGCGAGACGACGGGAGTTCGAGAACACGATGGTCGAGTTGTTCTGCAGGATGCGGTCGACGATCGCTTCCTCGACGTGCGGCCAGACCGAACCCGTGACCTCGGTGTACTCGGCGTCGACGGGGTCGTCGGCCTGCGCGGGCACTCCCGGCGGAGGCGGGGGATTGGTCATGTCATCCATCGGCACGACCACGGCGAGCTCGAACGTCTTCGATGCGGGCGGAGCGACGATCTCGACCGGTGCGGAGCCGCCGAGGAAGCGGGCGACCTCGTCGATCGGGCGGACCGTGGCGGAGAGGCCGATGCGCTGGGCCGCCGTCTCGTTGCCGTGCGATGCGCGCAGGGCGTCGAGTCGTTCGAGGCTCACCGCGAGGTGCGCGCCCCGCTTGGTCGCCGCGACCGCGTGCACCTCGTCGATGATGACCGTGTGCACGTCGCGCAGGGTCTCGCCGGCGCGGCTGGTGAGCATCAGGTACAGCGACTCGGGCGTCGTGATGAGGATGTCGGGCGGATCGGACACGAGCTTGCGGCGGTCGCTCGATGTGGTGTCGCCCGATCGCACTCCCACCGTGACCGACGGCGCTGGCAGGCCCAGTCGCCTGGCCGACTGACCGATGCCGATGAGCGGGGAGCGGAGGTTGCGTTCGACATCGACGCCGAGCGCCTTGAGCGGAGAGATGTAGAGGATGCGAGTGCGCGAGGCATCTTTCTCGCGCTTCTCAGACGTCGACGGCTTGGCCTCCGCCTGGGTCGCTGAGCCCGTGGAAGCGCCGAGACGCTCGCGGAAAACGCTGTCGATCGCCCAGAGGAAAGCGGACAGTGTCTTGCCCGATCCCGTCGGCGCGACGACGAGTGCGTGCTTGCCGGCCGAGATCGCATCCCAGGCACCGGCCTGCGCCGGCGTGGGTGCAGGAAACGCCCCCCGGAACCAATCCTGCGTGGCCGGAGTGAAGCGCTCGAGTACATCCCCCATCCGTCCATCATCCCCGAGGCCACCGACATCCGGTCGGGGATTGACGGCGCACTCGACGGATGTCGTGAACGCTCGACGGATGTCGGTGGCGTGCGCGATGCTGAACGCATGGCGACGCACACGACGAACTACCGCGAGACCTTCATCGAGGTCGCAGAGGACTGCCCGACCGACCACGCCGAGGAGCCCCCCGTGGCGGAGTCGCCCTCGATCGCTGCCCTTCACCACCGGCTGATCGCCGAGGAGCCGTACGCCCGCACGTCCGACGATGTGATCTTCGAGACGCACGCGCTCCGACGCGGCATCGCGATCGACGACGCCGCTGCTCGCGAGGAGTTCTTCTCGAAGGGCCAGCCGTGCCTGCGCTCCTCGCCCCTCGGCAAGCGCTACGGCTGGGGCGTGCATCACGATGTCGAGGGCCGGGTGGCGCTGGTGCCGCGCGAATCCGAGGAGTACGCCCTGCTCGCCGCCGACCCCGCGATCACCCATACCAAGGCGATGCGGAGTCGGCGGGCCTGAGCCCCACCCGTCTGGCCGGTCACACCTCCCGCAGCGTGCCACCCGCCTCGATCTCGAGCGTGAGGTCGAGGTCGAGCCGCGCCAGGAATGCGTCGTCATGGCTCACGACGAGCACGGCCCCTCGATAGGCGCGCAGCGCCTCGACGAGCTGATCGACCGTGTCGAGGTCGAGGTTGTTCGTCGGCTCGTCCAGCACCACCAGATGCGGAGGCGGATCGGAGAGCAGCAGCTTCGCCAAAGCGACGCGGAACCGCTCGCCGCCGGAGAGCGCTGACACCGGGCGCTCGGCGGTCGCCCCGCGGATGAGGAACCGGGCCAGCCGGTTGCGCAGCTCTTTCTCGGGCACCTGCGGGGCCGCGTCCGCGATGTTCTCAAACACCGACCGGTGCTCGTCGAGCCCATCCACCCGCTGCGGCAGGTAGCCGATCTGGTCTGTGAGGGCCGTTGCCACGAGTCGTGGTGAACAACTCCGCAGATCCGCTTCGGCTTGGCCCGGGACAGACCCGTCTGTCCCGGTATGCGCATCGCCACCGACCGTTCTCGAGGAGTTGTTCACCAACCGCTCCAGCAGCGTCGTCTTGCCGGCGCCGTTTCGGCCGATCAACGCGACGCGCTCCGGGCCCTGGATCACCCAGGCCCGCTCCTCGTCGGCCAGCACGGCGATCCGGCGCGCCGCAGACACCTGCGGATCAGGCAACTCGATCTTCATCGACGAGGCGGAGCGCACGCGGCGCCCGGCCTCATCGAGGCTGGCGCGTGCAGCATCCTCCTTCGCCCCGACCTCGGTGCGCAGCTTGCCCGCGGAGACCTCGGCCGCCATCTTCCGTCCGTGGGCGACGATCTTCGGCACCCGCTTCTCGATCTCGGCCTTCTTCGCGGTGCGCGTGCGATGGGCGAGCTTCACCTCGGCCTCGAGGCGCTGGCGCTTCTCCTTCCGGAGTGCCTGGGCTGCGGTGACCTCGGCTTGCCTCGCGGCATCCTGCTCGGTATCCAGCCAGGCGCGCCACTCGGAGTACGGGCCTCCGAACACGCTCAGCGTCTGCGCGTACAGCTCCGCCGTGTCATCCATCAGCTCGAGCAGCGACAGGTCGTGGCTGACGACGATGAGCGTGCCCTTCCAGGTGCGCACCATCGCCGCGAGCGCAGCCCGAGCGCCACGGTCGAGGTTGTTGGTCGGCTCGTCGAGGAGCGTGATCGGTGCGCGGCGAAGACGGATGCCGGCGATCGCGACCAGCACCGCTTCGCCGCCGGACAGTTCGCCGATCCGGCGATCGAGGAACTCCGGCGCGAGACCCGCTTCCGCGAGCGACGCCTCGGCGCGCGCCTCGATGTCCCAGTCGTCGCCGACCGCGTCGAAATGCGCCGGGTCGACGTCGCCGGCGCCGATCGCGCGTACCGCGTCGAGCGCCTCGGACACGCCGAGCAGGTCGGACACGCGGCGGTCGACGTCGAGCGTCAGCTGCTGCGGGAGGTAGGCCACTTCGCCGGATGCCGTGACGAGGCCCGACGTCGGCTCGAGGTCTCCGGCGATCAGGCGCAGCAGCGTCGACTTGCCAGCACCGTTGCGGCCGACGAGACCGGTGCGGCCGGAGCCGAACGCTCCGGAGAGGCCGTCCAGGGCGACGGAGCCGTCCGGCCAGGTGAACGTCAGTCGGTCGAGGGCGACCGAGGGGTGAAGGGTGGTTTGTGACATGGGTGTCTCCTGTCGAGTGCGAGGGTGCACTGACACCGGAACCTCGGTCGCGAGCTACGAAGGGTCGGAGCGGAGGCGGAATGTCGGCCGTGGAGTCGGCGATCGTCGGGTCAGCGCGCGGAAAGAGGAGCGCGGAGGCGACGGATCAGATCAAGGGACTTCCAGACACGGCGGACAGGACACAGAGACGATACCCGGGCGTGTCGCGAGTGCGCAACCCCGGGCGTGTCGTCGGGTGCGTTGGCCGCTGTGGTCACGCGCCAAGGGAACAGAAAGGTGGCTGGCTGTGGATTGCGCCCGCAGCCAGCCACCTTCAGAACCCTTGACGTGCGGAAACTCCCGCTAGATTGCCGTCCCCACATCGATCGCGACAGTACACGCGATGCCTGTGATCAGCACGACGACGATCCCGACGGTCGGCACCCACCAGCTGTCTCTGCCTCGTTCGTACAGAAGGATGATCGAAACCAGGGACACCACAGGCACGCCGACACTCACCCACAGCAGCGCTTGCCACGCGCCCGAAACGAGTCCGTAACTACACGAGTCTCCACAGCCAGCAACGCTGAAAGTCTGCATGAAGACCCAGGCGCCAACAGCAACAGAGATCAGGACCTGCACTATGAGGATGCCGATGGCCTTGGCCCTCGACGTGCGATCCTTATAGATTGGCGAAGTCATGGGTGGACCCTAGCCTCTTCCAGGTCTCCACGATCCGTCTCGCCACTTGGCGAGGAAGACACGCACGTCGCTGAGTTCCGCCTCCGGGCGTGTCGCGCCCGCGCAACCCCGGGCGTTTGGCCGGCACCGGCGGGCGGGCAGTTCACCGCATGGTCTTCCCGACGTCACCGGGCGACGCTACGGTGGGCCGCATGAAGACGACCCCTCGCCGCGTCGCCGCCGCAGGCCTCGCCGCCGCGCTGCTGGCGACCGCCCTGTCGGCAGTCGCGTCCGCTCCCGCACTCGCGTCCGCTCCCATGCTCGCGACCGAGCCGCGACCGATGAAGACAGAGGCAGCCGACATGCGATTCGCCACTTTCAACGCCTCTCTCAACCGCAACACCGCGGGTGCGCTCGTCGCGGATCTGTCGGCACCCGGCAATGACCAGGCGGATGCTGTCGCGGAGATCATCCAGCACGCTGCACCTGATGTCCTCCTCATCAACGAGTTCGACTACGACGCGGAGGGCGCGGCGCTGCAGCTGTTCCACGACAACTACCTGGCGGTGCCGCACGGCGACGCAGACCCGGTCGAGTACCCGTACCGGTACACCGCCGCGGTCAACACCGGAGTGCCCAGCGGGTTCGACCTCAACAACAACGGCACGGTCGGCGGAGGAGATGACGCCTGGGGGTTCGGGCTGTTCCCGGGCCAGTACGGCATGGCCGTCTACTCGAAGTACCCCATCGATGAAGGGGCGGTCCGCACCTTCCAGAACTTCCGCTGGGCGGACATGCCGGGTGCACTCCTCCCCGACGACCCGGACACGGCTGCCCCGGGCGACTTCTACTCCGACGAGGAGCTCGCCCGATTCCCCTTGTCGAGCAAGTCGCACTGGGACGTGCCGATCCGGGTGTCGAAGAACAAGACCGTGCACTTCCTCGTCTCGCACCCGACTCCGCCGACGTTCGACGGAGCCGAAGACCGCAACGGCACCCGAAACCACGACGAGATCCGCTTCTGGGCGGACTACATCACCGGCGGGCGCACAGCCGACTACATCGTCGACGACGCGGGGAATCGCGGCGGACTCGGCGGAGGGTCGCTGTTCGTCATCGCGGGCGATCAGAACGCCGATCCGAACGACGGAGACTCCACCGGTGGCGCGATCGACCAGCTGCTCGGGCATCCGCGGGTCAACACGAAGTCGGTGCCGACGAGCGACGGCGCCGCAGAGGCATCCGCGTTGCAGGGTGGCGTGAACCTCTCACATGTCGGCGATGCCGCTCAGGACACCGCTGACTTCTCGGAGCCTCCGGGCAACCTGCGCGTCGACTACGTGCTGCCGAGCCGCCAGATCAAAGTGATCGACGCCGGCGTCTTCTGGCCGACGTCCGACGACCCGCTGTCGGCGCTGACCGGCACGTTCCCGTTCCCGTCGAGCGACCACCGGCTCGTCTGGGTGGATGCCGATGTCCCCGGAGCGAAGCGCTGACACTGTCAGGCTGTGGGTGCCCCGTCTCGCCACTTGGTGAGGAAGACATGCACGTCGGCGAGCTCCTCCTCGGAGATGCTGTGCGTCAGGCCCGTGTACACGCGTCCGGAGAGCTCGGAGTGATCGGGTAGCCACTGCGCGGTGTGGTCGACGAGCGCGGAAGGGATGACGTCGTCGTTTGTGCCTCGCCCCCAGAACACGGCGGGACGGAGTTCGCGCAGCTCGTCGTCGCGGGGCAGTTCGCCCGGTGACACGTAGCCGCTCAGCGCGGCCACGGCGCCGAAGCGCTCGGGGTCGAGGCGCAGGGCCTGCAGGGCGACGGCCGCGCCCTGGGAGAAGCCGAGCAGCGCGACCGACGGCGCGTCTCCCGCGGCGGCGAGCCAGCGCAGGAAGGCCGACGCGGCTGCCGTCACCGCGTCGGGACTGCGCCCGTCGAGCCCGTCGATCGCGTACCACGAGCGTCCGGGCATCGGCCACGGCGGTGCCAGGGGAGCGGCGACAGATGCCACGGCGATGCCGTCGGGAAGATACGGGACGAGGCCGCACAGGTCGTGCTCGTCGGCGCCGTAGCCGTGCAGCAGCACGAGCAGCGGCATCCGTCCTCTGCCTGTCGACGACCATCTGGTCGCCGTCTCGTCGATGATCAGGTTCTCGCTCACACCGATATCCTGCCAGCGGCATCCGACGCGCCCCACCCCGTACGGTCGGGCGCGGCTGGTAGAAAGGACACATGTCCGTCCGCACACCTGATCCCGAGCCGGAGCCCGAAGACGACGGTCTCGGCGCCTACCGCGATACGAATCCCTCGACACCCGGGTCCAACCCCGGCTGGCTGAGCGACATCGAGCTCGAAGAGGCCCGGCGTCACCTCCCGATGCTCTACGTCGAGGCCATCCCGGTACGCACCGATGGTTCGGGTCAAGTGACGGAGATCGGCATCCTGCTGCGGTCCACACCCATGGGCGAGATGACCCGCACGATCGTGTCGGGGCGCGTGCGCTTCGGCGAAACCATCCGCGACGCGCTGTTCCGTCACGTCGAGAACGACCTCGGGCCGATGGCCTTCCCGCTGCTGCCGCCGCAGCCGCTGCCTTTCACGGTGGCCGAGTACTTCCCGATGCCGGGAGTCAGCGCGTACCACGACGACCGTCAGCACGCGGTCTCGCTCGCTTTCGTGGTCCCGGTCACGGGCACCTGCGAGCCGCGTCAGGACGCGCTCGAGGTGACCTGGTTCCCGCCCGAGGCTGCGGCATCCGACGCGGTCGCCGCCGAGATGGAGGGCGGGCGCGGCACGCTCATCCGCCTCGCTCTCGCGAACCTCGGGTTGCTTCGTTAGGGGTCGGCATGGACGCTTCGATCCGCTCCGGCTGGGACGAGTGGTGGGCTGACGGACCCTCCGTCACCGCCGACTTCGGCACCGAGCGCGATCAGCCGGAGCCTCACCAGAGACCCGGTTCGGCCGACAGGTGACCGTCAGGCGCGGGTGAGGCGCGAGAGCTCTGCGACGAAGGCGTCGACGTCGGACTCCTCCGTGTCGAAGCTGCACATCCAGCGCACCTCGTTGCGCGCGGCATCCCAGTCGTAGAAGCGGAACGACTCGCGGAGGCTGTCGGCGACGCCGTCGGGCAGAGTCGCGAAGACGCCGTTGGACTGTGTCGGCTGGGTGAACGAGACGCCGCGGATCGAGCCGTCGACGATGCCCGCCTCGACCTCCGCGCGCAACCGGGCGGCCATCGCATTCGCATGCCTCGCGTTGCGCAGCCACAGATCGCCCTCGAGCAGCGCGATCAGCTGCGCCGACACGAAGCGCATCTTCGAGGAGAGCTGCATGTTGAACTTGCGCGAATAGGCCAGACCCTCGGATGCTGCGGGGTTCAGCACGACGATGGCCTCACCGAGCATGGCGCCGTTCTTCGTGCCGCCGAAGCTGAGCACGTCGACGCCGGCATCCCGGGTGAAGGCGCGCAGCGGCAGATCGAGGGCGGCGGCGGCGTTCGACAGTCGTGCGCCGTCGAGGTGCAGCTTCATGCCGCGCTCGTGGGCGTGGTCGGCGATCGTGCGGATCTCGTCGGCCGAGTAGAGGGTGCCGAGCTCGGTGGACTGCGTGATCGAGACGACCAGCGGCTGTGCGCGGTGCTCGTCTCCCCAGCCCCAGGCCTCGCGATCGATGAGCTCGGGGGTGAGCTTGCCGTCGTCAGTGGGGACGGTGAGGAGCTTGAACCCGCCGATCTTCTCGGGCGCACCGCCCTCGTCGACGTTGATGTGCGCGGATGAGGCCGCGATCACGGCGCCCCAGCGCGGCAGCATCGACTGGAGGCCGGTGACATTCGCTCCGGTGCCGTTGAACACGGGGAACGCCTGTACGCCCTCGCCGAAGTGCTCCTGGAAGACCTCCTGCAGACGCACCGTGTAGGCGTCTTCGCCGTAGGCGACCTGGTGCCCGCCGTTCGCCGCGGCGATCGCCGCGAGGACCTCGGGATGGATGCCGGAGTAGTTGTCACTGGCGAATCCCCGGATCGCGGGGTCATGCGTAAGGCTCACCGTGCAAGCCTACGGGGGTGAGGGGTGCCGATCGTCACTACCGGATGTCGGAGGGCCGTCCTACCCTCGAAGGCATGGAGCGCACAGCCGCTAAGACCGCATTCGCCAACGTCCTCGTCAACACGCTCATCGCGAACGTGACGACGAGCTTCCTGTGGTTCGCGCTCACCTTCTGGGTCTACATCGAGACGCAGTCGGTGCTCGCCACCGGCATCATCGGCGGCGCCTACATGCTTTTCATCGCGTTCTTCGCGATGCTGTTCGGCACGATCGTCGACCGCCATCGCAAGCACAGGGTCATGCTGCTTTCCAGCGTGGTCTCCGCGTTGGCATTCCTGGTCGCCGGCGTGCTCTACGTCTGGCAGGGCGAAGCGTCGCTCCTCGACCTGGGCGCTCCGTGGTTCTGGCTGTTCTCGGCCTTCATCCTGTTCGGCGGGGTGATCGAGCAGCTGCGTAACATCGCGCTGTCGACCACGGTGACGCTGCTGGTGCCCGAAGAGAAGCGTGTGAACGCCAACGGCCTCGTCGGCACCGTGCAGGGCCTCGCCTTCCTGGTGACGAGCGTGTTCTCCGGCCTGTCGATCGGTTTCCTCGGCATGGGGTGGACGCTCGCCATCGCCATCGCGGCGATGGCGGTCACCTTCGCGCATCTGCTGTTCATCCGCATTCCCGAGGGCACGCCGAAGCCGGATCCGAACGGGGCGAGCGCCCTCGACTTCCGGGGAAGCGTGCAGGCGATCCGGCTCGCGCCGGGGCTCTTCGCGCTGATCATCTTCTCGACCTTCAACAACCTCATCGGCGGCGTCTACATGGCGCTGATGGACCCCTATGGTCTCACCCTCTTCGATGCGCAGACGTGGGGCTTCGCGCTCGCCTTCGCCTCGACCGGATTCCTGATCGGTGGCGGCCTCGTCGCGAAGTTCGGCCTCGGTCCGAAGCCGATGCGCACGATGCTGCTCGTCGTGATCGCGATGGGGCTGCTGGGTTCGGTCTTCATGCTGCGCGAGTGGTGGCCGCTGTACGTGGTCGGTATGTGGATCTACATGGCGCTGGTGCCGCCTGTCGAAGCTGCCGAACAGACCGTGATCCAGAAGGTCGTGCCCTTCGAGCGGCAGGGGCGCGTCTTCGGCGTGGCCGCCGCGATGGAAGCCGCCGCCGCCCCGATCACCGCGTTCCTCATCGCTCCGATCGCCGAGTTCCTGATCATCCCCTACATGGACAGCTCGGCGGGGCAGCAGCAGTGGGGCTGGCTGCTCGGTGAAGGTGAGGCCCGCGGCATCGCGCTCATCTGCCTGTTCGCGGGACTCGTCATGGTCGTCGCCGCGACCCTGGCCTTCTTCACCCGCTCGTACCGCCAGCTCACCGAGCTCTACGCGACGGCGCCCGACCCGGCGCCGGAGCAGGACGATGGGCAGGCGGATGCCGAGGGCGCTTCGGCCCATGATGCCGAAGTGGAGCATGGTCCGGTCGATGCCTCAGACGGCACCGGCGCTGAGGGCCCGGACTCGGAGGCTCGCGTGTTCAACGCGCCCGCGCCCGTCCGTGGGGTTCCGCCCGAAAGGCCCGACGACCGCGCGTGACGGCGCGCCGCGGGTGCGCGCCGCAGACGTCGGGTCAGAGGTCAATGATCCGGTCGTTGAGGTCGGCGGCATCCTCATCCCACAGCGCGAGAACCGCCCCGGCCAGCGCTTCCGTGTCGAGAGCCTTCGCCCGGAAGACGACGGATGCCGCACGCAGCGGCTCCCCGCCATCCCGCGCGGCCTTCGCGTACCCCTGGGCGACGGCTCGCGCCCAGGCCTCGCTCGCGGCCTTCACCGCCGCGTAATTCGCGCCGCCGGCGAGGGGGCGAGCGACGGCCGTCGAGGAGACGATCGCGAATCGTCCGGCATCCGCAGCGCGCAGCGCCTCGTCGAAGGCGCGACTCGTCGCACGCACTGCCTCCAGCGCGGGGAGCAGAGCGCGGAAGTCCTCGTCGGACTGCCCCGCGAGCCCGCCGCCGCCGCGCCAACCGCCCACGAGGGAGATCACACCGTCGACGGTACCGAGCCGCTCCGCGAGAGCAGTCATGTCATCCAGGGCGGTGGCGTCGGCGACGACGACCTCGGCTCCGGCATCCGCCAATGGCTGCAGTCGTTCCGTCGAGCGCCCGGTCGCGACCACGCGTGCGCCGTCGGCGATCAGCGCCCGCGAGAGGGCGAGCCCGGACGCGCTGGTCGCGCCCGCGAGGACGATGGTGCGCTGCTCACTCATCGCCGAGCCACCCCTCTCTGCGCGACCGGCCCCTTTGAGAACGGCGAAAGAGGGGTGGTTCGACCAGAAAGGGGCCGCTCGGCGAGAGAGAGCGTCACGTCAGCCGTCGGTCCCGCGGATGCCGACAGTCGACTCGATGACGGGCTTCATCTTCTTGTCGAGCGCCTCGAAGAACATCGACAGCGGGAACTCGTCCTCCAGCACCGCGTCGGTGTAGCCCTTCGGAGCGCCGGAGAGGATCTCATCCGACAGGCCTCGCGCCCAGTTCGACGCGGGGTGGGGCGTGAGCACGCTGCGCACCAGGTCATAGGCCGCGAGCCAGTGCGCCGTCTTCGGGCGGTCGATCGAGCGCCAGTACAGTTCGTCGATCGCATCGCCCAGCGCCACGACGGCATCCGGCACGCCATCCCAGTCGAACGCCAGCTGCGTGTCGGTCCAGTGCAGCACGCCGCGCTGGTGCAGCCAGGCGAACAGCAGCTGGCCGCCGAGGCCGTCGTAGTTGCGCACGCGCGACCCCGTGATCGCGAACCGGAAGATGCGGTCGAAGATCACGGCGTATTGCACGAGACCGGCCTGATCGAGCGTCTCCTGCTCGATCGCGCTGAGCTCGTCGGCAGGGCGGGATGCCAGCGCGCGTTCGATCTTGACCGACTCGCGGAACGCGGTCAGGTCGCAGCGAAGCTCTTCCAGCGAGTAGAGGAAGAACGGCATCCGCTGCTTGATCATGAACGGGTCGAACGGCAGGTCGCCGCGCATGTGCGTGCGGTCGTGGATGATGTCCCACATCACGAACGCGCGCTCGGTCAGCGCCTGGTCGTCGAGCATGGCGGCGGCGCGTTCCGGCAGATCGAGCTTGGTGATGGCGGATGCCGCGCGAGTGACGCGCCGGTACCGAGCAGCCTCGCGATCCTGGAAGATCGCGCCCCAGGTGAACGACGGGATCTCGCGCATCGCGACGGTCTCGGGGAACAGCACCGCCGAGTTCGTGTCGTATCCCGGCGTGAAGTCGATCAGCCGCAGCGAGACGAACAGCTTGTTGCCGTAGCCGCCGGCTTCGAGCGCGGCGATGAACTCGGGCCAGATCGTCTCGACGATCAGGGCCTCGACGAGGCGATCGCTCGACCCGTTCTGCGTGTACATCGGGAACACCACCAGATGACGGATGCCGTCGACACGGTGCTGCTGCGGTCGGAAGGCCACGAGCGAGTCGAGGAAGTCCGGAACCCCGAAGCCCTCGGCCGCCCAGCGGTCGAAATCGACGACCGATGCCGCGAGGTACTCGGCGTCGTGCGGGAACGCCGGGGCGAGAGAGCGGATGCCGGCCGTGATGGCCCCGACCAGCTCGGTGGCCTTCCGGCGGGTGGCTGAGCCTGTCGAAGCCCCCGGAATCGAACCGTCCTTGACCTGGAGCTCGCGGAGCGCGATCGCGGCATCCTTCAGCTGGGCCCAGGCCGCAGACTGCTCGGCGATCGAGGCATCCTCGACGACCTCGGGTTCGCCGACGATGGCCTGTGCAGCGGAGCTGTTGGCGGAAATGATGGACATCGGGACCTCCGATCCTGAGGAATGCCGGAAACTTTCCGGTCATAACTGAATACTGACGATAATCTTACATCCATGGATGATTCTGTCGACCGCGCGATCGTCGCGGAGATCGCGCGCGACGGCCGCGCGACGCTGTCCCAGCTGTCCGAGGCGATCGGCCTCTCGGTCTCCGCAGTGCAGTCTCGTCTGCGCCGCCTCGAGACCCGTGGAGTGATCTCCGGGTACCGGGCGATCCTCAACCCCGAACTCGTCGGCACCCCACTGTCGGCGTTCATTGAGATCACGCCCCTCGATCCCGCCCAGCCCGACAACGCCCCGGAACTCCTCGAGCACCTCGATGCGATCGAGGCCTGCCACTCGATCGCGGGCGACGCCAGCTACATGCTGTTCGTGCGCGTCGCCTCACCGCGCGCGCTCGAGGAGCTCGTCCGCGATGTGCGCACGGCAGCGAACGTCAGCACGCGCACGACCGTGGTGCTCCAGACCTACTACGAGCACCGGCCGATCATCCCCCTGGCGACAGAGGCATAGCCGCCGGCTGCAACTTCTGCGGCCATTCCGAACTTCTGCGGCCTCCCGCCGCCCATGAGGCCGCGGAACTTCGAGATGGCCGCAAAAGTTGGGTCCGGCGAGCTGCAGAGGCCTGCCCGCCTCAGAGCACCGCCCCCACCATGGCCTCGCCAAGCGGCGTGCGCAGGTGCAGCATCCGCGCACCGTCCCGCTCACTCGCGATGAGTCCGGCGGCCCGCAGCACGGCGAGATGGTGCGAGGCCGTCGATACCGCGATGTCGGCCTCGTGCGCGACCTGTGATGTCGTGCGGGCGGTCCCGGCCCTAAGCAGGATGCCGGCGCGCGCGGGCCCGAGCAGCGCGCCGAGGGCGTCTGCGATCTCGCTCTCGTCTCGCGCCCACCCGGCCGTCACACCGCGCGCCGGGTAGAACAGCGTCGGCTGCGCAGGCGGCTCGGTGAGCACCATGCAGCCCCACGACGACATGACGGAGGGGACGAGCACGAGGCCGCTGCCACGGCAGTCGAGCTGCTCGCTGTGGCGCCGCAGCGACACCCGCACCGCACCCTCGCCCCAGGTCACCTGGTGATGCAGGTCTCGGGCCATGCCGGCGATACCCGCCGTCGCGATCGTCCGCGCCCGCACGGCGATGTCGGCCCGCAGCAGGCGTTCGAGCTGCGGCCACACCGGCGCGAGCACGGCATCCCACACCTCCGCCCAGGCGTCGGCGATCATGTGTCGCGCGCGGGCCGGATTCTCCTGCATAGCCCGCAGCGCGTTCTGCCGTGCGCCGGTCGAGCGCAGCACCATCTTGCCGAAGTCCACGCGCATCGGATCGACGGGCGCTTCGCGCAGCGCGTCGAGTTCGGCATCCGGTGTCATGTCCCAGCGCGGTGCAGCGGTGAGGAAGTCGGGCATGTAACCGTCCTCGCCGATCACCGCGGAGAGAAGCTCGAAACCGTCGCGGGGCAGGCGATCGCGCACCGTGCGCAGCCAGCCCCATTGCAGCGGATGCTGCGCCGGCCGTTGAAGCGCGCGCACGGCGTGCGCCAGCTCGTGCCCGGGCGAGATGCCGAAGCGTACCGCCTCGATGTCTCCGGGACTCAGGTGGAACTCGACTCGATGATCGGGATGCTCGACGCCCTCGACTGGTCCTTTGTTTCGATCCACATCGAAACTCTAGGGCGGGTCACCCGTTCTGTCGAGACTGGAGCCATGAACAGCACCGACCACCTCGTCGAAGGCATCGTCGCCGCCGCGGACATCCGCATCGGCGCGGGCCGCAGCCGCAAGTTCGTCGGAGCCGAGCACGGCGCCGGCGTCTCCTACTTCTATGTCGAGAACCAGCCCGGTGAAGGTCCGGGGCTGCACTGGCATCCCTATCCTGAGACCTGGGTCGTGCTCGAGGGCGCTGCTCGCATCACCGTCGGCGAGGAAGTGCTCGTCGCGCAGGCCGGCGACACCGCGACCGGCCCCGCATTCATCCCGCACGGCTTCACGAACATCGGCGAGGGGACTCTGAAGATCCTCGGCATCCACGCCTCTCCCACCATCATCCAGACGTTCCTCGACGAGCACTGAGCACCAGGAGCACCATGTCCTTCCAGGCATACCTCGACAAGGTCGAGGCCCAGACCGGCCTCACCCCGCGACAGTTCATCGCTCTCGCGAAGGAGCAGGGCTTCGACGAGACCACGAAGTCCACGGTCGTCCTCAACTGGCTGAAGCAGGAGTACAGCCTCGGGCACGGTCACGCGCAGGCCATGGTGCATGTGATCCTCAAGGGCCCGAAGATCAGCGGCAAGCACGTCGGGAAGGACGGCGCCCACGGTGATGCCTCCGACACCCTCTGGCTCGACGGCAAGGATAGCAACCCGAATCCGTGAGTCGGGCCGACGCTTCGCCCGGCTCAGCGACCCGTCGAGTGGGTCCCTGAGCCTGTCGAAGGGTCCGCATCGATGCGGCCAGTAGGATTCCCAGCGTGGCAGCATCCTCACAGCGCAAGAAGAAGAGCACGAGCACGAAGCGCACCCCGGCGCGCACCAGCGGCAACCCTGCGAAGCGGATCGGTGATCCCGTGAAGCGCGCGGTCGTCGAAGCGGGCCCGGTCAGGGCGTCCGACTGGATCGGCGCTGCGCGCCTGCGCACCCTCCCGCTCGCGATCGCCCCCGTCGTCATCGGCACAGGAGCGGCGCGCAGCACCGGCCCCGAGTTCCACTGGGTGATCGCGCTCGCCTGCCTCGCGGTCGCCGTGCTGCTGCAGATCGGCGTGAACTTCACGAACGACTACAGCGACGGCATCCGCGGCACCGACGCGCACCGTGTCGGCCCTGCGCGCCTCACCGCCTCCGGTCGCGTGAAGCCGCGCACCGTGCTCATCATCGGCCTGATCTTCTTCGCTCTCGCCGCCGCTGTCGGCATCGCGATCGTGGTGCGCACCGAGCAGTGGTGGATGCTGGCCGTCGGAGCCGCCTGCATCGTGGCGGCCTGGTTCTACACCGGCGGCAAGCGCCCCTATGGATACTTCGGTCTCGGGGAAGTGTTCGTGTTCGTTTTCTTCGGGCTGGTCGCAACCCTTGGCACGACCTGGGTGCAGATCTTCGCTCTGCCCCAGCAGGCGTGGCTGGGAGCCATCGCGGCCGGGCTGTTCGCGTGTGCGGTGCTGCTGGCCAACAATCTCCGCGACATCGACCAGGACCGTGAGGTGGGCAAGCGCACGCTGACCGTGCTGATCGGCCGCCGCGCGACGCAGGTGCTGTTCACGCTGTTCGTGCTCGCGCCGTTCGGGATCGCGATCTTCCTCGCCCTGCTGTTTCCGATCGCCTGGATCTCGCTGCTCGCTCTGCTCGCGGGGCTCCCCGCCATCCTGATCGTGTGGACCTACCGGCAGCCGAAGGAACTCGTCATCGCCCTCGCGCTCACCTCGCTCACGGCGCTGCTGTACGCCGGTGCGCTGTTCTGGGCCTTCGTCGGCTGAGGACAGCATCCGCGTCAACGAACTCTCGCCGAACCGGCCCCTTACGCGCGAACCGGCCCCTTGAGAACGGATCCAAGGGGCCGGTTGGCTCGTAAAGGGGTGGCTCGGCGGGCGCGCGAAGCAGCCAGAGCGAGCGTCAGACTCGCGCGTCTCCGTCGATCGCCTCGTCTTCGGCCTCGGCATCCGCCTGGCCTCCGGATGTGCGGCCCGCGCGCCGCGCGGCGAGGCGGGTCGACGCGTCGGTCAGCGGCGCGCGCAGGAACAGCAGCGAGATGCTGAATCCGATCAGCGCGGAGAAGATCGCGGCCAGCCACCAGAACTCGCGGAAGATCGGGAAGAAGAACCACAGGATAGCGAGCGGCACGAGGAACGCCAGCAGCCGCAGCAGCGTGTAGACGAGGAGGGGTGCAGGCTTCTTCACCCGGACAGTCTACGTTCGCCGGCCTGTGAGCTCTCCGACCTGCCGGCCAGACGGGGCGCCTGAGTGTTCAGCCGTCGATGCCGAGGCGGCTGAACGGGATACCCCGCACCACACGTTTCCACGGGTGCTCGCCGAGCGACCACAGGAGCTTCTCGTCGAGGTCGAGCGCGAGGTCCTCGCATCCGACGGGCAGCGAGACCGGGTCGCGTTCGAGCGCGTCGCGCCGCCCGCGCCAGAGGATGCCGGGACGCATCCGATCCGACTGCGAGACGAAGGTTCGGTCGCCCCACCGGACAGCGCCCTGCATCGAGCGGATGCCGGGGGAGAAGTGCTCCTCCACCCCTTCGAAGCGTGCATCGTCGCCGTCGGGGATCGCGAACTCTCCGATCCGCCCTTTGTCGTCGGTGCGGTACTCGCCGATGAGGACCCGGCGCAGAGGCTCGCCGTTCTCGTCGAACACCCGCCCGAGGTAGGAGCAGCGGAGTTCGACCGGATGCACCTTCGTGCGCACGGCGACCATCGCGGTGGCCCGCCAGCCGCGACCGCGGGAGCCGGCGAGGCGGCGGGCGAGGGAGCCGCGTACCTGGCGAATGTCGGCGAGGTCGAACTCCCAGATGCCGCGTCCGGTCGCCGCGACGAACAGGCGGTCGTCGAACCAGGCGAGTCCGCCGGCATGGATCGGAGCAGGCGCGAGCTCGCCGTCCTCGCCCTCCACGGCGAGCAGCACGTCGAGGTGTCGCGAGCGCTCCAGGTCGACGAAGGCGACGCGCGACGCGAGGTGCTTCCTGTCGCGGTCCTGTCTGAACCAGCTCACGGCCAGGGTTCGGCGCCCCCGCCAGAGGCCGAGGTCGATGCCCTGCGGGTACCAGCGCTGCGTCCACGAGCGGGCGCTGAGCCAGCGCAGATCCACGGTGTCGCGGCGCCTCTGGCGCACAGGACGCCAGATCGATCCGAAGGGCCAGAGCATGCTGACCATCGTCGCCGATCGGATCGCGCGATGCGAACCGGAGGCAGCAGCGCGACGCCCAAGACACCGCGCGTTCACCTCCGCGTCCCCGACAGGCAAGGAACGCCTGAGACCATGCGGCTCACCGCCGACCACCGGGAGATCTGTGCGCACGCCCCTCGTCACCGTCATCCTGCCCGCCAAAGACGCCGGCGCGTACATCGGGACGACGCTCGAGACGCTCACCCGTCAGTTCGACGACCCGGCGGCGCTCAAGCTCGTCGCGATCGACGACGGCTCGCGCGACGACACGGGAACGCTCATGCACCGGTACGCAGAGCGCTTCGGCAGCGCCGAGGTGATCCGCAATCGGCATCCGCAGGGCCTGGCCAGCGCCCGCAACCAGGGCCTCGCACATGTCGAGGGCGACGCGTTCTGCTTCCTCGACGGCGACGACTGGATGCAGCCGCGGCGGCTCGAGGTGCTGGCATCGCGGCTCGCGGCCCTCGGCTGCGACTTCCTGCGCACCGACCACGTCACGGTGACCGATGGTCGCCGTGCGGTCGTCCGCGCCCCGCACCCGTGGCGTGAGCAGGTCACATCGCCGCGCGAGGCCATCCTCCCCGAGCACGAGCGGACGATGGTGGACTATCCCTTCGCCTGGGCGGGGATCTTCCATCGCCGGATCATCGATCGCGGCCTCGCCGCTTTCCCTCCCGGACTGTTCACGGCTGAGGACCGGCCGTGGATCTGGAAGCTGCACTTGCAGGCCGAGTCGTTCGCGGTCGTGGATGCTCCCGCTCTGCTCTACCGCCGCGGCGTCGCGACCTCGCTGACCCAGGTGCGCGATCGCCGTCAACTCGATTTCGTGACCGCCATGGATCAGGTGCTCGCCATCGTCGAACACGATCACGAGGCCGAACGCTTCCGTGCCAAGGCGGTGTGGACCGCCCTGGCTCTGAGTTCCCGCCACCTCGTGCGTGCTCGCCGCATGCGGCCGGCCCTCCGCGCCGCGATGCGCGCCGGCATCCGTGACATGCTCGGCCGACTCCCCGCCCCCGAGGTCGGCGACGCGCTCGCGCGATTCGACGGGTCGCGTCGACGCGTTCTCGCGCGGACCCTTCGTCAGGCGGGGTGGTCGGCATGACCCAGCTCTTCGCGCTGCACAGCGCATACGGACTCGCGACCGCCGCCGCCGCGATCGACGCGGGACTCATCGGCGACCCGTCGGCGGAGAGCGCGGATCGCGTCCTCGTGCCGTTCACCTCCTCGCGGGTTCCCGAGACGACGATCGGGATCGCCGCGGATCCGTCGCTGCGGTCGCTGCGGCAGCGTTTCGATCGCGTGGAGGAACTGGAGGCGGTTCTCGGCCCCCTGCATCCGAGTTCCTGGGATCCGGCTATCGGCGATCTCGCGATCTTCGGGCGCCTGCTGACCCGCGCCTGGAGTCTCGATCCGCACGATCTCGAGCTGTTCGTGCAGAGTCCGCAGGTGGCGCCCGCACGCACGCTCATGTCGCTGTTCCCGCACGCGCGCATCACGATCATCGGCGACGGTCTGATGACCTACTCGCCGATGCGGGTGCAACCGCCTTATACGGTCGCGGCCCGCATCGAGCGCGTCGTGTACGCCGACGTCGTCCCCGGGGTGCGTCCGCTCGTCGGATCGCCGCGTGCCGAGGTCGTCCCGGTGCCGCCGGCGCGCTTCGCCGCCGCACTCCTCGAGACGGGTGCGGACCGGACGGGTGTGGACCGGACGGGTACTGACCAGCCGGATGCCGACCAGACGGATGCCGCGCTCGATTCGGGTCTGCCGACCGTGCTGGTTCTCGGGCAATATCTGTCGGCACTCGGGCTGATGACTCCCGCGGCGGAGATCGCCCTGCAGCGAGACATGATCGACAGAGCTGCCCGCTGGTCGCCGGGGCGCATCGTGTTCAAGCCGCATCCGGCGGCGCCGCCGCTGCTGACCGACGCCGTGCGCGCACGAGCCGAGGGGCACGGCGTCGAGTTCGTCGAGTACCGCGGTGCGCTCGCCGCAGAGCTGCTGGCCGAACGACTCGATGCCGTGGCAGTCGTCGCAGGGTTCTCCACGGCGCTGCCGACCGTTCGCACGCTCTTCGGTCGTGCGATCGGGGCGGCGGGCACCGAAGCCGTGCTCCGCGAGCTGACCCCGTTCGAGAACAGCAATCGCATCCCGGCGACGATCGTCGACGCCCTGACCCGTGATGCCTCGCCGTATTCTGATCCGGAACGACTGCAGCTGCTGGTCGATGCCGTCGGCTACGCGATGCAGCCCGAGATCGCCGGGCATCTGCGCGGACGGGCGGAGGCTCTCCTGGAGGAACTTGACCCGGTCGAGCGAGATCGATACTTCGCCCCGCAACGGTTGTCGGCGCTGCGCCTGCCGGGAGCACCGGAAGAACGGATGCTGCAACGCCTGGCGCGCCCGGCCGGAGGGATCGGCAGGGTCGAGGAGTGGCGGCTCACGGTCATCGGCGGCCAGCGGCGCGTGCGGCGTGCGTGGCGAGTGATACGAGGGAGATGACGATGGCGGACAGCACGATCGCGGACAGCTCAGTGCCCAGTGACGACGCAGTGCTCCGGACGGTGGCGATCATCCCCGCACGCGGCGGATCGAAGCAGGTTCCGCGCAAGAACGTGCAGCGAGTCGGCGGTATCCCGCTCGTCGAGCGCGCCGTGCGCGCTGCGCTCGCCGCGGAGGGCGTGGATCTGGTCGTCGTGTCGACCGACGATGCCGAGATCGCGGCGGTGAGCCGGGCCGCCGGAGCGCGAGTGATCCGCCGGCCGGCAGAGATCTCCGGCGACACCGCGACCTCGGAGAGCGCGATCCTGCATGCGCTCGACGAGCTCGACGCACAGGGCGAGCAGGTCGACATCGTGGCGTTCCTGCAGGCGACGTCGCCGTTCATCCCGAGCGTCGCCCTGTCGGCGGCTGTCGACGATATCCGTGCCGACCGTGCCGACAGCGTCTTCTCGGCCTACGAGACCTACGGATTCCTCTGGCGCCGTGACGACGACGGTGCTGCTGTCGCGATCAACCACGATGCGGCGCACCGCCCCCGCCGCCAGGATCGCGAGCCCCACCACCTCGAGTCGGGCGCGTTCTACGCGTTCCGCGCCGACGGCTTCCGCGAGCATCGCCACCGCTTCTTCGGCCGCATCGGTCTGGCTGAGGTTCCGGAATGGACCGCCATCGAGATCGACGACGAACAGCAGCTCCGCATCGCCCGCACCCTCGCCGTGCTCCACGAGGCGCCGGAAGCGATCCCGGTCCGCGCCGTCGTCACCGACTTCGACGGCGTGCACACCGATGACACCGCGATCATCGATGCCGACGGTGGTGAGCGCGTGCGCATCAGTCGCGAAGACGGCATGGGCGTCGCTCTGCTCCGGCGAGCCGGCATCCCGATGCTGATCCTCTCGACCGAGGTCAATCCGGTCGTCCGCGCCCGTGCCGACAAGCTGCGGGTCCCGGTGCTGCACGGCATCGATGACAAAGCAGCAGCGCTCACGGATTGGGCGCAGGAGAACGAGGTGCGCCTCGCTGACGTCGCCTATCTCGGTAACGACGTCAACGACCTCGCCGCCATGCGCCTCGTCGGCTGGCCGGTCGCCGTCGCGAACGCGCATCCGCTCGTCCTCGAGGAGGCGCGGGTCGTCCTCCGTCGTCGAGGGGGAGAGGGCGCCGTCCGCGAACTCGTCGAACGGGTGTTGTCGAGCTGACCGCCGCCAGTAACCCTCCGGACGCACGGTGTTCACCCCCGGCGCGTACCCAGGAGGGAAGGGCCTCGCAAGGCCGTTCGACGACCGGAGGAATCATGACTGTCAGCATCGGCTCGCGGGTGATCGGCGGAGGCCGTCCCGCCTACGTCATCGCAGAGATCGGCCTGAACCACAACGGCGACGTCGAAATCGCGAAGCGCCTCATCGACGTCGCTGCCCGCGCCGGCGCTGACGCGGTGAAGTTCCAGAAGCGCACCCCGGAGATCTCGACGCCCGAGCACATGCGCGACGTTCCGCGCGAGACGCCGTGGGGCACCATGACCTACCTCGACTACCGCCGCCGGGTCGAGTTCGGCCGGGACGAGTACATCGAGATCGGGGACTACGCCACGATGCGCGGCCTCGACTGGTTCGCCTCGCCGTGGGATGTGCCGAGCGTCGCGTTCCTCGAAGAGCTCAACGTGGTCGCGCACAAGGTCGCCTCGGCGAGCCTCACCGACACCGAGCTGCTCGTCGCTCTGCGCGAGACAGGCAAGCCCGTCATCCTCTCCACCGGCATGTCGACCATCGAGCAGATCGATCGCGCGCTCGACACCCTCGGCACCGATCGCGTGGTGCTCATGCACGCCACCTCGACGTACCCGCTCGAGCCGGAGGAGGCGAATCTCCGGGTGATCTCGACCCTCCGTGACCGCTACGCCGGGATCCCCGTCGGCTACTCCGGCCACGAGCGCGGACTGCAGATCTCCCTCGCCGCGGTCGCTCTCGGAGCGGTCGCCGTCGAGCGCCACATCACGCTCGACCGCACGATGTGGGGCTCCGACCACGCGGCCTCCCTCGAGCCGGGTGGCCTTGAGCACCTCGTCCGCGACATCCGCGTGATCGAGAAGGCGCTCGGCGACGGCGTAAAGCGGGTGTTCGACAGCGAGCGCGCACCGATGGCGAAGCTCCGCCGCATCCCCGCATGACGGATGCCGCGGGCATCCGCGTCGTCGCGATCGCGGATGCCGATTCATTCGTGAAGTGGTCGGCTGCGCTCCTCGGCGCGGTGCCGGGACTCCGGCCGCACCTCCTCCTGGTGCGCACCCCGCTGACCGCGAGTGTCGCGCAGCAGCGCACGGCGGTCGCGGGCACGGGCCTGCGGCCGGAGGACATCACGCGTGTGACTTTCGCCGAGACGGCGGGATGGCTCGAGGGGCAGCGTCCCGATGTGGTGCTGATCGCGGGCCGTGGGCCGTTCGTCCGGCTGATGGGACGTGTGATCGACTCGCTGACGCACCGCCCGGTGACCGTCTCCGGCCTCCCCGGTATGGCGATCCCCGCGCAGCGCGGAGCTCTGGACTACCGCCGGCACACCGATCTGCTCGTGGTGCATTCCCACCGCGAGGAGCGCGCGTTCGCCGAGCTCGGTGAGCACATCGGCGTCTCGATGTCGACGGCCCTCGCCACCCTGCCGTTCGCGCGGAGACGCCAGCGGATGCTGCGCCCGGAGCGGGTCAGCATCGACGCGCTCGCGGCGAGTGGCGGTGGCGTCGCGGTGGCCGAGCGGCCTCAGCAGCCGACCGCCGTCCGGCGACCCGCCACCGACGTCGTGTTCGCGGCGCAGGCTCTCGTACCGGTCGCGCACGAGCACAGAGCCGAGATCGCGGCGATGCTGGTGCGTGCGGCGGAGGCCGACCCGAACCGCCGCGTCGTGGTGAAGCTGCGCTCGCGGCCGGGAGAGTCCGAGACGCATCTCGAACGCGATCCCTACACGGCGCTCCTCCCGAGCAGACGCCCGCGCAACCTCGTCTACTCCTACGACTCGATGGCGACGGCGCTGGAGAGCGCAGCCGGTCTCGTCACGGTGAGTTCGACGGCGGCGATCGAGGCCACGGCCCTCGGCGTTCCGGTCATCGCCCTCGACTCGTTCGGTGTGAGCAAGAGTCTCCTGAACACGGTGTTCGTGGGGAGTGGCCTGCTCGGCGGCCGGAACGAGGTCGTGGCCGGCCGGTTCCGGCATCCGCACCCGGACTGGCTCCGCGACAACTACTTCCATGCCGAGTCCGAGTCGAACTGGTGGCAGCGGGTGCAGGAGCTCGTCGCGATGCGCCGGGCGGGCGCGCTGCCGGCCCGGCGAGTACCGTCTGCTCGCGCGGGGAAGCTGCATGACGCGTGGCATCGGGCGAGCGTGCTCGGGCGAGAGGACCGCACTCTCAGCGGAAACCTGGCTCTCACCGTCGGCGCTCCGGCCACGCGCGTGCTGTCCGCCGTGCGGCGACGCCGGGAGTCACCCGACGGCGGCACCTGGGCCGACGCATCGAGCGACTTCACGCTCGAGCCGAACCCGTTCCACGATTCGATCCGGCGCTGAGTCGGCGATCGCCGGAGATGTCGAAATCGTAATCATCCTGCTTGATTACGAAATAGTAATCGCCTAATCTTGATGTGGAAATCATCATCACGGAGGCGAATGCTCATGCACACCGCACGAATCACCGGGCCCGAGGTGCTGGGCATGCTGCTCCGCGAAGGGCGACTCGCGAGGGGGCTGACTCAGCGTCAACTGGCGGACCGCTTGGGAACGAGTCAGCGCTACGTCGTCGAACTCGAACAGGGGAAGCCGGTGAAGGCGGTCGAGCGACTCTTCGCATATCTGCAGGAGACGGGTATCACGCTTCACGCGGACATTGCCGACGATCATGACTGAGCTGCGGGTCGAACTCTACGGCGCGGTGGTGGGCAGTCTCACGGGCGAGCGAGAACGGTTCGACTTCGCCGCTGATGAAGCCGCGGTCGCACGCTACGGTGCGCTGAGTCCGATTCTGTCTGTCAGTGTGCCCCTCACCCGCAGGCCGAACCCGCGCTCACGTGCCCTCCGTCAGAACTTCTTCGAGGAGATTCTGGCGGAGGGGCGTATCCGCGAGCGTCTCGGGCGGAATGCGCGCCTCGACTCCGAGAACACCATGGGGCTACTGCATCGATATGGTCGCGATGTCGCAGGTGCGGTCCAGATCTGGGACCCCGCTGACCCTCACGAGCCTCGGACGCCGGCATCGTCGCCGGTGAGTGACCGGCGCATCGCAGAGATGCTCGCCGAAGTCGCACTCAATCCGCTGGGGAACAACGGGAGGCGCCGGCTGTCGTCGCTTGCCGGAGTTCAAGACAAGGTGCTGCTCGTGAGAACGGACTCCGGGTGGTCAGAGCCACTCGACGGGTATCCCTCGACTCACATCATCAAGCCGCTCGCCGCACAGCGCACATTGATCTTCGACGAGGAGTACGGATCGCGATTCGCGCGAGCGCTCGGTCTCGCATCTTTCGCGACCACCATCGAGGCGTTCGATGATGTCCGTGCGCTGGTGATCCAGCGGTACGACCGCGACGGCGCTGGGGGACGATCTCACCAGGAAGACTTCAATCAGGTCCTCGGCTATCGCGGCGACGAGAAGTACGAGCCGAGGGAGGGCGATGCCAGACTTCGCCGCATCGCCGGGGTCCTGCGCGCACACGCATCTACGGGAGACCTGCGGAATCTGCTGCGGATGACCACGCTCTCTCTTGCCGTTGGGAACCTCGACATGCACAGCAAGAACATCTCGCTCCTGCATGATCCGGAAGGGGAGGTCGCACTCGCCCCGATGTATGACGTCGTGCCTCAGCTTCACCTCGAAGTCGACACGGAGACTGCTTTGCAGATCAACGGCAAGTCCGACTACTTCGCGATCTCGGGGAGGGACCTGGTCGAAGAGGGCGAGAGCTGGGGGGTGCGAGACGCGGCGATCATCGTCTCGGAAGCTCTCGAGCAGATTCAGGACGTCGCTCGGTGCGAGCGGCAACTCCCCGGTGCGCATCACTCGCTGCAGTCGACGGTCATCATGCAGAGCGGCCGTCTCCTGGACGGCCTCGCGCGTGGAGATGCTCCCAGTCCGCAAACTTCTGTGCCGGTCTCGGAAGTCTTCATCCCGCGTTCGGCGCCGGGAGGGTGGGGCGGCCCCGTCGGAAAGATGTAGGCAGAGTCTCTAGCGACCCAGGAACGCCGCGACCTGCGTGCGCACATCCGCCGCCAGCTCGTCGACGGTCCGCTCGACGTTCGGGGTCGCCGACATCGTCAGGAACATGATCGCCGAGACGATCCGCGTGAGTGTCGTGGCGCGTTCCTCGTCGACCTCCGCGTCGCGGGTCAGGATGGCGGCGGCGGCGACCTCGGTCGCGGCGACGATGCCGAGCGCCTCAGCGTGATGCGCTTCGGTGACATCACCGAAGACCATCTCGCGCAGATAGGTGCGCCCGTTGTCGACCTGCACGCGGTTGCACTCGATGATGGGGATGAGCAGAGACATGAGGGCGTCGAGGGTGTCGGAAACGGGCGCTGACGCGGTGATCCCCTTATCGAGCGCCTCGGCGTAGTGCGCGTTCTGCACCAGCAGCAACAGCTCGCCCTTGTTCTTCGCGTAGAGGAACAAGGTGCCCGTGCCCACGTCGGCCCGGTCGGCGATCTGCTGCGTGGTCACGTCGTCCACGCCGTGCTCGGCGAACAGCTCGGCGGCGGCCGCCGTGATGCGCTCGAGCTTCGCCTGTTTGTTCCGCTCTCGCCGCCCGAGACCTGCCGCATCGCCACTCATCGATCTCCTCGGAATATAAACTGAGTACAGTCAGTTATGACTGGAGTCGCATTCGTGCGCACTCAGATATCCATTGTCGCAAAGAAGAGAGATCCGTCCATGCCCTCACTCACCGGAGCCGTCGTCCTCATCACCGGAGCGAACGGAGGGATCGGGTCGCGATTCGTCGGCGAAGCACTCGAGCGCGGTGCCGCCAAGGTCTACGCGACCGCCCGCCAGCCGCGCACCTGGGAAGACCCGCGCGTCGTGCCACTCGCGCTCGATGTCACCGACCGCGCATCGATCAGCGCCGTGGTCGAGGCCGCGCCGGATGTGACGGTGCTGATCAACAACGCGGGAGCATCCGTTCCGACCTCCGGCATCCTGACCCACACCGACGACGACATCCGCCGCAACGTGGAGACGAACTTCCTCGGGCCGCTCTTCCTCGCCCGCGCCTACGCTCCGCTGCTCACCGGGCGCACCGGTGCGACGATCATCGACATCCACTCGGCGCTCGCCTGGTACGCGGTCGGCGGCATCTACAGCGCCACCAAGGCGGCGCTCTGGTCTGCGACCAACTCGCTCCGGCTGGAGCTGGCGCCGGCGGGTGTGCATGTCGTGGGAGTGCACGTCGGGTACGTGGACACCGCGATGGCCGAGCACGTCTCGGATCCGAAGACCGACCCCGCCGACCTGGTCAGGGCCGTGCTCGACGCCACCGAGCGCGACGAGTTCGAGGTGCTCGCCGATGCGACCTCGGTGCAGCTCAAGGCCGGTCTCAGCGCTCCGCTCGAGGCGGTCTACCCGCAGCTCCGCGCCGCGGCGGTCTGATCGCATGCGTGCATTCGCCGTCACGAAGTACAAGCAGCCGATCGAGCTCACCGACGTGCCGGAGCCCGACGTGGGCGACCACGACGTGCTGGTGAGCGTCGAGGCAGCGGGACTCAATCAGCTCGACGAGAAGATCCGCACCGGGGAGTTCGCGCAGATCCTGCCGTATCGGCTACCGGTCGTCCTCGGCAACGACGTGGCCGGGACGGTCATCCGGGTCGGCAGGCTCGTGACCCGCTTCCGAGCGGGTGATCGTGTCTTCGCCCGTCCGGATGATGCGCGCATCGGCACCTTCGCCGAGCGCATCGCGATCGCGGAGCGAGATCTCGCGCTTGCACCTTCGAGCATCTCGATCGCCGAGGCAGGATCGCTGCCGCTGGTCGCGCTGACGGCCTGGCAGGCCCTCGTCGAGCGCGCCGACGTGCAGCCCGGTCAGAAGGTGCTCATTCATGCGGGTGCGGGCGGGGTCGGCTCGCTCGCGATCCAGCTCGCAGCGCACCTCGGCGCGACCGTCGCGACGACGGCCAGCGCGGCGAACGCCGACTTCGTCCGCTCCCAGGGAGCGGATGTCGTGATCGATCACCGCGGCGAGGACTTCGCGGAGATCCTGTCGGACTACGACCTCGTGCTCGACAGCCTGGGCGGCGAGAACCTGGCGAGGTCCCTGCGGGTCCTGAAGCCCGGCGGAAGAGCCATCGGGATCGCGGGACCACCCGACCCGGCGTTCGCCCGGAGCCGGGGCATGAACCCGCTGGTGCGTCTGGCGGTCGCGGCGCTCAGTCGGAAGGTCCGGCGGCAGGCGAAGAAGCGGGGTGTGAGCTACGAGTTCCTCTTCATGCGCGCGGACGGCGAGCAGCTCGGCGAGATCGCGGCCCTCGTCGATAGCGGAGTGTTGCGCCCTGTCGTCGCCCGGACGTATCCGTTCGCCGAGCTGCCGCGAGGCCTCGCCGATCTCGCTGCGGGCGGGAGTCGCGGAAAGCTCGTCGTCACGATGGCGGACTGACCCGAACCGGCTGGATCACAAAAGGCCAGGACACGCAGCACGGGTGAATACCCGCACGGCGTGCCCTGGTCCTTCAGCGCGCGCGGCTCAGTTGCTGCGCTTGATCGCCCGCACCCCGACGACGAGTCCGACGATCGCCACAGCCAGCGCAGAGACCCAGCCCCAGAGCACAGTGGAGTCGCCGAGGTCTCCGGAGAACAGGGCGCGTTCGGCCTGCACGACCCAATTCACCGGGTTGACCGCCGCGACCGCGCGCATCCATTCCGGGGCGTCGTCCAGCGGCAGCAGCATCCCCGAGAGGATCAGCAGCGGGAAGATGAGCGCCTGCTGCACGCCCCAGAACAGCCACTCCCGGTCCTTTGTCGCCAGCGCCAGGGAGTACGACAGCGATCCGAGGCCCACGCCGAACACCGCCAGCAGCGCCAGGCCGATCAGCAGCCCGGGGATGTCGGCCGCGAAGCCGAAGGGCCAGGCGATCAGGACGATCACGAGCGCCTGCACCACGATCGGCGCGATCTCCTTGAGCGCACGCCCGACCAGCAGCGAGGAGCGGGCGAGCGGTGCGACGAGGGTGCGCTCGTGGGAACCGGTCATCATCTCGTACTGCAGGTTCGAGCCCGTGGCCCCGGTGCCGAACAGCACGATCATGACGAGCACGCCGGGTACGAACCAGGCCAGTGTCTCGCCGGCTGGTTGACCCGAGTCTCCGATCAGCAGGGGAGCGAAGAGCCCGAGGAACACCAGGGGCTGCAGCAGGCTGAAGATCAGCGTGAACGGGTCGCGGAGCACCGGCTTGAGCTCGCGGGTCAGCACGTTCCGGGTGTCGCGCGCGAGGTTGGGGCGCACGAGCGTGTCGATGGCGGTCATGAGAGGACTCCTGTCTTGCTGTTCTCGGATGTGGGCACCGTCTCGGCGGCGGTTTCGGGGTTGAATCCTTCGGCTTCGGCATCCGTCCCCTCTCCGGCTTCGCGCAGGGTCCGGCCGGTGAGGGCGAGGAACACGTCATCGAGCGTCGGAGGCACACCGGTCGCCCGGGTGACGGAGATGCCCGCCGCGTCGAGCTCGCGCACGACGATCGGCAGCAGCCGGTCGCCGTCCGGCACGGCCAGCGAGAGAGCATCGCCGTCGAGCGTGACCTCGGCCGTGCTGAGGCGGGCGACCACCGGACGGGCGGATGCTGCGGCCGCGGCATCCGCGAATCCGAAGGTGAGCACGTCACCCGCGAGCGTCGCCTTCAGGGCGGTCGCGCTGTCGTCGGCGATGATGCGGCCCTTGTCCATGACCATCACCCGCTCGGCGTAGCGATCTGCTTCTTCCAGGTAATGCGTGGTGAGGAAGACCGTCGTTCCGTGCTGCGTGCGGAGGTCGAGGATGTGTTCCCACAGGTTCGCCCGGCTCTGCGGGTCGAGTCCGGTGGAGGGCTCGTCGAGGAAGATCAGCGGCGGCGCGTGCATCAGCCCGAGGGCGATGTCGAGCCGGCGCTTCTGGCCCCCGCTGAGTTGCTGCACACTTCGCGTCGCGAAGGAGGACAGATCGAGCGACTCGATGAGCTCGTCCGCCCGACGGATGCTGTCGCGCTTCGACATCCCGTAGAACGAGCCCTGGCTGAGCAGCTCGTCGCGCACCCGCTGCGAGAAGCTGCCGCTGGTGAGCTGTCCGACGTAGCCGATGCGGGCGCGCACGCCCGCGGCATCCGTTCTGATGTCATGGCCGACCACTCTGGCCGTGCCGGCCGTGGGAGGAATGAGGGTCGTGAGCATGCGGAGACTGGTCGACTTGCCCGCTCCGTTCGGACCGAGGAACGCGACGAGCTCGCCGCGCACCGCGGTGAAGGAGAGGTCGGTGACGGCTTCGACCTTCTTCTTCTTGACGGTGAAGACCTTGGTGAGGCCTTCGGTTTCAATGATGGTTTCGTTCGACATGTTTCGACGGTAGAAGGCAACCCGGACAGATCCTGTCCGCATCATCTGACAATGTTGACCGATGTCCGACACCACCACCCGTGCCCTGGCTCTGCTCAACCTGCTGCAGACGCATCGCCACTGGCCGGGCACCGAACTGGCCACGCGCCTCGGCGTCACCGAGCGCACGGTCCGCCGCGACGTCGATCGCCTCCGCGAACTCGGCTATCGGGTCGAATCGACTCCCGGGGCTGCTGGCGGCTATCGACTCGAAGCGGGGAGCGCCGTGCCGCCGCTGCTGCTCACCGACGATGAGGCGGTGACGATGGCGATCGGACTGCGGGTCGCCGCCACGCAGCAGCTCGTCGGCGGGCCCGAGGTCACCCTCACCGCCCTCGCGAAGCTCGAGCAGGTGCTGCCGCACGCGCTGCGACGACGGGTGAACGCGCTCGCCGCATCCGTGCAGGCGCCGCGGATCGGAGAGGGGCCGGTGGTCTCGCCCGTGGTGCTCGGCGAGATCGCCCTCGCCACCCGCGACACCGAGCGGCTGCGCCTTCGGTACGTGGATGCCACAGGGGAGGAGAGCATCCGCCGCATCGAGCCGCACGCGCTCGCGCCGTCGGGGCGCAAGTGGTTCCTGCTCTGCTGGGACCTCGACCGCGACGATTGGCGCACCTTCCGCGTCGACCGGATCGACGCGGTCGAGCACACCCGAGTGCTGTTCACCCGGCGTGAGATCACCGAGGCCGAGATCGAGGAGCGCGTGCTCGTCGCGTCGTCGTGGTCGCCGCAGAAGCTCGAGGGAGACGCGGTGATGGAGCTGTCGCTCGCCGAGATGCACGATCTCTTCGGTCATTGGTCGCAGGGCGCGACCGCTGAGGATGCGACGCATACGAGGTGGCCGATCGGCGGCTCGGACTGGCGGGAGGCGATGTACGCGTTCTTGTGGATCCCCGAGGGTGTCGAGTACGCGATGACGTTCCCCGAGCCGGCGCGGGCGGAACTTCGCGAGGCGGTGGAGCGGATGCTCAGGGCGCTGGATCGCCCGGAACCGGCTCCGCCGGGGTGAGGTCGACGGCCAGCCCCGGCGGATCCTCGTCCTCCCAGCGCTGGAAGGTCTGCACCCACCAGAACCAGGCGAACAGGCAGAGCGCGATGACTTCGCCGATGAGCACCACGGGGAATCCGCGCAGCTGGTCGCGCAGGACGAACGCCGCGACGAGCAGCAGCAGGTCCGCGATCATCAGCCATGTGATCCAGCGGTAGATGGTCTTCTGTCGATCCGTGGGCGGCGTCTCGCCCTCGTCGAGAGGCTCGCGGGCGAGAAGGACCGGCACGGCGGCGAATGTGCCGAAGAAGAGGAGCGTCACGAGGAAGTGGATGCTCGACGGGAATGGCCAGAAGTTGAACGGGAAGTCGGCGTTCAGAGCCGGGACGAAGGCCAGCAGGGCGATCACGACCGCCGTGACGACGGCGACGGCCGAGACGAGACCTGCGCCCGGCACCCGGATCCGCTTCATGCGCCGGATGACCGTCATCGCCACGACGACCGTCAGGACGACGACCACGTAGGCGACGACGCCCGCACGCACATCGTCCAGATACGGATCGGGGATGCACTCCGCATCACCGGGGCAGGTCAGCCCTTCGACCGGCCGATCGGCGTCGATGCCCGTCGGGATGAGGGCGATCAGCGGCGCGAAGATCGCCGAGATGTCGAGCAGCGCGGTGGCGCGGTTGCGTCCCGAGAGGGCGAGGAGCGCGAGCGACGCCGCGATCAGGGAGCCGACGAACACGTTCCGGGCTGACGTGTAGAAGTAGTGGCTGAGCGAGGGGAGCGGATCCCAGCCGAGCGTGAACGGTTCCCACGAGACGACCACCGTCTCGATCGCCACGCTCATCAGCAGCGCGAACACGACGAAGACCAGCGACAGCCGGAGGTAGCGATGCGTCTTCTGCCCGGTGGTCGCGGTGTCGGCGGCAGGGGACATGCCCGAGACGGTACACCGATATGCCGGATGACATCGGCCGACGCGGCGCGACCACGAAGGTCATCGTCCGACTCATCGGGTTATCCCAGGGAATGATCCTGGCTATCGAGGTCACGGCCGGGTAACGTCATCCTCATCGCGGCGATCCGGGCGGTCCCGGGCCTCAGCTCATACCTGATGGCGTTGCGGGTTCGACTCCCGCCGTCGCGTCCACTGTCAACGCGCTGCCCGAGTGCGGTACCGGCCTATGACCCACTCGTCGCGTCGCCACTTCCCTGACTCCCACACCCGCGCGGCGTCCAGCCGGCTGATCGCGACAGGTCCCTCGAAGCGGGGGACGGTCGCGTAGCTCTGGTCCTCGCCTCGAGTGCGATCGACGATCGCGCGAGCGAACGTGCCGATGCGCTCCGGCATCTGCGCGACCCGCTCGGTCACGAGTCCCGACGGCAGCTCGGCGACGGAGGCCTCTACTGCATCAGGGAGCCTCGCAGCCAGCTCGTCGATCGTCCGCATGAACTCCTCGCGCGGGGTGCGCAGCACGTCGGCCGCGCGCGCGAGGTTCCGACCGGTGATCTGCCGGTACTTCCGCTCCTTGCCGTAGCGGACGGCGGCCGACGACTCGTACTTCACCCGCTCCGCCGACCAGATGCCGTGCGCCGAGATCAGGTCGTACGCCGGGGCGAGCCGGGACGTGCCTCCCACGTGCAGCATGCTGTGGTTCTTCGCGTGCGCGTCCACGCCGGCGACCAGGAGGTTGAAGGCGAACAGGTCCGCAAAGGCCTTGAGGTCGTCTCTCCGATACGACGGAGCCGAGGTCTCCGCGACCACGCGCATCATGTCGGCCATCGTCGGGCCGCCATCCTCCTCGTACTTCAGCGACGGGTAGACGCTCAGCGCCTGGCAGAAGTCCTCCTGGTGGATCCTTCTCACACCGCCGTCGGCCATCTCCTGCCGGTCGAAGCGTCGTGTGACGAACGCCGGCACACCGGCGAAGTCCAGGATCTCCACCGTCGCCGAGCGCACTCCTAACGCGCGCGCAGCGCGCATCGTGACGAACTCGACCGCCTGGACGTCGTTGTCCGTGCGCCCGGACGCGAGCGCCATGCCCGGCTTCACGATGTGGGTGCTCGGGGCGCGCCCGTTCGGCTCGAACCAGCCGTCGCCGATTCGGGCGAGGGCGAACTTGCCCTGGTTGCCGCCGAGGGAGAACCTGCTCTCGTCCTCGTCGGTGTCGTCGACCCAGTGATCAGGGTCGTCCAGAATCTGCTGCACGCGCCTGGCGATGTCGGTCTCTGAGAGCTCCGACAAGGCGCCTACGGACGAGGGCGTCACGCCCTCGGGGACGACCTGCACCGAGCCCGGGGCGTCCTCCCCCATGTGGCGTAGGAGAGTGAACGGGTCGGTGCGCCGTTCATGGAACTTCGCCGCCCACCGGCTGCGCACCTCCTCCGCATCGGGCAGCAGGTTCGACAGCCACGGCATCACCGTGTCCGGCCCGTGGCCGGCGGCGCTGGTGGGGATGCTGGCCGACAGTGGCGTTGCGCGCACGTCGGTGCGGTAGAGGTCGTCGTAGAGGAACTCGACCTGATCGCGCTCCCCTCGCATGAGCTGACCGGCGAACCGGCTGTCGAGCCAGACGTCTAGAACGTCCCTCATCCGAGGTCCTTGAAGACTTCGTCGAGCACGCCCGAGGGCTCACTGCGCTCGAGGTGCACGGTGAAGCCCAACGCTGCGGCGACCTCGATCGCCGAGCTCAGCGAGGGAGTGACCTTGCCGGCTTCGACATCGTGCACCCAGCGCCTGGTCTTGCCGACGGCCTGGGCGAGGTCCTCCTGCGTCATGTTGACGCGCAGCCTGCCGCTGCGCACGAACGAGGCGAACACTGCCGTCGAGGTCAGCTGGGGCATCAGGGTCTCCCGGAGTAGAGGGTGGTTCTCGTTGGTTCTAATGAGCAGTTTACTTCACATAGCACGTAATGGGAAACATCCTTCGCATTACCACCGAAGAGAACTATTCTTCCCGCCGTCGCTTCCGCTCGTCCCACGCGAAGAGCCGCGACCCCGTGCAACGGGACCGCGGCTCTTCCGGTTCAGGCAGATCGTCAGTTCAGAGTGAACGTCGTCGTCTGCGTGTTGCCCGCGACGTCGTACACGACCAGCGTGTTCACCCCGACCACCGCGCCGAACGTGCCCGGCTCGATGAAGTTGACGTCGGACCAGGCGTTGTTCGTGAGGTCCTTGACCTTGCCGTTGATCGTGACCTTGTCGATCTTCCCGGCATCCGACAGCTTGAAGCTCACGAGGTCGTAGACGCCGTCGACGCCGACCGTGAACTTCTCGCCGGTCTTCACGGTCGCCTTCGGCGCGGTCGCGTCGATCGTGAAGGCGAACGACTTCGTCTGCGAGATCTTGCCCGTCACGTCCTGCGAGTTGTACTTGACGGTGTACTCGCCGTCGGCGAGGGCGACCGTCGCCGTGTGCGATGCGCTCGTGCCGGTGACCGCGGTCTGCGTACTCTTGACGAGCGTGCCGCCCTGGTAGATGTTCGCGACGATGCGCTTCAGGCCCGTGTCATCCGTCGCATCCACCTGCACGTTCAGCCCCGGGAACGGACCGGCGGTCGTGGGGGAGACGAGGGTCGCGGTGGGCTTGTGCTTGTCCGGAATCGGCTCGAGCGTGACCGTGAAGGCGGGGTTCCAGAAGTAGTTCCACACCTCGGTCGACGAGAACCAGTAGGCGCCGTCGCGCTCGGTCACGGTGAAGGCGCTGTTGTCGCCCGCGGTGACGTCGGCAACCCGGAAGCCGGCGGGAGGCGTGACCCGCACTCCGAGCTCGCCGGGGAGGTGGCGGATGTACCCCGAGGGCTGGAACGCCTCGTAGGTTCCGGGCTGGAAGTCGTACTCGGTCGCCGGGTACCAGTCGTCGCTCGAGCCGAGCTCGACGGTCGGGAGTCCGGAAGCAGCCGTCCCGTCGGCGTTCACGACGTTCGCGACGAGCCGCAGGGCGGACATGCCGATCAGGCGTTCCTCGCCGTCCGCGTCGATCTCGATATCGAGCACTCCCTGCGGACCGAAGTACTCGGCCGTTGCGAGGCGCGTGATCTCGGTCGCGTCCGTCGCGCCGGTGGCGTCGAACAGCACCTCGCCGGGAGGGTTGTTCGGGTAGCCGAGGTAGAGCTTCGCCGGACCGACCGGGATGTCGGTGAAGCGGTAGAGGCCGTCGGCATCCGCGCTCAGGTAGTGCCGGGTGCCGTCGACGTCGATCAGCTGCGCCGCGTGCGAGGTGTTGAGGCGGTCGACGTCGCCGCTCGGCGCGGTCTTGCTCGTGTCGTACAGGCCGTCGGCATAGCGGTCGTCGAACCGCGTGACGGTGAGCGAGCCGGTCGCGGCATCGGTGGCGTCGGTGGCGCTCGTATCGGTGGCGAGCGCGGGCAGCGGTGCCGCGATCATGGCGGTGGCGAGGCCTGCGGCCGCCCACCCCGTCATCTTGCTGATTCTCATGCGCATCCCCAGTGTCGAGCGTGGTGTTCGGCCGGACGGTCGCCGGCTCATTCCTGAACCTAGGCGCGCAGTATTCCGGGCTCCAGTGACATCCCACGTGTTCACCGAGGCTTCAGATCGGGGGCGCCGATGTTCACCTCGCGGCAAGCGGCGTGTCCCGGTCACCGCGCGTCGAGCCGTCCCCAGAACGCCACGATCTCGGCCGCCAGCTCCGCCGGACGCTCCACCGGCAGCAGGGTCCGCGCCCCCGCGATGACCCGGGTCTGCGCATCCGGGATCAGCGCAGCCGCCGCTTCCATCACCTCGGGCGTCCATTCGCCGCGGTCGTCCCCGGTCACCAGCAGCGTCGGAGCCTGGATCCGCGGCAGCCGGTGCGTGGCATCCGCCCGGTTGATGATGAACGACGTCACGGTCGCGGCGACGCTCCGCCGAGGCACCCGGGTGAGCGCGCTGTCGATGACGTCGGTCATCGCCCGATCCTTCGCGTGCGCGGGGATCAGCTGCGCATCGTGGATCACGTGCCGCAGGTGCGCGATCGGACCGAAGTGCGCGAGCACCTGATTGGCGATGATGAGCTTGATCCGGAACACAGGATCGATCGGCTCCACGGGTGAGCTGATCGCGATCAACGAGCGGATGCTGCGCGGGAAGAGCGCGGCCACGGCCATCCCCACATGGCCTCCCCAGGCCGCGCCCACCCAGTCGACGCTTCCGTCGCCACCCAGCTGCTCGATGATCTCCGCGCCGACCTCCGCGCATTCCTCGATCGAGCTCATCCGCGTCAGGTGCGCGCTCGCCCCGTAGCCCGGCCCGTCGAGGATGACGAGCGTGCGGTGCGCGGCGAGTTCGTGGATGACGGATCCCCAGGAGTCGCCATCCACGAACATGCCGTGCCACAGCAGGGCGTACGGTCCCCGGCCGACGATCGTCGCGGCGATCTCGCCGAGCGAAGTGCGGAATCGGGTCTGAGTCGGTGCATCGGTGTGTTCCATGTCTCCAGAATGGCGGCGCCCGATCGGCGTCGACGGCGCCTTCCTGCCTTGCAACGATCATGCAATGATGCAACATGGCCTCCGTGCATCTGCAGCTGCTCGACGACGTCGTCGTCACGGCCGACGGAGCGCGCACCGCCATCGGTGGACCCCGGCAGCGTGCCCTCGTCGCGCGCCTCGCGCTCGATCGTGGCCGCTCGATTCCCCTCGACCGTCTGATCGACGACCTATGGGACGGCGCCGCCGCAGAGATCCGGACCACGTTGCGGGCATACATGTCGCGCCTGCGAACGACCGCAATCGGACCCTGGCTGAGTGGTGGTCGCTCCGGCTACCGCCTCGCCGACGGGCCCGCTCTCTCGGTGGACCTCTGGTCGCTGGAGGATGCCGTCGCCCGCGGCGCCGCCGATGACGACGTCGCCGTGCCGCACGTGCTCGCGAACTGGCACGACGCGCCGCTGGGGGGAATCGGCGTGCCCCCGTTCGTCGAGGCCGCGCGAGAACGCATCACCCGCGCCGTGCATGCCGCTCGCTTGCAGGCCGCTCGGGCCGCGCTCGAGGCGGGCCGCATCGACAGCGCTCTGCTGCTGCTGCATCCGCTGCGTGCGGCCCATCCCGACGACGAGGATCTCCTCGCTCTCGTGCGGGTGGCCGAGACGCGGGCCGCCGTCGGGGACCGGGCGTTCCACAGCCTTGCGGTGCGCGATGCGTCAGGGGAGGCGGCTCTCGGCGTCCGCCCTGCGGCGGCGCCCGACCACCAGTCGCACGCTTCTCCGATGACCCGCCGGACCGGCATCCCTGCACCGATCGCCGGGATCGTGGGCCGAAGCGAAGAGCGCGCGGCGCTCACGGCGGCCCTCGACGTGTCGCGGCTCGTCACGCTCACCGGGCCGGCCGGCGTCGGCAAGACCAGACTCGCCGTCGATTGGCTCGGGAGCAGTGCCGCCGCGGGAGAGGAGCACATCTGGTTCGTCAGCCTCGGCGCCTTGGCCGGCGAGCAGGTCGGGGAGAGGATCGCGGCTGTCATCGGCGCACCGGACGCGTCCGTTCCGGGTATCGCCGCACACCTCGCGGACCGCCGGGGCATCCTCGTGCTCGACGGAGCCGACGCCGTGGCTTCCGAGGCGGCGGCGGTCGCGACCGCCGTGCTGTCGAACGCCCGCGGTCTCGCGGTGCTCTCCACCTCCCGTCGAACGCTCGACGTGCCAGGGGAGAGCGTCCTCCGCGTCGATCCGCTCCTGACCGCAGAAGCGCGGGCGCTGCTCACGGCGAGGCTTCTGGGCGATCCGCCGGAGACCGGCGTGGCGGACCGGCTCGTCGAGCAGCTCGGCCGGCTGCCTCTTGCGATCGAGCTCGCGGCAGCTCGCGCTGCGGTGATGCCTCTGGACGAAGTGGCCGAGTCCATGCTCCGCGACCTCCATCCGCCGATGGGAACCGCGGAGGCTCCGCTGGCCTCCGCGCTCCGGTCGTCGCTGCAGATGCTCGCCTCGGAGCGGTACGACACCCTGCGCGCGGTGGCCGGCTTCGCGGGGCCCTTCACACGTGCCGCTGTCGCGGCCGTCTGCGGCGAGCGGAACCGTGACAGAGATCTCGATCATCTTGTGGCCGCGTCTCTCGTCGCCGCGGAAGACGGCGGTGGGGGTCCCGTCTTCCGCGTCTCGGAGCTCGTCCGTCGAGCGGTACTGCGAGGAGCGCCACCGGACGAGGACTGGTCGCGACGGCATCGTGAATGGTTCGCTGCGCAGTCGACTCGGGCGTCCGTCGAGCTGACGGCACAGGGCTCGGCCGCGCGCATCGCTCAGGTCCGCGCTGAATGGCCCGACGTCGTCGCGGCGTTCGACTCGGCTGTGCGCGCAGACGACCGAGCCTCGGCGACAGCGATCGCCGGCGGACTTCTCTGGTTCGCCGTCCGATCAGGGCGCCAGCAGGAGCTCCTCGCACTGACGCGCAGGGCGGGTGAGACTCCCGGAAGGGCGGATGCCGCGGCCGAGGCGCAGCTCTGTCTCGCGAGAGGCTTCCTCGCGTATCAACTCGGCAGCATGCCGGAGGCGGCCACCTGGATCTCAGCGGCAGGCGATCCGGCCGAGAGGTCCAGCGAGCCGGGGCTTCGTGGGCTCGCTCGGGCGTTCGCGGCGTATCTGCTGACGCTCGCTCCGCGCTCGGGGGCAGATGCCGAAAGCGAGCTGTCCGCCGCCCTGAGCGATCTCGAGCGGATGCCGGATACCGCCGCCTCCATGGTCATGCTCATCGGCGGACAGGTGCTTCGGAACTCCGGCAGCAGAAAAGAGGCGATCGCGCTGCTCGACCGCGCGGGATCGCTCGCCTCACGCTGCGGACACGACTGGGTCGCGCTGATGGCACCGGTCGTCGTGGCGAAGGTCCACCTCGATCTGCGGCAGGGGGCACCGGCTGTCGCGGCGCTCGCACCCGTCGTGCGCCGCAGCGCCGAAGATGGCGATCCGGTGTCCCTCCTGATCGCGGCATCCGTCGCCGCGGGTGCGGCCGCAGCTCTCGGAGAAGACGCGGCGGGCGCGCGCATCATCGGCGCTGTCGACGCGATCGGCCGTCGCTACGGGTTCGACCCGCGGGCGAACGAACCCGCTGACTTCGAGCTCTACCTGCGCCGGGTCCGCGAGGGGCTCACCCCGGCGGAGTGGCGCAGTGCCTATGCCCACGGTCTCCAGTGCGAGGTCGAGGAGCTCGTGGACCTCGTCTCCTCGCTCAGCCCCCGCTGACGCAGGGGGATGCCCGACCGTGCCGCGCAAGAGGCGCGTCGCCGGGGCCCACGGCTGGCCCACCGCCCGCCCACGGAGGATGATGGAGCCATGGCCGCCCCTCCCCGCCCCGGACTCCGGGTCACCGCGAGTGTGACGATTCCGGAGTCGGAGCTGTCGTGGCGGTTCTCCCGGTCTTCCGGACCCGGCGGCCAGGGCGTGAACACTGCCGACTCCCGCGTCGAGCTCAGCTGGGATGCCGCGAATTCCGCGGTGCTCTCACCCGTGCAGCGCGAACGGGTGCTCGAGGGCCTCAGCGGCCGGCTGGTCGACGGGGTCCTGACCATCGCGGCATCCGAACACCGCGCGCAGCTGCGCAACCGCGAGGCGGCACGCGCCCGACTCGTCGCCCTCGTCGCCGACGCGTTGCGCCCGCCGGGACCCGCGCGGCGTCCGACGAAACCCAGCCGCGGCTCGAAGGAGCGCCGGCTCAAGGCGAAGCAGCGCCGCACCGACGTCAAGCAGCTGCGCCAACGGCCCCGCGATTCCTGAAGTGACCCCGGGCGCTCTCAGTCCTTCCCGTTCCCACGCACCAGCTCCAGCCCGGCCCCGGCGAACTGCCGGATCGTCGCGTCCGGGAGGAACGCCCGTGTGAGCGCCCCGCCGATGCGGGTGAGGTCGCTCTCGTCGCGGAACAGCAGATACATGGTCTCGTAGCGCGGGTGGAACTTCTGCTTGAAGCGGTGCAGCGACCCGAAGCCGTAGACCGGCTCGAGCGCTTCGGCGAGCTTGTCGCTCAGGGCCGCGATCATCCCGGCATCCGGCGGGTAGTCATGTGCGAGCGGAGCTCCGGAGAGCGACATGATCTCGGCTCCCTCGTCGGAGAACTGCTTCGCCGACGACCCGATGAGGAACTCCATCACCGGGCCGAACCCTCCGTCGCGTCGTCGCATCAGGTCGAGGGTCCAGCCGCGCACCACACCGTCATCGCCGTACACCGGCAGCCAGGAGAGGAACCCATCGACATCGCCGTTCGGGGCGAGCGCGAGGGCGAGGCGCACCTCGGAGTCCTCCGCCTCGTCGAGAGTGCCGAGGGTGAAGCGCATCTCCGGCAGGTCCTTCTCGCCGACCCAGGCCTCTGAGATCGCCCGGAGCTGCTGCTGTACACCCCATGGCTCCGACTTGAGCCGCGTCATCCGGAACGTCATCTCTTCGCGGCCCGCCCGGTTGAGCGAGGACCGCACCGAGTTCCAGCGCTTCCCGGTGAACTCGAGACCTGCGAGGTCGACGATTGTGTCATCCGCCACCACGATGCTCCGCCAGGTCGACGGCACCGCGGCGAGCGTCGCCGCGTCCGCGCTGAAGAAGCACGGCACGAGCCCCGCCTGCTCCGCCGCGCCGATGAACCCGGCGACAGCATCCGGTCTCTCCTTCGCCGGTCCGATCGGATCCGCGAGTGCCAGGGCGACGCCGTTCCGGCGTTGGTACGCCACCACCCCGCCGGGCACGCGGGCATAGCTGTTGCCCTCCCAGGTCGTCATCCACGAGAGCGTCCCGCCGCCGTGCGCGCGCAGCTCCTTCTTGACGTCGTCGACGGTCGGGGCAGGCTGGATGCCGAGGGTCGACTTCCGCTTCGCCCGGAACGCGCGCCGCACCCACACGAGGTACACCAGCATGATCACCCACAGGAATCCGTTCGCCAGCGCGAGTTCGGTCTCCCCGTCCCAGCGGAAGTCGACCTGGGCCTGGCTGAACACCGTGATGAGGGTCAGCACCAGCGCGGCCAGCAGCACGTTGAAGAAACCGAGGAGCAGGGCGAGCACCCACGCGAAGCGGCGCCCTCGGCGCAGGCCGTTCACGAGCACGAGGATCACGACGAGGTCGATCGCCAGGTCGATGAATCCACCCGAGACAGGCGCGGTCGGCCCGAAGGGGCCGTCGGTCGCGACCAGAGTGGTGATGATCTCGACGGCACCGAGCACGAGGATCGCCACCACGGCGATGAGCCGCTGCTCGCGGACCGTCGTGTGACGCACGCGCAGCGACCGGTCGACGACCAGGATCAGCAGCACGGCGAGCAGATGCTCGAGGTCGGCGACCTTGCCCCAGAACAGCATGGAGATGAACACGAAGCCGAGCAGGATCAGCCACCCGCGCACGCGCCACGGCGGTCGGAACAGACCGACGGCGGCGGCGATGCAGGCCATCGTGCCTCCGGATGCGCCGACGTCGAGCGCCTGCGCCTGGGTCGTGGCCCAAGCCCAGGGGAACTGCGAGAGCGCGAGCAGCACCAGCGCGGTGGCGAAGATCGCGAAGAGCTGGCCGATCCAGTAGTAGGCGAGGGCGACACGCGATCCGCGCCGGAACTCCAGGTACCCCATTCCCCAGAAGCCCGAGATCGTGAAGAGGTATACCCACGGCTCGTTCACGAAGAACGTGCCCGTCAGCGGGGTCCACCACTTCCCGTCCGCGAGGTTGGGCAGCCCGTAGGCCACGGTCCGGAACAGGGCGGTGTCTTCGAACGGCGCCCAGAGGCCCTGCCACACGACCCCCACCACGAGGATCAGCAGCACCATCGTCAGAGTGGCCGGCATCCGGCGCGCGACGGACAGGACGGGGTTCGACGTACGCGTGGGGGCCTCGCTCATGCGCTCAGCGTAGCGACGGCGGCCCCGGCTCCGCGCCTCTGAGGGGCGCCTACACTGGAAGGGTGGCAAGACTACTGATCGTCGGCGGTTTCCTGGCCGCCGTGTTCTGGGTGTTCAGCATCGTCGACTGCGCGGTGCAGCCGGGGACGCGGCACCGTGGTGTGCCCAAGGCCGCCTGGATCGCGATCGTCGCACTCATTCCCGTCATCGGCGGCATCCTCTGGTTCACGATCGGCCGCCGCCGTGCCAACGACCAGGGCGTCCGTCGCGTGCTCGCACCCGACGACGATCCGGCGTTCCTGCAGAGCATCAGCAAGACCGAGCAGGATGCCCGCATCAAGCGACTCGAAGAGGAGCTCGCGCGCCTGGACGAGGAGACCGACGAGCCTCCCGCCGCGGATCCGCGCCCGTGACCTCATCGCCGGCCACGGATGCCGCGGCATCCCTGATCGCCGATCTCGTCGCGCACGGCGTGCGCGACATCGTGCTCTCGCCCGGGTCCCGCTCGCAGGCGCTCGCGCTCGCCGCGGTGCACGCGGCGGCTGAGGGAGCACTGCGCGTGCATGTACGCATCGACGAACGTGTCGCGGGCTTCACCGCTCTCGGCATCGCTCGTGAGACGGGCGTCCCCGCCGCGGTGATCTGCACCTCGGGCACGGCCGTCGCGAACCTCCTGCCCGCGACCATGGAAGCGTTCCACTCCGGGGTCCCGCTGCTGCTCCTCACCGCCGACCGTCCGCCCGAGCTGCGCGGCGTCGGGGCGAATCAGGCGACTCTGCAGGAGCGGTTCTTCGACCGCTGGGTGCGCGAGCAGATCGATGCCCCGGTTCCCGGCGAGGGGGAGTGGACTGGTCTGGCCGCGCGCGTGGTCGGCGCTGCCATGGGAACGACGGATGCCGCCACCGGCCTCCCGGGCGTCGCAGGCCCTGTCCATCTCAACCTGCCGTCGCGCGAGCCGCTCTCGGGTCGGTCGCCCGCCATCGCGATCGTTCCCGGCGACGCTCCGCGTCCGGCGTCCGTCGAGACGCACCTGCTCGAGCGCGGACCGCGTACCGTGGTCGTCGCCGGTGCCGATGCGGGGCCGATCACCGAAGCCATCGCGCACGACGGCGGCTGGCCGCTCATCGCGGAGATCGTCAGCGGTGCGCGCTTCGGGCGCCAGATCGTGCACGGCTACCGTGCCCTCCTCCGCCGGGACGAGCTCGGCGGTCGCATCGAGCGGGTCGTCGTGCTCGGGCACCCCACTCTGAGCCGCGAGGTCGCGGGCCTCCTCTCGCGCGACGGCGTCGAGGTGATCGCGGTCCGTCGCGGCGGCGAGGAACTGAACCTGAACGGGCGCACCCGCGCGGTCGGTGCCGTCTCCGTCGAGGCGGGCGCGAGCGATCGCGATTGGCTGGGCGCGTGGCTCGCAGCATCCGCCGCCGAGGCCGTCGACCTCAGCGAGCACGCGCCCGACCCCGAGGCGCTCTCCTCGACCGACTTCTCGGCACGGCGCGAAGCGGTCAGGGCCGAACTCGACGCGGTCCGCCGTCCACTCGACCGCGAACTCCTCGTCGACGCGGTGTGGCGGGCGACCTGGCCGCATGACCGCCTGGTGTTCGGGTCGTCCCGGCTGGTGCGCGTCGCGGATGCCGTTCTCGGCGGCAAGAAGGTGCCGGTGCACGCCAACCGCGGCCTGGCCGGCATCGACGGCACGATCGGCACCGCGATGGGCATCGCAATCGCCAGTCAAGTCGGCGGTGCCCCCGGCATCACCCGACTCCTGCTCGGCGACCTCGCGTTCCTCCACGACGTCGGCGCGCTGCTGCTGCCGCCCGACGAGACAGAACCCCGCATGCAGATCATCGTCGGCAACGACGGCGGCGGCACGATCTTCGACGCGCTCGAAGTGGCGGCGTCCGCCCCTCCCGCCGATCTCGACCGCGCCTTCTACACGCCGCACACGGTGCGTCTCGAACAGCTCGCTCTGGCCTACGGCTGGGAGTACCTGCGGGTCACGACGCGGGCCGGACTCGACCAGGCGCTCACCTCTCCGCGCGGCGGACGTCAGATCATCGAGGTCCCGCTGGCGCGATGACTGGCAGGATGTGCGTATGAATGCGCACACGTGGACCGAGATGCTGCGAGTCGACGAGGGATTCCAGCTGGCTGACATCGACCCGGACAGCAAGCCCGGTTACGACAAGGGCAAGTCGCACGGTACCGAAGACCTGGCCGCCGGGCTCGAGAAGCTGAACGAGCTGCAGGAGCGACTGTTCGCCGAGAGCCGGGTCGGCGTCACGAAGGACTCCGTGCTGCTGGTGCTCCAGGCGATGGACTCGGCGGGCAAGGGCGGCATCGTGCGGCACGTCGTCGGCGGTGTCGATCCGCAGGGCATCCTGCTCACCGCCTTCAAGGCGCCGACCGACGAAGAGCGCGAGCACGACTTCCTCTGGCGAATCGAGAAGCGCCTTCCGGGTCCGGGTTTCATCGGGGTTTTCGACCGCTCCCACTACGAGGACGTCCTGATCGGACGCGTGCGGGAACTGGCCGACCCCTCCGAGATCGAGCGTCGTTACGACGCGATCAATGCGTTCGAGGCCAAGGTGGCGGCTGCCGGCACGCGCATCGTCAAGGTCATGCTGCACATCTCAGCCGAAGAGCAGAAGTCCCGCCTCATGGAGCGCCTCGAACGCCCCGACAAGCACTGGAAGTACAACCCGGGCGACGTGGACGAGCGGATGCTGTGGCCGCAGTACATGGACGCGTACCAGACCGTGTTCGATCGCACCTCGACCGAGGTTGCGCCCTGGCATTTCGTGCCGGCGAACTCGAAGTGGTTCGCGCGGCTGGCCGTGCAGGAGCTGCTGCTCGCCGCGCTCGAGGACATCGACCCGCAGTGGCCGGCCGCGGACTTCGACATCGAGGCCGAGAAGAAGCGCCTCGCCGCGAGCTGAACGACTCCGGACGAAACGCCTCAGGCCAGCGCGTCGACGAGCGGGCGGAACTTCACCCTGGTCTCCAGCAGCTCCGACTCCGGGTCGGACCCCGCGACGATACCGGCGCCCGCGTATGCCGTGACGCGGATGTCGTCGGCGGCCGCGGTGAACTGCGCGCACCGCAGTGCGATCGCCCATTCGCCGTTGCCCGCGGCATCCACCCAGCCGACGGGGCCGGCGTAGCGCCCGCGATCGAAGGGCTCGAGCTCGCGGATCGCCTCGATGGCCGCCGTCGTCGGAGTGCCGGCCACGGCGGCCGTGGGATGGAGTGCCCGCACGAGATCGAGCGCCGTATCTCCGTCGTCCAGCTCACCTTCGACGTCGGTCGCGAGGTGGAAGAGGTTCGGCAGCTTCAGCAGGAACGGCTGCTCGCTGGCGGCGAGTGCGCGCGTGTGCGGTCGGAGGGAGGCGAGCACGCTCTGCACGGCGTACTGATGCTCGTCGAGGTCCTTCGTGCTCGAGGCGAGATGGGCGGATGCCGCGGTATCGGCATCCGCGTCGGCGCCGCGCCCGATCGTGCCCGCGAGGACCCGGGCGGTGACCGTGCTGTTCCGGACCGTCACCAGGGTCTCCGGACTCGCCCCGATCAGCCCGTCCACCGCGAACGCCCAGGTGTCGGGATAGCCGGTCGAGAGCGCACGCACCAGGCGGCGCAGGTCGGAGCCGGCCGGAATGCTGCCGGTGAGGTCTCTGGCGAGCACCACCTTGCTCACCTCGCCGTCGGCGATGCGCACCAGGGCAGCGCGGACCGAATCCTGGTATCCCTGCGGGCTCTGGGCTCCCGGGCCCACGGTGCCCGCCCAGTGCGGGCCGTAAGGCTGCGTCTCGAGCGCGCCGCTGATCTCGGGGTGGACTTCGATGCGGATGCGGGTGCGCCAGAACCGATCGCCGTGCCGTCCGAGTACCTGCGTCGGCACGATCAGCACGCTGTCGGCGTCCGATCGCTCGTCGAAGGTGAAGGTGCCGAACGCGATGAGCCCGGTGCCCGGGAGTCCGACGGGGTCATCGATCTCGGCCTCTGCAGCCATGCCGCGCCAGAACGTGGCGAGGGCCGCGCTGCGCGACTCGTCTCCGGTCGCGGGCGGACGGATCTCCGCCAACGGCTCTCCGACTGAGACGACTCCGTCACTTCGACGCAGCCAGGCGAGCGGACGAGCCGGATCCGCATAGGCCAGGAGGTCCTCGACCGGGTCGATCTCGCGGGTCTCCACGACCAGGTGGGTGGTGTGCACGTGTTCAGCCTATGCCGCACAGGATCCACGAAGCCCCCGTCGTAGGGTGGGCGCATGAGCGATGCACGTCCTGCGATCGGCGCCGAGATGATCTTCCAGTGGCGCAAGTGGGACGGCTCGACCCACTGGCGTCACGAGTGCGTGTACCTCGGCGCCGACGAGTGGGGAGACTGGATCGGGCAGCCCGTGGGGTGGCACAGCGCCCGCCCCGGAGCAGAGTTCATCGCCGCGGGCCCGAACGTCACACTCGTGCCGCGGCAGACCGACTTCGCCCTCACCGTCAACCGGGACCATCCGAACGGCATGCGCATCTACATCGACATCGGCTGGGATGTCCGCTGGTCCGACGACCCGCTGCTCGCGACCGGGATCGACATGGACCTCGACGTCGTGCGCGTCGCAGGGGAGCGCGGCACGTGGGTGGACGACCGCGACGAGTGGGCCGAGCACAGCGTGCGGTACGGCTACCCCGCCGAGATCATGTCGCGCCTCGAAGCGCTCGCACTCGACCTCGAGGAACGCGTTCGCGCGCGGGTCGCGCCCTTCGACGATGCCACGCCGGATGTGTGGCTCGACCGCCTCGAAACGCTGCGCCTCGCGCCTAGACTGAACCCGTGACCTCGAACGAGAAGAACCGCGCCGATCTCGGCAAGGACCCTGCCCGTGTCAGCGGCATGTTCGACCAGGTCGCCGCGGGCTACGACCGCACGAACACCGCGATGACGTTCGGCAACGACGCGCTGTGGCGTGCCGCCACCACACGTGCTGTCGCACCGAAGCCCGGGGAGCGCATCCTCGACCTCGGAGCGGGCACCGGATCGTCGTCGGCATCCCTCGCGCGCAGCGGCGCGGAGGTGGTCGCCGTCGACTTCTCACCCGGCATGCTCGCCGAAGGACAGCGCCGGCACGGCGCGATGCGCAACCTCTCCTTCGTGCAGGCTGACGCCACCGACCTGCCCTTCGCGGATGCCGAATTCGACGCGGTCACCATGTCGTACGCCCTCCGCAACGTGAGCGAGCCGAAGAAGGCGCTCCGTGAGCTCTATCGGGTGACCAAGCCGGGCGGGCGCCTTCTGATCAACGAGTTCTCCACCCCGCCGGCCAAGCTGTTCCGCGGCGCCTACCGGTTCTACAACGACCAGGTTCTGCCGCGGGTGGCCCGCGCGGCCGGCACGAACGCCGACGCCTACGACTATCTCAACGAGTCGATCCGCGAATGGCCGAACCAGAAGAAGCTCTCCGCCTGGATCCGCGAGGCGGGCTGGACAGACGTCGCCTACCGCAACCTCTCGTTCGGGATCGTGGCCCTGCACAGAGCGCGCAAGCCAGCGTGACGGTCACTGGCGCAATCCGCCGCACGCGACGAAGGTAGGCTGGGACCGTGACTTCGAGCCCCATCGCCCCGGGTTCGCGACTGGCGAGCCGTCTCGGCTTCAGCGATCGCGTCTTCATCGGCCCCGCCGCCCGACGCATCGCCCGCGCCATCGAAGACGGGCTGGAACGCGTCGAGACCGGTCTCGCCGAAGACGTGCGCGTGGCCGATCCGCTGGCCGACGCTGCCAGCCGCTACCTCTACGAGGCCGGAGGCAAGCGCATCCGGCCCGTGCTGACGCTGCTCGCGGCGCAGCTCGGCGACGGCAACACCGACGAGGTGATCGATGTCGCCAAGGCCCTGGAGATCACACACCTCGGTTCGCTCTACCACGATGATGTGATGGACGGGGCCGATCGCCGCCGTGGTGTCCCGGCAGCGCACGCGGTCTGGGGCAACAGCATCGCCATCCTCACCGGCGACATCCTGTTCTCCCGCGCCAGCCAGCTGATGTCCCGGCTGGGGGAGCGGGCCATCAGGCTTCAGGCCGACACCTTCGAGCGTCTCGTCCTCGGGCAGATGCACGAGACGATCGGCGCCCAGCCGGATGACGATCCCATCCAGTTCTACATCCAGGTGCTGGCCGACAAGACCGGATCCCTGATCGCCGCCGCGACGCAGGGCGGTGTGATCTTCTCGAACGCTCCGGTGGAGTACGAGGAGCCGATGCGGGTCTACGGCGAGAAGATCGGGGTGGCGTTCCAGCTCCTCGACGACGTGATCGACCTCTCGGCGAAGCCGGAGGACACGGGCAAGGTGCCCGGCACCGACCTGCGCGCGGGCGTGCCCACCATGCCGTACCTGCTGCTGAAGGCCGAGCCCGATGAGGCATCCGTCGCTCTCGCCGCACGCATCGACGACGGCGTCGCTCTGATCGCCGACGGCGCCGATCCCGCGATACTCGACGGACCGCTGGATGAACTGCGCGACCACGCCGTGACGCAGAAGACGCTGGAACTCGCCCACAGCTGGACGCAGGACGCCGTCGACGCGCTGGGGCCGCTTCCGCGCGGCACGGTGCGTGAGGCGCTGACCCGATTCGCAGAGACCCTCGCCGAGCGCTCCAGCTGAACCGGCCGTGCGACCGAAGGGTCGTGCGACGGGCGCCGCGGCACACGAAAGGACCTCCATGACCAAGCTCAGACTGGCCATCGTCGGCGCAGGCCCCGCGGGCATCTACGCCGCGGACATCCTGCTGAAGGCCGAGCGCAAGTTCGACGTGTCGATCGACCTGTTCGAACAGCTCCCCGCACCCTACGGCCTCGTCCGCTACGGAGTCGCCCCCGACCATCCGCGCATCAAGGGGATCATCGGCGCCTTGCGCGACGTGCTGGACCGTGGCGACATCCGCCTGTTCGGGAACGTCCGGTTCGGCGAGGACATCACGCTCGAAGACCTCAAGCACCACTACAACGCCGTGATCTTCGCGACCGGCGCCATCCGCGACACGACCATGGACATCCCCGGCGTCGACGCCATCGCCTCCTACGGCGCGGCCGACTACGTGAGCTGGTTCGACGGCCACCCCGATGTTCCGCGCGAGTGGCCACTGGATGCCGAATCCGTCGCCGTGATCGGCAATGGCAACGTCGCGCTCGACGTCGCGCGCATGCTGGCCAAGCACGCGGAGGACCTGCTCGTCACCGAGGTGCCCGCGAACGTCTATGACGGCCTCCGGGCCAGTGCCGTCACCGATGTGCACGTGTTCGGACGCCGTGGGCCCGCGCAGGTGAAGTTCACCCCGCTCGAGCTCCGCGAACTCGGCGAGCTGCGCGATGTCGACATGGTCGTGTACGACGAGGACTTCGACTACGACGACGCCTCGAAGGAGGCCGTCGCCAGCAACAAGCAGGTCATGGTCATCGACCGCGTTCTGCAGTCGTGGCGCAAGCGTGACTCGGCGAACAACGCCGGCGGCACCGCATCGCGGCGTCTGCACCTGCACTTCTGGGCACGCCCGGTGGAGGTTCGCAAAGACGAGAACGGTCGCGTGGCGGCGCTGGTGTACGAGCGCACCCAGCCCGATGGCGAGGGCGGGGCCGTCGGGACCGGCGAGATGCGCGAGGTGCCGATCCAGGCCCTCTATCGGGCGATCGGGTACTTCGGCTCGCCGTTGCCCGGCGTCCCCTTCGACAAGAAGCACGGCGTGATCCCCAACCGCGAAGGCCAGGTGCTCGCGAAGGACTCCAACCAGCGGGTCCCCGGCATCTACGCGACGGGCTGGATCAAGCGCGGCCCCGTGGGGCTGATCGGGCACACGAAGTCCGATGCGATGGAGACCGTTCGGCACATCATCAACGACCAGGGGTCGTGGTGGCAGCCGGTGGACCCCTCGGAGGAGTCGATCCCCGCTCTGCTCCGCGAGCGTGGGGTGCAGTGGACCGACCTCGAGGGTTGGCATCGCCTCGATGAGCACGAGGTCGCTCTCGGGGCGCCGCATGAGCGCGCCCGCGTGAAGGTCGTGCCCCGCGACGAGATGGTGCGGGTCTCGCGCGGCGAGTAACCGTCATCGGATCGTTGTCCCCGAGGTCTGGCCCAGCGGAGGGTGGTCTTCTACCCTGAGGTCATGCGACGGAGCGCTCTCCCCCTGCTCGGTGCAGCGATGCTGTTCTTGGCGACGGCCTGCGCGCCGGCGCCGCAGCCGGAGCCGACGGCGTCCGTCGTCCCTCCGACGGCCTCGGCGACTCCGACCCCGACGCCAGAGCCCATCGTCGAACCGGAGGCCGCGTTCGATGTGACGTGCGCCGACGTGACCGCCGAGATGACGACGCTCGTCGGATCGCCCGCGGGTGTCGTCGACGAGACGCTCTCGCTGGTCTCTTCCGCGGGCTGGTATCCCGGTCCGGCGCAGCACATGTTCCAGCGGGCGGGCGGCATCGCCTGCTCGACCGGCGACTCCGACCGCAGCTGGGAAGTGACGATCGTCCCCGGTGCGCAGACTGTGACCGCTGGCGCGGCGTCGCGCAACGGGTTCAGCGGTGAAGAGGCGCGGTGCGACATGGGACGGTGCTTCGTTCAGATTCTCGACGGCGAGATCCTGGTCTCCAGCACCATCATCGACCCCGCGCTGACCGCCGAGGATACGCAGCGGATCGAGCAGGGGCTTCGCAGCCTCGCCGCATCCGCCGCGTCGACCCTCAGAGACGTCGAGCTCCCGGAGAGCGACATCGTGGGCGCGGAGTGCGCACGCCTGCTCACGGCCGAGGAGCTCGCCGCTCAGGTGGGCGGAGAGGCATTCCTCATCACCACCTTCGGCGGGTGGGGCATCCCGTCAGAGGTCTATCAGGTCGTGAACGGATCCCGGCTCTGCTATTACTCCTCCGGCGCCGATGTCTACGAATCCCAGGGATACCTGACCATCACGACGCTCCCCGGCGGTGCCTGGGCGTTCGAGCAGCTCACCCAAGGCAGCACCGTCGCCATCGAGGGCGCGGATGCCGCCATCGCCGGGTTCGACGAATTCGATCAGCCCGTTCTCGATCTGCGCGTGGGGCCGGACTGGATCCGGCTGACCACGTATGAGGGTGCGGGGATTTCCGACCTCACCCCGATCGCCCAGCAGATCGTGCAGAACTTCACGGTCGGTCGACCCGCCCCGCAGTAGCCCGTCGGCTAGCCTGACGGGCAGGGGGAGTACATGGTGGACTGGATCACAGACGTCCTCGGCGACGAGTTCGAGCAGCTGACCCTCGAACTCGCTGCCGATGACCAGGGGCCTGTCGTCGCGACTCTGGTGAGGGCGCTCCCTGCGGAGCGGGCCTGGTGGGATCGGGTACGAGGTCGAAGGCCGCCGCTCGACGGCATCGATGTGCTCTACGTGCACGGCTGGTCCGACTACTTCTTCCAGAAGCGCCTGGCCAGGTTCTGGACGTCGAGGGGTGCGCGCTTCTTCGCGCTGGACCTGCGCAAGTACGGTCGAAGCCTCCGCGAGGGGCAGACTCCCGGTTACGTGGCCGATCTCGCGACCTATGACGAAGACATCGCCGCCGCGCTCGCCGTCATGGGTCACGCAGAGGATGGCACCGATGATCGCGGGCTCGTGCTGCTCGGGCACTCCACGGGCGGTCTGACGCTGAGCCTCTGGGCCTCGCGGCACCCGACGACCGCGGATGCGGTGATCCTGAACAGTCCCTGGCTGGAGTTCCAGATCGCCCCGGTGCGGGCGGCCCTCGCGCCGGTCGTCGAGCTGCAGGCGAGGATCCGTCCGCTCGAGGTCGCCCCGCAGATCGATCTCGGCTTCTACACGCGGGCGCAGCACGAGGTCGCCGATCCCGACGACCCGATGGAGGTCAACGCGCTCTGGCGACCCGCGCAGACGATGGCGGTCTATGCCGGCTGGCTCCACGCGATCCTGTCCGGACATCGGACCGTCGCTTCGGGATTGTCGATCCCTTCCCCGGTGTGCGTGCTGCTCTCCGCACGCTCGGTGCCGCCGACACGCTGGTCGGACGACCTGACCGCGGCCGACTCCGTGCTCGTCGTCGACGACATCGCCCGCGCCGCGCTGCGGCTGGGGCCGTCGGTGACGGTGGAACGCATCGACGGCGCACTTCACGACGTCTTCCTCTCGAGGCACGAGGCCAGGGAAGACGCCTACCGGCGTCTGGATCGCTGGGTCGCCGGCTGGTGTGCTACCCGCTGAGGCGGATCACACGTAGTGCATCGCGCGAGTGAGGCGCTCTGCCTCGTCGCCGTCGCCTCGGAGGACAGCGTCGTGGAAGTCGACGTAGATCTGCAGCATCCGCTCGCGGTCCTCGTGCGGGACCGTCCAGTGCCGGAGGTTGCGGAGCAGTGCGACGCTCGACTCCTCGATGACCACGCAGTGCTGTGCATTGTGGCTGCGCTCACCGAGGTACGCGAACACCGCCCAGCGGCTGTCCGTCGTCCGTGCGCTGTCGTCGAGTGTGTCGTACATCGCCACGACCAGCTCGGTGACATGCTCGCGCTGCGCGCTGCTGAGCCGGGGAACGGCCAGTCGCGCAGCGACACCTGCCTGGTAACCCGCGAACGCGAGGGACTGAGCGACGGTGTCCGTCGTCACCTCGGTGACCTCGGTATAGCGACTCGGATACATGACCACAAGACCGAGACGCTCGAGGCGTTGCAGTGCTTCGCGCACCGGTGTGCGTGAGACGTGGAGCCGCTCCGCGACGTCCAGGTCGCGGATGCGCTGCCCCGGAGCCAACGTCCCGTCGATGATCTGCCAGCCGATGTACTGAAACACCTCCTCGGCCAGCAGTTGCTTGATCTCGCCCGTGTTCTTCGATCCCATGCTTTCCATGGATATTGCCCCCCGTTGCCATCCTTCTCCTGGCCCTGTGACTCGCCTGGTAGGGCTCGACATCACAGATCGCGCAGGATGTCAACACACTACGCGCAAAAACGGTTCGGTGTGTCGACATGACGAGCGCGTGGCTCAGAAGGGTCAGCGAGCCGTTGTCCGCGGCCGACGGGTGCTGAGCGCCCGTCGACCGCAGACGACGCGATCGCGCGGCACTGCCGCGAACCCCGTCCCCACGGGGGAAGCGGCCCACAGTCCCGAGTGCGCGGATCCGCTCGACGGCGGAGCGTCACGCGGCAAGCGCGTCGTCAGTCGCAGTGAATGCGACCTCTCCCAGTCTCGATCACCCAGGCCGGAATATCGGAATGCAATCGAGAATCGTCGAAACTCGTGAGACCCACGCCGTCCATCCCTCCAAGGAGGGCCGAGTTGAGGCGGCGCTGTCGGGTCTACCGGTAGTTGATGAACTGCAGGTCGACGTCGAGGTCGGAGCCCTTGAGCAGCGTGATCACGGCCTGCAGATCGTCGCGGCTCTTCGACTGCACGCGCAGCTCGTCTCCCTGGATCTGGCTCTTGACGCCCTTCGGCCCCTCGTCGCGGATGATCTTGCCGATCTTCTTCGCGTTCTCCGAGGAGATGCCGTCCTTGAGGGTCGAGGAGATGCGGAACTCCTTGCCGCTGGCGAACGGCTCGCCGGACTCCAGGCTCTTCAGAGAGATTCCGCGCTTGATCAGCTTGGTCTGGAACACGTCGAGCACGGCCTTCGCTCGCTCTTCGGTGCCGGCGATGATGAGGATCTGCTCGCCGCTCCACGCGATGGACGCTCCCGCGCCCTTGAAGTCGTAGCGCTGCTCGATCTCCTTGCGGGCCTGGTTGAGAGCGTTCTCGGCCTCCTGGTGATCCACTTTCGAGACGATGTCAAAGGAACTGTCAGCCATGGAGGAAGTCTATCGACCGCGGTGTTTCCCTGCCTGCATGGAAGCGTTTTCAGACCAACACGCAGGCGATGGCTCGGTCACAGGTTCATATCGACGTGTTCCTCCGTTGTGCATCGCGCAGATCTCGATGCATACTGTAAGCGCTTGCAGTACTGCAGGTCATCAGCACTGAGAGAGGCACACACCAATGAAGGTGAACAAGAGGGGCATCGTCGCGGCAGGCGCGATCGCCATCGTTTCGACTCTGACGCTCGTCGGCTGCTCCACAGGCACCGGCGCTGACGACTCGTCCGGCGCCGAGAAGGCGGGCACGCTGACCGTGTGGGTCGACGCGGAGCGCGTCGATGCGCTGCAGGGTGCGGCCGACTCCTACGAGGACAAGACCGGCGTCAAGGTAGACCTTGTGGGCAAGTCCGTCGATGACATGAAGGACGACTTCATCCAGCAGGTCCCGACCGGCAAGGGGCCCGATGTCGTCATGGGCGCGCATGACTGGCTCGGAGAGCTCTCGACGAACGGCGTCGTCGCACCGCTCGAGCTCGGCGACAGCTCCGCGGACTATCTCCCGGTGGCGCTGCAGGCCGCCACATACGACGGCACTGTCTACATGCTCCCGTATGCGGTGGAGAACATCGCCGTGCTGCGCAACGTCGGCCTCGTCCCCGAGGCGCCCACCGGCTTCGACGACATGGTTTCCAAAGGCGTCTTCGTCGTCGAGCAGGGTGCCGAGGGTAACCCGTACCACCTCTACCCGTTCCAGACCGCCTTCGGTGCCCCGGTGTTCGGAACCGACGACTCCGGCAGCTACGACTCGGCAGACCTGCAGCTCGGCAGCGAGGGTGGCTTCGCGTTCGCCGACTGGCTCGCGGCGCAGGGTGCGGCCAGCACGTTGAACACCGACATCGACGGAGAGATCGCCAAGCAGCAGTTCCTCGACGGCACTGCGGCATTCTGGCTGACCGGTCCGTGGAACGTCGGCGCAGCGGTCGATGCCGGCATCGACGTCGCGATCGATCCCGTTCCGAGCCCGACCGGAGAGACCGCGTCGCCGTTCGCCGGTGTGAAGGGCTTCTTCGTGAGCTCCGAGTCGAAGAACAAGGTCGCGGCGAACGACTTCCTCGTCAACTACATCGGCACAGAAGACGTGCAGCTGGAGCTCTTCAAGGCCGGCAACGTTCTGCCCGCACTGACCGCGGCAGCCGACTCCGCCGCATCTGATCCGATCATCGCCGGGTTCCAGGCTGTCGGTGCTGACGCGGTGCCGATGCCGGCCATCCCGGCCATGGGCTCCGTCTGGGAGTTCTGGGGCGTCGCGGAAGCCGCGATCATCAACGGCGAGGACCCCACGGCAACGTGGCAGAAGCTCGTCGACGACGTGACCGCCGCGATCAAGTAACCGGTCGCATACCGACTCTGCCGGGGCGGGCGTCTTCGCCCCGCCCCGGCAGGATCATGACGAGGACGACATGACTGACACCCTCGAGCCGACGGCTCCGCCCACCCCGCGTCAGCGACAGGCCGCGAAGATCGCAGAGGCGGCATCCGGCCCGATCGGATGGATGCTGCTGAAGATCCTGCTGCTCGCGATCGTCGACGCCATCGCCCTTTACGCGGCCTTCGTGCTGTTCACCCATCAGGAGTGGCTGATCCTGGCGATCGTCATCGCGGTCGCGATCCTCGTCAACTACCTCTACTTCTCGCGACGGCGGATCGCTGCCAAGTACCTCACGCCGGGAATCATCTTCCTGGTGGTGTTCCAGGTATTCACGCTGCTCTACACCGGCTACATCGGCTTCACGAACTATGGAACCGGACACAACGGCACGAAGGAACAGGCCGTCTCCTCCCTCCTCGCCTCGGCCCAGGAGCGGGTCGAGGATTCGCCCACTTACCCGGTGACCGTGGTCGAGCAGTTCGGCGGCTACGGTCTGCTGGTCACGGATCCCGAGACCGGCGACGCCCTGCTCGGAACCGCGGAGCAGCCACTGCAGAAGGTCGACGCCGACTTCGAGGGCGGACAGGCCGTCGCCGTCGACGGCTGGACCACTCTGCCGCTCGCGACCGTGTTCACGCTCTCGGAAGAACTCGACCAGCTATCGGTCCCGTTCAGTGAGGACCCCAACGACGGCAGTCTTCGCGCGCCCGACGGGCAGAAGGGTTATCTGTACGTCTCGACGCTCGAATTCGACGCGGATGCCGACACGATCACCGACACCCGCACGGGCGCGGTGTACTCCGACACCGGAAACGGCGCCTTCACCGCGGATGACGGCGACGAGCTGCTCCCCGGCTGGCAGACGACGGTCGGGTTCGACAACTTCGTGCGCGCGGTCACCGACTCGTCGATCCGCGGCCCGCTCACCTCGGTGACGGTCTGGACGTTCGCGTTCGCGCTGATCTCGGTCGCCTCGACCTTCTTCCTCGGTCTGCTGCTGGCGCTGGTCTTCAACAACACCCGGATGCGGTTCCGCAACGGCTACCGCATCATCCTGATCCTCCCGTACGCGTTCCCGGCATTCCTCTCCGCCCTCGTCTGGGCAGGCATGATGAACGAGAGCTTCGGATTCATCAATCAGGTCATCTTCGGCGGTGCGTCCATCCCGTGGCTGACCGATCCGGCGCTGGCGAAGGTGTCGGTGCTGCTGGTCAACCTCTGGCTGGGCTTCCCGTACATGTTCCTGGTCTGCATGGGCGCCCTGCAGGGCATCCCGGATGATGTCAACGAGGCGGCGGTGATGGACGGAGCCAACCCCTGGCAGGTGTTCCGCCGAATCAAGCTGCCGCTGCTGCTCGTGACGGTCGCTCCGCTGCTGATCTCGTCGTTCGCGTTCAACTTCAATAACTTCAACCTGATCTACATGCTCACCAAGGGAGGCCCGCGGTTCAGTGACGTGTCGATCCCGGTCGGGCACACCGACATCCTGATCTCGATGGTCTACAAGGTCGCGTTCACCGGGCAGTCGCGCGACTACGGCCTGGCATCCGCCTTCACGATCCTGATCTTTGTCGTCGTCGCGACCATCTCGATCGTCAGCTTCCGCAAGACCAAAGCCCTCGAGGAGCTGAACTGACATGAGCACCGGCACCCTGACACCACGTCGCCGCACCCTCGGCGGCTGGTTCGCCGACACGGGCTGGCGTCACCTCGTCGCGATCGTCGTGAGCGCGTTCGCCCTCTTCCCGCTGCTGTACGTCGTCTCCGCGTCGTTGAATCCGCGGGGCACCCTGACGGGATCGAACCAGCTGTTCTCGGCGATCGGGATCGACAGTTACGTGCGCATCCTCAGCGATCCGCAGAATCCGTACGGCCACTGGTTCCTCAACACGCTGCTTGTCGCGTTCGTGACCGGAGCGGTGACCGTCTTCATCGGAGCCTGCGCCGCGTATGCCTTCTCGCGCATGCGCTTCGCCGGACGCCGCGTCGGGCTGGTCACCATCGTGGTGGTGCAGATGTTCCCGCAGCTGCTCGCCGTCGTGGCGATCTTCCTGCTCATGTCGACATTGGGGGACTGGTTCCCCGCGATCGGGTTGAACACGCACACGGGGCTCATCCTGGTGTACCTCGGCGGTGCACTCGGCGTGAACACCTACCTGATGTACGGGTTCTTCAACACGATTCCCAAGGAGATCGACGAGGCCGCCCGCATCGACGGCGCCGGCCACGCCCGCATCTTCTTCACGATCATCCTGCGCCTGGTCGCGCCCATCCTCGCCGTCGTCGGCCTCCTGTCGTTCATCGGCACGGTCAACGAATACGTGATCGCGAGCGTCATGCTCGTCGACGTCGAGCAGCAGACTCTCGTCGTGGGGCTCACGAAGCTCGTCGCGAATCCGCGGTACGCGGACTGGTCCGCATTCTCAGCCGGTGCGGTGATGGCGGCGATCCCGGTGATGATCCTCTTCCTGTTCCTGCAGAAGTACATCGTGGGCGGACTGACGGCCGGAGCGACGAAGGGCTGAACGCGCGGTCGCGCTGCGCCGACCGGCGTTGCGTCCGGCCCGCCTGTCGATCGGGTCGTACCGTGGAGGAATGGCACAGGTCGGCGGACGCAACCTCGCGATGAGCTGGGTGGCGGGCGTCGTCTGTGCCGGCATCATCGGTGCCCTGCTGTGGCTGTCCATGCCCATGCTCCCGCTGCTCGCCGAGTTCGCCGGCGATGCGCTGCGCAGCGCTCTCCCCTGAGGCCGTCGCTCGTGGGCAGGGCTCGGGCCGAATGGCGACACGTCGGCACGCCTCCGGGAGTGGCCGCGTGCGCGGCGGTAACCTCGCAGAGCACACATCCGATGAGAGGCGCACCCCATGAGCGATCCTGAGGTTCACAAGACCGATAAGCCGGCGAATGTCGACGACGTCGTCGGTAGCGCCAACGCCAGTCTCGACGACGCGGCTGCGGCCGGCGCCGACGTCCCCGGAGCGCCGACAGAAGGGGCGGAAGGCAAGACGCCGGAAAGCTCGCCCGCCGACCCCGACCTCGCCGCCTTCGAAGAGGCGGAGCGCGAGCACCCCGGACTGTTCTCGTCGCCGGCAGCATCCCAGACGACGCCGGCGTCCGACGGCACCTACGGACGAGCCGATGCCGACGCCACTCCCGCGTTCGTCGCTCCGGTGTCCCGCGACGACACAGCCACGTCCTCGTACGACCGCACGGACTCCTTCGACCGTACCGAGTCCTTCGACCGCACGGACTCGTTCGATCGCACCAGGTCGTACGACCGTGACGAGCGGGTGGCGGACACCGCCTACGCCCCGCACGCCGACCAGGTCGAGACCCGCATCGTCCCGTCCGAGCCGCTGGTCGCCTCGGCCGCGCAGGCCCCGCAGCCGATCTTCGTGCAAGCTCCCGAGCCGCCGCGCGACCGTGGCAACCGCGGCACCGCGGGGGCCATCGGTCTGCTGGCGACCGTGGTCTTCGCCATCCTCTACCTCGCCGCCACGATCGGCATCCGTGCCGCGGCCGGCGAGGTCACGGGGGAGAACATCGGAGAGGCGCTCGTCGCCCCGTTGCTCACCTGGGGCTTCTGGACACCGGTCGTCGTCTTCTTCCTGGGCTTCTGGCTGCTGGGCGCGGTCATCAACCGCGGCCGGTGGGGGCTCTGGGTGGTCTTCGGCATCCTCGTGGGGCTCATCGCTTACGCCGGCCACATCCTCGGCCAGCTGTTCGAAGCCCCGTTCTGGATGCTCACCGCCTCCGAGGGCCTCGAACTGGCCGGGTCGCAGCTCTTCCACCCGCTCGCCATCGCCGCCTTCGTCTTCGGGCGCGAGCTGACGATCTGGTTCGGGGCGTGGGTCGCACGGAGCGGAGCGAGGAAGACCGAGCTCAACGCCGAGGCGCAGCGCGAGTACGAGCGCACCCTCGAAGCCGGTCCGACGCTCGCGAGGTAGTCACGAACGCCACGACGCCGAACCCCCGCGGGCCCGAGTCCGCGGGGGTTTCGGCCGTCCTGGCGCTGGTCTTCGCCACCGTCGGGTTCTTCGCACTCGTCGTGTTCGGGCTCGGCGCGGTGAGCCTGTTCACGGATGCCGACATCATCGCTGTACCGGGTCTGGGCCCGGTTCCCGGCATCGTCGGGATGCTCTCCGCGGTCGCCGGCTTCGCCCTCATGCTGTGGTCGGCGCTGCGCCGACAGCATCCGTCGTTCTTCGCCACGATCACGATCGCCCTGGTCGCGGGGCTCGCCCATCTCGCGGGAGTCTGGGTCGCCGTCCTCTTCGGCTCCGGCAGCATCGTCATCGCCACGGCGGTGGCCGGAGATCTCGTCCGCGGGGGCGCCAGCGCGGTGCTGCTGCTCGCGGCCGCGGTCGCCGCCTGGGGAGGAATCGCCCTTCGGCGCACACGAGCCCGACGACCGCGATGGCGCTGGGAGGCGGACGACGACGAGTGACGCCCCGCCGAGACGCGGGAAATCGCGACTGTCAGACGCGCCGCGCCGTACGCTGGTGGGGTGGAGCGCTCGTTGGAGACGCAGGTGGACCAGGCCGTCGAGGCCTGGCTGCGTTGGGTGCCGCGTTGGGAGCCGGCGACCCATCGCGGTCGCGTCGCGCCCTGCCGTCGGTGCCTGGGCTCGCCCATCCTGTCGGCCGCCGGCATCGGAGCCAACACGCCGCACGGCGTGCAGCACGGCCTCTCGACACGGATGAAGACGATCGTCGATCATGCGGTCGCCGACTACACCGCACGCAACCTGCCGGTGCTGCAGCGCGAGCTCGACGATCAAGCCGCGAGGAACCGCGCGCGAAGCTACCGGCCGGCGGAGGACCTCGATCCCGAGTTCGACGGCCTGCCGCTCGACCCGGAGCCGGTACCGGGAGCCCCTTTCCTGTTCACGATCGCGGGCCTCGCCGACGACGCCGCCGACCAGCTCCCGCCGCTCCCGCCGCTCACGGAGGAGGCGAAGATCGCGCTCCGTCAGGAGGTCGCGCTCGCCGACGAGTACGCGAACATGGTGGGGCGGGAGATCTGCGGCATCCTGCTGCGGCACCGCCTGCACATCCAGGCCGCCATCTCGCAGCACGTCGAGCCCCAGATCGAGGCGATGCTCGCCGAGCTCACCCAGTCGCTCGACTCGCCGTTCGATCCGGATGCCGCCTAGGCGCTGCGCGCTGCGCCCATTTGACCGCCAGGTTACGCGGCATTACACTTGGTCAGGTGTGTGCACGTCTTGACGTGCGCGCTGGGCGTCGGCACCTTGCCGGTCCGCCTCCACGGCATACCCACCACACCAAGAAGCACGCCGATTCCGGCGTGCCGGTGGGGCATGATGTGAAACCCATCACGCTGTCACCGTGCAGCACTATGAGGAGAGAACGTGCCAACCATTCAGCAGTTGGTTCGCAAGGGTCGCTCGCCGAAGGTCACCAAGACCAAGACGCCTGCCCTGAAGTCGAACCCGCAGCAGGCCGGGGTCTGCACCCGCGTCTACACCACCACCCCGAAGAAGCCGAACTCGGCGATGCGCAAGGTCGCCCGTGTCAAGCTCCGCAACGGCACCGAGGTCACCGCGTACATCCCCGGTGAGGGCCACAACCTGCAGGAGCACTCGCTGGTGCTCGTCCGCGGCGGTCGTGTGAAGGACCTCCCCGGTGTGCGTTACAAGATCGTCCGCGGCGCCCTGGACACCCAGGCCGTCAAGAACCGTAAGCAGGCTCGTTCCCGCTACGGCGCGAAGAAGGGTTGAGTTAGATGCCTCGTAAGGGTCCCGCCCCCAAGCGCCCGGTCGTCAACGACCCGGTATACGGCGCTCCGATCGTCACCTCGCTGGTGAACAAGATCCTCGTCGACGGCAAGAAGTCGCTCGCCGAGTCGATCGTCTACGGCGCCCTCCGCGGCGTCGAGGCGAAGAACGGCGGCCAGGATGCCGTCGCCACCCTCAAGAAGGCGCTCGACAACGTGCGCCCCACCCTCGAGGTCCGCAGCCGTCGTGTCGGTGGCTCGACCTACCAGGTTCCGATCGAGGTCAAGCCGCACCGCGCGAACACTCTCGCGCTGCGCTGGCTCGTCAGCTACGCGAAGGGCCGTCGTGAGAAGACGATGACCGAGCGTCTGCAGAACGAGATCCTGGACGCGTCGAACGGTCTCGGTGCCGCGGTCAAGCGCCGCGAAGACACGCACAAGATGGCCGAGTCGAACCGCGCGTTCGCTCACTACCGCTGGTAAACACTTCGCCCGCTCCCGGCCACGCGCCGGGAGCGGGCACCCCCTCCGCGCAGCACGACTGCACGAAAAGATAAGGACACTCCTGTGGCACAAGACGTGCTCACCGACCTGAGCAAGGTTCGGAACATCGGCATCATGGCTCACAT
>JAESFY010000078.1_pt1 | contig 73835 bp, 76 predicted proteins | sample 9266201 | NCBI WGS metagenome assembly JAESFY01 (sample SAMN14515071, study PRJNA621656) | algae metagenome | isolation source: Nodosilinea sp. WJT8-NPBG4 and co-occurring heterotrophs from soil, lower... | place: USA: Pinto Basin, Colorado Desert, California | collected 2006-05-27 | reverse complement strand
GCCATCGAGCTCGATGGCGTCAATGACCTTTTGCCTCAAATCGAGGCTGTAGGGTTTGGGCATAGCACTGGGAGGAAAATGTCTCTGCCTATAACTTACGTCCTAAACCATATGGCTGTAGCTATATGTTCTACCCCTAAAATGCCGAAGGGGCACAACTCTATGTCGTATCGTGGGGGGACAACTTTACGTCAGGCGACAGTATAGGGTTCAAGGTTGTGCCTTGTACCTTACACCCTATGCCCTACCCCCTGAGTCTCTAGCGGGCCGAGTAGGTGAGCGATCGCCACGCAAAGTGAGGCAATGCCAACATTCGCCGCCAGCGCCAGGGCTCTTTGTAGAGGCGGTAGAGCCATTCTAGGTTGTTGTTGCACATCCACTCAGGGGCGCGGGACTTGACTCCAGCCCAAATATCAAAGCTGCCGCCCACGCCAATCCACACGCTGTTGGGGCAGAGGTAGCGGTGGTCACGAATCCACAGTTCTTGCCGGGGCACGCCCATACCGACCAAAATTACGCTGGGCTGGAGCCGCTCTAGATGGCGCAAAAATTCGGGCTGATCAGTTGGCCCCAGGTAGCCGTGCTGGGTACCCACTACCTTCAGTCCGGCTACCTGGCGCTGCCAATACATAGCGGCGCGATCGGCCACGCCCGGTACACCGCCATACATAAAGACTGTTTCTTGAGGAGAGATGCGCTTGAGTACAGTGGCGGCCAGCTCAATACCCGGCGCGCGAGCTATCCGCTGCCCTTTGGTGCGAAAGTATAGGACGACCCCTGCCCCATCGGGAATCACGAGTTCGGCATTGACAATGACCTGGCGCAGGTCGGGGTTTTGGTCTGCCTGCATAGCCATTTCGGCATTCAGAGTGACCACATGGGCGCCATACCCTCGACGATACTGATTCACAAGCCAGTCTGCATAGTTGGTCCGCCAGTGAACAGGCAGCCCCATCACCTGCAAAACTTCTGGTGCATTTGACTGTGCCACCACCATGAACACCTTCCCCAACTGAATTGTGGGCGCTAAACCGCTGAGTGTCTGTCTTCAACGCTCGGGCTTAAGCCCCTGTGCGCATTAACCATAGAAGACCATACCTCGAAACTGAATCAATGTGTTGCATTTCTCAATGTCGAGGCAGAGGCTTTAATTTATAGCGTCGGCCAGTTCGCCCAAGGTCTCTAAAGCCCTACAGGCCCGGGCCTGCACAGCAGGAGTTTCGTCGTGGTGAGAGACCTGCTGAAGACAGGCGAGAATCGGTGACTTTTGAGTTTCAGGCTCCGCTAGAGCTTTTGCTAGGCCCTCAAGAGCAGCCATTGCTGCGTAGCGCACTACCCATTCCGGGTCTTGGGCCGCTCCAATTAATACGCCAAGCACCTCTTGTTGAGCTGAGGGCGCTTGGTCAGAAGGCAGCTTAGCCCAATCGATGGTGCCCAACCCCCGTGCCGCAGCGCGGCGCACGCTTAGGGCAAAATCCCCTTTGGCCGTTTCTAGCAGCACGGGCAGGGCGCGCGGGTCGCCGATCAGGGCTACGGCCCGAATAGCCCAGGCTCTAGCGCCGTAGTTGTAGCCGTCAATTTGTTCCAACAACGCAGGCACAGCGTCTTGGCCTAGGGACACCAGTCCATCCACTGCGGCCACCGCAGCACCAGGATTGTTGTACCCCAAAACGGTGATGAGAGTAGGGATGGCGGCGACATCTTGAGCGGCTGCTAGATGATGGACCGCAACAACCATTGCGCCCTTAGAATCAGCGGCTTCGACCGCCCGAACTAGCTCTGCTACTATCGCGCCCACAACTAACTGTTCTCCAGCCCTAGTGATACTCGATTAATTCGTTTGTGCTGCAAGCCCTCAGCCGTTACAGCAGCTCATCCATTAGTAACAATACCTGGCGGGCTTCATCTGTCAGGCCACGTTGGGGAAACCCAATCTGCCGCAGGTGAGTTTCTAAAACACCCTGGAGGGCAATCAGCTTGAGGCTGTTTTCAGCTAAGGTCGCGGCAATGGGTTGGGCGGCGGGCAAATAGCCGATCGCCCCTAAATCCATCATGGCCGACCGCCGCAGCTGTAGGTTCGGCTCTTGCAGGCGCTCTACTAGGCGATCGCAGTAGGTCGCTTGCCCCGTCAGCTGGTAGAGGGCGCGGGTGGCGGCATTTTGCACTTGGGCCACCTCATGCTCCAAAAACGGGATGATTTCGTCTACCGCATCGGTAGCACCCAGGGTGCCCAAGGCCTCTAGCACAGCGTTATAGGGCTGCACTAGGTGAGGTTTATCGAGCACCGCAACCGCAGCAGCAACCCCGCCCGCCAGCAGCGATCGCAGCGCTGGAATCGCTTGGGGATCGCCCAGGGACTCTAGCGCTTGGGCGGCGGACTCGCGCACGTAGTAGTCGTCGCAATCTAAACATTGAATCAGCGCTGGAACAACGGTGCGATCGCCCAGCTTACCCAGGGCCCGAGCGGCATTGCGACGCAGCGGGTACCCCCCGTCGGGGGCGCGATCGCCCTCATCCTCAAGAGCCGACACCAGAGCGGCAATCGCCTCGGGCCGAACCACGCGAAAGCGCCCCAGCCACCAGGCGGCATAATAGCGCAGCCCAGTATCAGCAGTTTGGCGCAGGTTCTCAATGGCCTGATCCACCGTCAGAGATTCTCCCTGACCATTGACCAACTGCTGCGGATCCTGTCCCATACCTCAATACGTCTCCAGCATTTTCAGCCCTGCCTCTGGTTTAGTCGGCCGATAATGGCTGAATGCTGACAATTTTGCCACCCATACGGGTAATGCGCTGCATTTCTTCATTCATGCGGCTGTAGGGCACCTTAATAAAGGTACTGCCGCTCTGGCGAATGGGGTAGTTGTTTTGGTCGGTGGTATCGTTTTGGCGCAGCCCCTCAACCTCGTAGAGAAAAATGCGGTTGGTAGTCTGACTGCCAAAGGCGTTTTGAGCAAGCATAGGAAACTCTCCTGGTCGTTGCGAGATCTCGTCGAATAAGGCGTTCACACATCACTGACGCATTCATAGAGAATGCGCCAGTGATGCCATCTGGCTTAGAGGCTAGCAGCGGTAACGTTAGTCACCCTGCCACCCTGCTTGTGAATCTGCTGAAGCTTGGCAGACAGCTGCTCGTAGGGTACCAGGTAGGCGGTATTGATGCGCCGTACCTTGGGATAGCGGGGCAGGTTAGCCCCAGCTACCTCAATCCGGTAGACCTTGCCAGCACCGACACCGTAGGGGGTAGACCCACCTAGGGCCTGGCTGGGGGTAGTCAGCTTGTTAGCCTGGGATGACCAGCCGGCAGCAGCGCTGGTAGGGCTGATGATCGAAGACGAGGTATTGCGGCCCAGTTCTCCAGCTAGGCGAGACTTTTTGCCGCCCGCCTGGGAAGTATCACTGGTGGCGTAGCCCCGATACATTTGGAACATCCGGGTAAAGCCTACCGAACGCTGCCCCGCTTGATAGACAAAGCTGCGGTAGTAGGGCACTACGCTGTCACCAAAGTTAGCCTGGTACTCTTCGCTGTCGATGAACGAGTCAACATCGGCATCGTAGCCCTGGGTCTCGTAGCGATCGAGGTGATCAACCACCTCAGACTCATCGTAGACGGCGCGACCGAGCAGGTGCTTGGTGTGCAGCTCAATCACGCGGGTTTGGAAATTGCCGTAGAAGAATTTTTCTTTGTAGAGCTCAGACTTGGCCACAGCCCGCACAAAATCGCGCACGCTGATATAGCCATTCTTGAGTAGCGACTCGGCACCGACTAGGCGCTCGGATTTCATCAGGTAATCGTTACCCAACAGCTGGCGATACACGGCTCGGATGACCACATCGGCATCGTCGGGAGTCCAGTTGGCACGCAGCTCTACGGGCAGAGTTTCATCGAACGCAGCGGTTCCCAAACGGGATGCTGCCGTTGTAATAGGCACAGGATTATCCTCCTTATCAACACAGTGAGCGTGAGCTCAATCTACACAGGCAGAATAAAAAATGGCGCAGTACTCAAGTTAGGTCTCCCTGGAGTGAGCAAGCTAAGGCCTAAACCCAGCCAACTCCACCCCGAGGAGATACCAACGCGGCCTGCAAAAGCAAGACCAAGCACTCCGCCATATGAGGTATTAAAGCCGCAGCCTAGGCCAGGTCGACTTTAGTTACCCGACCGCCGGAGCGGTTAACTTGTTGAAGTTTGCGAGACAACTGCTCGTAGGGCACCAAAAATTCGGTGCAGGTGCGACGCACCTGGGGGCGACCCGGCACAGTGGCCTGGGTAACTCGCACCCGATAGAGCTTCTCGCGATCGCCCCCAGATCCACCTACAATGGCGGCTCCGGTAGCTCCGCTGCCCACAGGCGACGAAGAGTTTTTAGCGATTTCAGTCACGAGCCGCGAACGAACACCCCCCTGGGCGCGATCGCTGGTGCCGTAGCCCCGATAGAGCTGAAAGAAGCGGGTAAACCCGACCGTCTTTTGGCTCCGCTGGGTGAGGTGGCCACGATAGTAGGGAACTACATTGTCCCCAAAATTATCGCGGTACTCTTGGGAATCAATATAGGAGTTGATTTCCGCGGCGTAGCCATCGGTGTTATAAAGGTCGGTATGAAAAGCGATTTCGTCCTGGCCGTAGGGCGCCCGACCCAGCAGGTGCTTGTAGTTCAGCTCGATAAAGCGATTCTGTGGCCCGCTCAGGAAAAACTTATCCCGATAGAGGTCAGACAGGGCCAAAGCCCGCACAAAATCCCGAACTGAAATAGCTCCCTGCTGTAGCAAAGACTCGGCGTTGGTATTGCGCTCGCTGGCCATGATGTACTGGTTGCCAAAGACCTGACGGTAAGCAGCACGAATTACTGCCTCCACATCGCCTTCGACCCAGTTAGGCCGCAGCTCTACCCGCATCGACTCGTCGTAGGGCGAAACACCAAGGCGTCCCGCCGCAGTGGTTACTGCCATGGTTGCCTCCTTGGGCGTATATAGATACAACAATGCCCGGAGCAGCAAACAATCGCTAACAATGCGCTAACAACTGTCTGCCCCTCCGGGCAAATGGCCAACCTAGCTTAGAGCGTTGATGGCGTAGTCGATGTAGGAGTTGGCTTCGGTGGCTGCGTCGCCAGACAGACCGTGGTTAGCTTTGACGTACTTCAGAGCTTCCACGTACCAGCTGGGGGACAGTTCGAAGGTGCTGTTGATTTCGTCAAGGCCAGCAACCAGGTACTCATCCATAGGGCCAGTACCGCCAGCTACGCAGCAGTAGGTGACCATGCGGACGTAGTAGCCGATGTCGCGGGCGCACTTGCCTTTGCCACGCTCGTCAGAAGCGTAGTTAGCCCCCTGCATTTGGGTGGTGTAGGGGAATTTGTTGTACACAGCTTGAGCAGCGCCGCTGACTAAAGAATCAGCTTTGTTGGTCAGAGCTTTAGCAGCTTCTAGGCCAGCAGTGGCTTGACGTAGACGGCCAAAAGCAACTTGTAGTTCAGAAGCGCTCAGAAAGCGACCCTGAGAATCGGCTGCTGCAACAGCTTCGGTTAATGGGGTTTTCATAGTCTAAGATTCTCCTTAAATTGTCTTCACAGCAAACGAACAGGCAGTGAGAATTAAGCCAAATTGGCTCAACTCAAGTGAGGTTTAATTTAGGCTAAACCTAGGCAACAGCTGCAGCAGCCAGGTCGAAGTAGCTACCGATCTCAGAATAGAGAGAGCTGCAATCGCCTTGGGTGATGCCTTGGGTGTCAGAAACGAGACCAATAGCAGAAGCCTTCATTTTCTCAACGCCAGCAGCTACGGAAGCACCGGGAGTACCCAGAGCAACGTAGGTCTCGCGTAGGCCGTTCAGACAGCGATCGTTGAGGACGCTAGCATCGCCAGTGAAGGTAGCGTAGGTCACGTAGCGCAGGATGATTTCCATGTCGCGCAGGCAGGCAGCCATACGACGGTTGGTGTAAGCGTTGCCGCCGGGAGCGATGAGCTGAGGCTGTTCGGCAAACAGAGCGCGAGCGGCATCAGACACGATCTTGGAAGCGCTACCGGTCATGCGGTTAACAGCATCGATCCGCTTGAGACCGTCGCCGGTAACACGGGACAGAGCATCTAGCTGATCGTTAGACAGAAAATCGCCTCGTGCATCAGCTTGAGAAACAACTTTAGTGTATGCGTCAAACATCGACTCAAATCTCCTAATTTTTGTCGCTGAGTTGCTTGAAAATGGGTCCAAGGACCAAGTTAATCATTAGTTCAGCCGGAGCTGTCTAACCAATCTATAGGAAGGATCTTAAAGATCAGCGTGCTCGGTTTTCTCATCTAGTTTACATTTCTTCAAGGTTGTTCAAGCTTCTACACATTTAGCTCGACAGTCTCAAAGGGAAGGCAGATGAGATGAGGAAAGGCGTCTCTGTAAGGGAGCCGCAACATTCCTCGAAACCGTTGCCTGAATTGGCTTTCGCTAATTCAATTAACCCTCCAAAGATGTTTATACACCGCTGGTGGGTCTTTGTCTTTTACAAGTTATTAAGGAGAAGTGACCCGTACAGTGGGAGCGAAGCGAAAGAATTCTGTTATTCCAGGCACTCCAGGGACTTTGTATTGGGTTTAAGCCTTCTCAGGTAACGTAACATTTCGCAATATTACGGCCAGAAATAGGGCCCGATCGCAGGGGATTAGGGGCTTTCTTAGGAAGTGCGATCGCTGTTCTGCACCTGAATTTTGATGCTCAGTAGGCTCCTACTTGCAGCAGCCAGACCAAGCCGCCTCTGACCTGGCCGCTGCAATAGCCCGCAGACAGCGGTAAGATCCAGTTATGCCAACCCGGGGTCGGCTGGATTGGATTGTTTAGAATTCTGAGAACGCCAGTAAGCAACAGTTAAGACATTTAGAGACCTGCCCATGGACGTAATGGATTTTTTCCGCATGAGTGCGGGCCAGTGGAACTCCCAGCGCACTACCCATCACCTGCCCTTTCGCCGGGCTGAGCTGGGTGGGTCTACCATTGCGGTAGAGGCATTGGATGCTGGACATCCCAGCGTAGTAGAAATTTGTAACCTGCATGAGGTCGACCCTGCCCTTGCCGTCGGCGGCGCGCTTGTCACCTGGCAAGGGGCAATGGCATGGGATAAGGAGGATGAGAACCACGAAGGCAGCACCGTGTTTGCCCTGGTGCCCGATGCTGATGACCCCAGCCGCGGCCAGCTGTTGCGCGAGCGGGGCTATGCCGAGATTGTGCCCGTAATTGGCCGCTACGAAATCGACGGTGACGAAGGGCTGCTGCTGATTACTGAGTACGAAACGATGAGCTCGGTGGAGCGCTTTTGGTTTGCCAACCCAGACCTGCGCCTGCGCACCAGCGTGGTGAAGCGGTTTGGCGGCTTTAGTACCGCCTCGTTCTGCGCCGAATCGCGGTTGGCTACACCCGCTGCCGCAGCCGAAGGCGAAGGAGAACAAGCGTTAGCGCCTGTGTCAGCCTTTGGTTGGTAAGCGGCTGATACCCATCTGGGTAGCACCTATAGCTTGAACAACAAACCCCTCTTCAATATCTGTGAAGAGGGGTTTTGTGTAGGCGCCTAGAGTTAGCAGGGCCAAACCCTTAATCTTATCGCTGCCGAATCTGACGCTACATGAACGAGCTACCTCGGTCGTGGATTTAGGCTGAGGATTCGATCAAGAGTTCACCCCGCTGCCCCAATGCCGCATTCATTTTTTTGTTGAAATTGAGATAATTGAACCTCTATCTTGTTTGAAGAGACATAACCGCTTGCTACTCTCCCTGTCTCGTAGGCTGAGCCTTAAACATTGTTGGCTCTTATCTAAATTAAGTTCAGAGCCTTTTAAGCAACAAAAACAATGGCGAGACCGTGTTTGCTGCGCCCTCAAACTGAGGAGGATATTTTTTGCTTATTTTGCAGCGGAGAAAGAATGGCTGTGACTTTGCCACTATTAGCCTATGTCCTAGCAGCTAGAACCAGCGTGTTGAGGGTATTGAAGTTCCAGGAGACGGGCATTCCAGGACTTCTACCCTAGAGAAAACCTTCTCCACTATGATGTGAATGTGCTCGATATAGACGCCCTAATTTCGGCGGCCTACCGGCAATTTTTTCACGAGCAGCAAATGCTGAAAAGCAATCGTCAGACCCTATTAGAGTCACAACTGCAAGGCGGTTTGATTTCGGTAAAAGGTTTTGTACGGAGGTGGCAACATCAGACGCATTTCGTACCTGGAATTATGAGGTTAACAACAACTTGGCAGATCGCAGCCTTACCAAGGGCGACTGGATGGAGGCTCTTGACGGGGTTCGCAAAGCCGCTGGGGCAATTACCGCTGGGTTAGCCGTCTTTATGGGTTTGGTTGCGATCGCAACCATTTTGTCGTTTCTCTCCTCACAGCCTGATTGCAACCGTGTTACGCGCTCCAGTAGCCGCTTATGCTGACGCCGACAACAGTTTTCCACGCCTTCAACTAGCTTCCCGCTGGTGGCAGAGGTTTTTTTAGCGGCAAAAGCGACAGAATTCGCCAGCCTAGGGCAAGCCCATCACAGCGCAATATCTAAGAACATCATGATGACAAAGCCACCCATGAGACCGAGGGTGCCGCGTTGGCCAAAGGCCTTTTGATCGATGTCGGGAATAATTTCATCGACAATTACAAACAGCATGGCCCCGGCAGCAAAGCCCATGGCCCAGGGCAGGGCAGCTTGGGCAAAGGTAACGACAGCGGCACCAAACAGGCCACCAATCGGCTCAATTAAACCCGTCAACGACGAAACCGCAAAGGCCTGACGAGGAGCATAGCCGATATTGCGTAGGGCGATCGCCACTACCAGCCCCTCCGGAATATTCTGAAGCGCAATGCCTAAGGCTAAGGCGATCGCCCCGGCCTGTTCACCACCACCAAAGCCTACGCCCACCGCTAAGCCTTCGGGGAAGTTGTGCAGGGCGATCGCGATCACAAACAGCCAGATGCGCTTAATGTTTTGGGCCTCTGGCCCCTCTGGCCCCTTAAAAAAATGCTCGTGGGGAAAAACATTGTGGGCTCCCCACAAAAACGCGCCGCCGAGCAGAACCCCAGTGACCATGACTAGGGCAGCGATCGGGCCGGGATAGCCCAAGGCGATCGCCGCGTCGGTGCCGGGCAAAATAAGCGAAAAGGAAGTGGCCGCCAGCATCATGCCGCCGCCGATGCCCAGCAAAATCCCCTGGGTGCGCTCGGACGGCTCGAAGGGCAGCAGCACCGGCAGGGCACCAATGCTTGTGCTCATGCCAGCGAAGAGACTCGCGAGAAATCCAGAGGCTAGGGGGTTCATGGGGTGGATGGGTGGATGAGTAGGGAGTGGATGGGTGGATGAGTAGGGAGTGGGTCACTTAGGGTTAGGACGGCGGTAGGCTGCTAGGCCCAGCGAGGTTACTATACTAGTCTCACTATCTTTAGGAGAGCAGTAGAACGAACTACACCCAGGGCACCCATCCACCCCTCACCCATCCACCCCTCACCCCTCACTCCCTATGACCCCTGAACTCACCCGCTTTGGCGAGGAAATGTCTCACCTCACCGGTGTGCGCGCCATTATGAAAGACATTGTCGAGACGCTGCGCGCGGGTCAGGGGCAGCAGTTTATCAATCTCAGCGCCGGCAACCCGGTGATTTTGCCTGAGATTGAGCAGCTCTGGCGCGACTGCACCCAGGAGCTGCTGGCCAGCCCTGAGTATGGCAATGTGGTGTGTCGCTACGGCACCAGTCAGGGCTACGAGCCTTTGATTCAGGCCATTAAGAACGACTTTAACCAGCGCTACGGGCTGGAGCTGAGCGATCGCCACATTCTGATCACTCCCGGTAGCCAGGCGCTCTATTTCTTAGCGGCCAATGCCTTGGGCGGCTACCAGGCCACCGGGCGCATGAAAGACATTGTGCTGCCCCTCAGCCCTGACTACACCGGCTACGGCGGCATTTCGCTGGTGCCCGAGGCGGTGCGAGCCTACCGACCCACAATTGATGTGGATGAAGCAGCCCACCGCTTCCGCTACCGGCCCGACTTTAGCCAGCTCAGCATTACTGCCGACACAGGGTTTGTGCTGTTTTCGCGCCCCTGCAACCCCACGGGCAACGTCTTGAGTGGTGAGGATGTGCAGCAGATCGCCGGCCTAGCCGCGACCCACAACGTGCCAGTGTTTGTCGATTCGGCCTACGCGCCCCCCTACCCAGCGCTCAATTTTACTGACATGGAGCCGGTGTTTGGCGACAACATTCTCCACTGCATAAGTCTGTCGAAGGCCGGGCTGCCGGGCGAGCGGCTGGGGGTGGCGATCGGCGATCCGGCGATTATCAATGTGCTGGAGTGTTTTCAGACCAATTTTTGCATTCACTCGTCGCGCTACGGGCAGGCGATCGCAGCTCGCGCCATTGCCTCCGGCGAGCTGGCTCGCTTGGCCGAACAGGTAATTCGTCCCTACTACCAAGACAAATTTGCGGTACTCGCAGCGGCCCTAGACCAGGCCCTGCCCAGCAACCTGCCCTGGTATCTGCACAACGGTGAAGGGGCTATTTTTGCCTGGCTGTGGTTTGATCAGCTGCCAATTACCGACCAGAACCTCTATGAGCAGCTCAAGCAGCGGGGGGTGATTGTGGTGCCGGGCAATCCCTTCTTCCCAGGTCTGCGCGAGGATTGGCCCCATACTCGCCAATGTGTGCGCATTAGCCTGACTGCCAGCCGCGAAGATTTGGCAGAGGCCGCTACCCGTTTGGGTGCCCTCGTGAGCGAGGTCTATCAAGCCCAGCCTAGCCCCATGGCGGTAACTGCCTAATGGCTTCTCCTACGTCTAATGCAGCAACTTCCGAAGATTGGGTTGAAATTGGCCGCATTGTTGCGCCCCAGGGTGTGAAGGGTGAAGTGCGCGTTTACCCCAGCAGCGATTTTCCAGAGCGATTTTTAGAACCAGGGGAACGCTGGCTAAAGCGCCCTCGCAGCCTCACGCCGGAAACCGTAGAGCTAGTGCGCGGGCGCCATATCGACGGCAAGGGGCTGTACGTGGTGCAGATTGCGGGCGTTAACAGCCGCGATGACGCTGAGGCCCTGCGGGATGCGGTGTTGCTGGTGCCAGCGGGCGATCGCCCTCAGCTCGATGACGACGAGTTTTATGTAGCCGATCTAGTGGGGCTACGGGTCATTGTGCAGGCTACGGGCGATGAAATCGGCACCGTAACCGACATCTTTGCCGCCGGCAACGACCTCTTAGAAGTTACTTACTATCCTGCTGCCGAAAAAAACTCGCAGCCCGCAAAGCCTCGCAAAGTGCTGGTGCCCTTTGTCACCGCTATCGTACCGGTGGTCAATCTAGCTGAGAAATACCTTGAAATTGACCCTCCGGCAGGGCTTTTAGATCCTTAGTCTTATAACTTTCTTATCTTTAAGTCTTATTGTGGCTGTCAACGACCATAAATGGAACGACCAATTCGCCCCAGCACTCTCTTGAGGGCTGGGGTTTGCTTATGGAGTTGAGTCATTCAAGAGTTCAGCTATAGCTGGCTAAAACGCTGATTTATTGGCAGTGCCCGCGATCGCACCTCTCCCGCAAGATAGACCTACAGGCCTGAAGCCATAAACTTTGCCTATGGGTTGCTGTCAAGCGTCAACGAACAACCACACCCGCGATATCGGTAACGAAACGGCAGCGAAACAGACGTTGTAATTCGGTACTCTAAGGCATAGCTACCAGTGCCTAGCAAAACGAGGTGAATCGATGAAGTGGCAATCGAGTCGGCGCAGCATCAATATTGACGATCGCCGCGGCATGCCCGGTGGCGGCGCTGCCATAGGGGGGCTGGGGTCAATTCTGTTGGCACTGGTGGTGGCCCTGTTGGGCGGCGATCCATCGGTGGTGCTTGAGCGTGGGGCAGAGGTTGCCCCCAACAACGGGGCGCCCCAGGTCTCACCAGAGGAGAGCGATCGCTCGGCTGAGTTTGTGGCTGCCGTACTGGGTGAAACTGAAGACACCTGGCACAGCATTTTTCAATCTGAGTTTGGTGCGGCCTACCAAGAACCCAGCCTCGTGCTCTACTCTGGGGCGACTCAGTCAGCCTGCGGCAGAGGGCAAGCGGCCATGGGGCCGTTTTACTGCCCGGCCGACCAAAAGGTGTATCTCGACACCAGCTTCTTTCGCGACTTGCAGGTGCGCCTTGGGGCACCGGGCGATTTTGCCCAGGCCTATGTGATTGCCCACGAGGTGGGGCACCACGTACAGAATCTGCTGGGGGTGTCTAGCCAAGTGCAGCGCGCCCAGCAGCAAGCAAGCGAGGCCCAGGCCAACGAGCTGTCGGTGCGGCTAGAGTTGCAAGCCGACTGTTTCGCGGGGGTGTGGGCCAACCGGGCGCAGAGGTCGCGGGAAATTTTAGAGGAAGGTGACATCGAAGAAGCCCTTAACGCCGCCAGCCAAATCGGCGACGATCGCTTGCAAATGGAGTCCCAGGGCTACGTTACCCCCGACTCATTTACCCATGGGTCGTCGGAGCAACGGGCCGAATGGTTTTATCGCGGCGTTGAAACGGGTGACATCAACCAGTGCAACACCTTCGATGTAGACCGCATATAGCCAGCGTTGCTAGCTTAAGAAATTCACCTGTGAAAGCATCTACCCCAGCACGGTTGCCCGGCCCAGGAACGTTTATGAATTTCTTATGTTTGTGATCTAAGCTCCTAAGGCCAAAAATGACTGAGTTTATCGGGCAAACTTATAGGCTGTTTGAGATTACCTGTCTTTTAATTAACCCTAGGGTTATGACAGCCAAAGGGGGTTAGCCGGTCACAGAATTTTGGCCATCAAGGGAGCAATTCTCTAGCTTTTAGAAGCTCTTTGAAGCAGCTTAACTTAGGTTTAAATTCTGCCCAGACGGTTGGGCTGTAGTGTCTTTAAAAACCTAGAATTCATGTTCTGAAGGTTTAGCAATCCTCTCTTTAAATTGGGAATATTCTGGTGCCCGCTTATGTTCAAACGCCACAGTGCTAATGCTCAAAGCGCTATTACAGTGGGGGGGCGATCGCTGCTTTGGATGACCGCAGCACCCCTACTAATTGCCGCTACCGTCGTACTCGATCGAGATGGCGGGCTCTGGGCCCAGACCTCTGACCCCCTAGAGGGCGTTGAAATTCCCACCTCGTTAGAGCGGAACAGCAAGTTGGCCATTGAGAGTTCAGAGGCTATGCGCCTGGTGAATGAGGCGCTGCGATCGCGTTTCTCCAGTGAGTACGGCGATGCCGATGTAGTTGTTGACTATGACAGCGCCAACAACGCCCTACAAGCGCTGACCGATGGCGAGGTTGACCTCGCCGCCATTGGTCGCAGCCTCACCGAGGAGGAAGTTAGCGCCGGGCTGCGGGAAGTGCCGGTTTCGCGCCCAAAAATCGCCGTTCTGGTCAGCCCTAGCAACCCCTTTGCCGGCAGCCTCACCATTGAGCAATTTGCCCAAATCTTTCGCGGCGAAATCACCAACTGGTCTGAGGTCGGCGGTCAGGATGCCCCCATCGTGCTGGTCGACCAACCCGGTAACAGCGATACCCGCCAGGCCTTTCGCAACTATCCGGTATTTGAGAGCGGGGTCTTTGAGTCAGCTCCCGGGGCAACCGTGTTGTTAGAGGCCAGCGCTGCCGCCATCGCCGAAAATCTCGACGAGAACAGTATTAGCTATGTCGTTGCCGAACAGGCGATCAACAATCCGGCGGTGAAAATTGTGCCTATGCACGACACCCTGCCCGACGACGAGCGCTATCCCTTCTCCCAGCCTCTTTCCTACGTTTACAATCCCGAGACAGCCAGCCCAGCGGCCCTCGCCTTCCTCGGGTTTGCCGTCAGCCCCGCTAGCGAAGCGCTGATTGAAGGGGCTCAAGACGCGGCGATCGCAGATGCGGGTACGCCTGAGGCAGAAACCGACCCCACCGCCGAAGCCACCCCAGAGACAACCCTCGAAGAAACCGACCCCGTTCCTCCCGCTTCAGCCCCGGCGCGGGGTCTGCCCTGGTGGCCCTGGCTGCTGGCGCTGCCCGTCCTGGGTGGTCTACTGTGGTGGCTGCTCAAGGATAGTGTGCCGGTAGCAGCGCCTTTAGCGGCTCCCCTAGCGGCTGCCGCCGATCGCCGTATCATTCTCACCCCGCGCACCTGCCGCGACGCCTACGCCTACTGGGAACTACCCGAGGGCGAAGTTGAGGTGCTCCGCCAGCAGAATTGCTCCCTGGCGCTCAAGCTCCACGATGTCACCGACATTGCCGATGTCGACCGACAGTCGCCCCACAACACCTACCCATTTGACTGCGACACCGTCGCCGTGGGCGATCGCCATCTGCCCGTGGCCGTCGACGACCGAGACTATCTAGTTGAACTGGGTTATCTAGGCCCCGATAATGCCTGGCATGCCCTAGCCCGCTCGGCCCACGTGCGCGTCCCCGCCTGCCCTAGCAGCGTCATCCCCAGTGCTGCGGGGGCAGGAACGACTGCCGCCACTGGTTTAGGTGCCCTAGGGGTAGGCGCAGCTGCGATCGCCCGCCCACCAGAAACCGCTGCCCCGGCGCGGGCCGTTCTCACCCCGCGCGATTGCAGAACGGCCGACGCCTACTGGGAACTGCCTGCCTCAACCGTGGACGATCTCAAGACCGGCGCTCGCAGCCTCAAGGCTCGGCTGTACGATGTCACCGAACTGCCCGGCCACGGCAACCGGCTCAACAGCCTGCAAGAGTTTAATGCCGAGCTGGTAGCCCAGGGCGAGCTGCAATTGCCGATTGCCATTGACGATCGCGACTATTTAGTAGAGGTAGGCTATGTCGACAGCAACTACCAGTGGCAAGCCCTGGCTAAGTCTGAGTCGGTGCGCGTACCTGCCTGTCCGGCGAATGGGGCTGCTGCCTTCCCTAGCACCACCCTCGACGATCCCCTCGGCGGGGCCGCTGGCCTGAGCGACGACCTACAGACCAAACATACCGAAGGGGGAGCGATCGCAGAGACAGCCCTCCTCGGCCTAGCCGGTGGAGTCACCGCCGCTGGGCTAGGTGCCAGCTTGGGGAGCCGCACTGTTGATGTCACCGCCTCAGGGAAAGAGACCGCCGTTGGCGTCGGTCGACGCACCGACATGGGATCCGAGAGCAAAATTATTCTGGTGCCCCGCAGTTCCACAGCCGCCTACGCCTACTGGGAAGCAGCCCCGGCCCACAAAGAGGCCCTACGGCAGGAAGGGGGCCGAGTTATAGCCCTGCGCATTCACGATGTCACCAACGTAGAACTTGACAGCCAGCCCCCCCACGCCACTCAGGAATACATTTTGGTGGACAGCGACCAAGACCACCACGTATCAATCTGGACAGCCGATCGCGACTATGTGGCCGAACTGGGTTATCTCACCGGCGGTGGTCAATGGCTGCGGCTGGTGCGATCGCTCCATGTGCGCGTGCCCGCCTAGGCCATGCTCCCGACGTTACCTCCCCGCGATCGCAATTACTCCGCAACCACACTTTATTAAAAGGAACGACCATGTCTCTGTTTTTTGATGTTCTCAGCTCTATCAACAACCCCAACCAGCAGGGCAGCATTGACCAGCTCAGCTCGGTGATGACCTCCGTACAGCAACTCGCTGGAAGTCAGGGCATGAACATTGACCAAATGGGGGGCATTCTCAACGCCTTGGGGGAAGCTCTACAGCCGACTCTCAAAGAGCAAGCTGCCACCATGGGAACCGGTCAGCTCGAAGGCATGCTCGGCAAATTGTCCGGAGCAGGCGGCGCAGCAGCACTCGCCGCTGCCATGCCGCCTCAAATGCAGCAACAGCTAATCGAGGCTGTGGCCCAAAAGAGTGGTCTAAATGCGGGCATGATTCAAACTATGCTGCCCAAGCTGTTGCCTGTGGTGATTGTACTGCTGGGCATGGGGACCGCTAAACCCGGCGCAGTCAACGGCGGCAACCCGTTGCTCAAAACGTTCCTCGATTCTGGCGCTCCCAACTCCACCGACCTGGGCACCGTGGTGAAGTTTGCCGATCGCTTTCTGAACCCGCCTCAGTAGAGTTTTCAGGAGAACCGTTCAGCGTTGGTCGTGACTTCTCCTGAGCGCTGCCCTTGAGTGGCGCTTTTTGGTGAGGAGGGTGAGGAAGTGGAGGAGGTGAGGAGGATGAGGAAGGTGAGGAAGGTGGCACTGCTTTTCTGATCCCCTGATCGCCCCCATCTCCCCTAGCTCCCTCACCCGCACCGCCGCTGTAGCGTCCAAAACGGTGGCGCTTGCTCGGCAAAGGGGCCAGTTTCAACAATTTCAAAGCCGTGGCGCTGGTAAAAGCGCACCGCACCCTCGGTGGAGGTTTCGACGTAGCAGGGGCAATGGGTACGGTTACTCCCATCTAGGCCTGGCTGCATGAGCTGGTGGCCAACGCCCTGGCGCTGGGAGCTGGGGCTAACTGCCAGCAACATCAAATACCAGTGGGGCTGAGGCATGGCCTGGTGACGATATTGGTCAAAGGCTAGGGCCGCTTGCCAGCGGGGCAAATAATGCAGGGGCAGGCGAAAGGGCAGCTCGTATAGCCCTGCCCGCAGCAGGTCGATGAGATCGACTGACTGCTCTGGCGGCATCCAAATCACCACGCCTTTGAGGGCTTGGCCATCGCTCAGACAATAGCTGTGCCCGCCCCCAGCTCCGCAGATCAGCAGCATGCGAAATAGGTAGGCCATCACCGTCTGGCGATCGCACACATCGGCAGGTACCAGGTAATGCAGCAGGGGGTCATCGGCAAAGGCTGTAGTCAACAGCTCGGTAGCCGCATCAAACTGGGTGGGCTGGAGGGCGGTTAGGGTCAGAGTTTCCATGGGGTTACCAGAGTAAATCGTTGAGAAGCGCGGTCAACTTAACGCCGTCAATTTTCACCAGGGTGGACATCCAGCGAATGGCGGCGCGATCGCGTTCAACCCCGCACAGCAGCAGCCACTGCCACCCCGCCCCCGTTAGCACCAGCCAGGGATAGAGCTGACGGCGACCATAGCGCAGCCACACCCAGAGCAAGCGCAGAGTCATCGCTTTCCTCCAGGAAATTTCTCTAGGTAGGCGGTGAGTAGGTCAGCCAAAAGCTCGGCCTGCTGACGGTAGGACACCATTTCTGGGTTCACCATCCGTTCAGAAATTAGCCCGTCAATCAGACAGAGTATGTGGGTGGCAATCAGGGGATTGTCGAGCTGGAGGGCAGTCATGATTTCGTCGCGCGATCGCACCGCAACCCGCTGCACCGCCTCATTCACCCGCGACTGCCCCACCCCTGCCTGCTGATAAAAATCCATCATCAGCAAGGTTTGCTTGATGAAGTAGTCTTCGTTGGCTTCTAGAAAATCGCCTAGAGCCAAAATGCGCTCCCTCAAAGTGCTCAACCCCTGAATCTGAGCGGTGGCCCGCAGCAAATCCTGGGTAGTCAGCTCTTCGATTAGCTGCATAAACAGATCTTCTTTACTGGGGAAGTAGTAGTACAGCGTGCCAGTGGAAACGTTTAGCGCTTTAGCAATCTGCCGGGTGGTCAGGCTGGCGTAGCCATGGTCGGCAAACAGGTCAAAGCACTGAGCTAAAAGCTCTTTGCGATACTCGTCGTGATCGACAACCTTCGGCATTCTTTTTTAACTGAGCGCTCGTTATTTTTAAGAGTAGCACAGGTTTTTTGTCTGTCAATTCTGTCTGGTTGTTGGGCTGATTAGCTAACTGGGTGGGAGGCTAGAGCGGCGATCGCCCGGACAATGCCCATGAGAACTTGCCCAACTCTCTGCAATTCTTTGGGCAGGAGCACGGCGAAAAAATCTGTGTCAGGTTGTATTGTTTCGCAGGCTATAGATGCAGAAACTTCTCTAGAGCAGCGACCATAGCCGGGGGCCAGCGGCGCACGGTGCTGACCCAGTCTAAATCTTTGTAGCGGTGATCGAGGCCCATGACGGCGACCCAGTTGCTTTCGGCTTCGCCGCTTTGGCCCTGACCCCAGAGGGCGGCGGTGAGGGCGGCGCGGGCATCCGCAAAGTTGGGGTAGCGGCGGGTGAGGCTGCGGAACTGGCGAATGGCTTCCTCGGCGTTGCCCAGCTGGTATTCAGCCAAGGCGACGTTAACTCGGGCGAAGGCAAATTTGGGGTCGAGATCGACGGCTTTCTGGTAGTCGGCCAAAGCTATTTTCCAATTGCCCAGACCGGCCTGGGCGTTGCCCCGGTTATTGTAGGCGGCAGCATCGTCGGGGTTAAGGGCAAGCACTTGGCTGTAGTCGGCGATCGCATCCTCCCATCGCCCCAAGCCTTCTAAAGCCGCGCCCCGATTGAGATAAGGATCAGGCTGCTCTGGAGCCAGAGTCACCGCCTGGTTATAGTCTTCTAGCGCTTCAGCCAGTTTGTTTTGGCTCACCCGCACGTTGCCCCGGTTGCTCCACAGGGCGGCTTCGTTGGGCAGGTAGCCGATTAGCTGGCTCCAGTAGGTTTCGGCCTCGACAAACTGCCCCTTTTGGGAGGCGGTAAAGGCCTTTTGGCGCAGGTCAGAGATCTCCTGTACCACCTGGGGGGAGAGTTCTGTCGGGGTGGATTGCGCTCGGGCAGGGAAGCTCCAACCTGTGACACACAGCAGGCAGAGCAGAGCTATTACTAGAGGCCGAAAAACCAAGTTCATCACGATGCTCGAGGAAAGAATGCGGCGGGTGAAATATGGAAAAAATCAGCCAGCTTTTCAATGTGCTCAACGGTGAAGTTGCGTTGGCCATTGAGAATAGCCGAGACGATGGACTCGGTCTTAAAGATGGGAACCAGATCTTTTTGCTTGAGCCTAAACTCATCCATCAGCGCACGAAGTAGGTCGATGCCGCTGAGGTCGGGTATTGACACATGCTGCTCTTCGTATTCGTGGACAAGCATACCTAGAACATTGAGATAGTCTTGCTTTTCTGACGTTATTTCTTCAGCATCCACCAAACTATCAATTACGCTTTGTACGGCTAGAAACTGCTCTTCCGTTCTGATCGGTCGAGGCGGAAATTTTTGCAGGAGCTGAAAGTAGCTTTCTGATTCAGTGGCAAACATGGTGGATTCCTCTACTGCTTGCGATCGCTCATCACCTAATGACTTTTGCTTTGCCCATGGCATACCCTGAAAATTGCCTATATAGATTACTCATACCAATCGTCTTTCTTCCAATTGTTCTTGTCATACTCAGCATGAGTGAGAACGTTGCGGATAAACACTTTTTGGTAGGTGTAGTCAATCAACGTGATCAGACGATACTTGTTACCGCCTATATTAAAGACGGTCAGGTTACCAACTGGGTCGGCGGTCGGAAAGACTCTGCGCACTTCGGTCAAGTTTTGCCATTTGGCTGTAAATGTCAGCTTATACCAAAGCAGTAGGCTGGTTTTTGAGTCAGGGTGTTTCTCCCAAAATGCTGTAAGACGAGCACGAGTAATAATGTGCATGAGTCTTAGTTAACGAACCATAGCTATCTCTAAAAATTGCAACGGTGCTGCTAAGTCTATCGCTGACACCGGGCCAATGATGCTGACTGACGGCAATAGGCCTGGCATTGGGTCTTGAATGCTTGACGATCTTAGCAAATTGCGAAGTTTACTGCTGGTCCGGCCGTTTAGATGCTTAATATTTAGACAAACCCTAGGTCGTTGCTGCGCCCAGCGTGGGCCAGGGCGAGCTGATAATACTTCTGGGCGTGCTCTAGCAGTTCTAGGGCTTGCTGATCAGAGATCTGGCGCACCACTTTACCGGGAACGCCTATTACGAGCGATCGCTTCGGCACATCCTTAGTCACCACGGCACCAGCCCCAATAATGCTGCCGGTGCCCACCCGCACCCCGTCCAGCACGATCGCCCCAATGCCGATCAGGCAGCCCCGCTCAATGTGGGCGCTGTGGATGACGGCCCGGTGGCCAACGGTGACATAGTCTTCGAGCACCGTCGGCTGACCGGGGTCGCCGTGGAGAATTGCGCCGTCCTGCACATTGCTGTAGGCACCTACTTCAATGCGTTCGACGTCGCCGCGCAGCACGGCCCCATACCAGATGTTGCAGCCTTCCTGGAGCGTGATTTGGCCCATCACCGTGGCGTTGGGGGCCACGAACGCCGCCTGAGACAGGTCGGGGCGGGGCCATAGCGAGCTAGAGGACGAGGCCATAACCAGAGAAACCTCCAAAGGTGTTCTAAAAAAGTTGGCGGTTTCAGCGAATGGGATGCCCCGACTACAGAGAGAGCCGAGTTCCCACAGGTATAATACGTCTAACGTCCGTTGCCGCATTTGTTTGCCGCCCTTTATATTTGTCCTACAGAGGACGTGTCTGGTTTCAGCCCAATGGTCAACTCCGCCTTGCAGTACCCCATCTATGGGCCAGAAATCCAGTGCCCTCACTGCCGTCAAACGATTCCGGCCTTGACGCTGACTGACACGTATCTGTGCACTCGGCACGGTGCCTTTGAGGCCAACCCTGATTCCAAGGAGCTGGTACACCTCCAGTCGGGCCGGCACTGGCGTCAGTGGGAGGGCGAATGGTATCGCCAACACACCCACCCTGACGGCATTCGCTTTGAGATTCATGAGGCGCTCGATCGCCTCTATACCCAGGGCTATCGGGCCACGCGGGTGATTATTGCCGAGCGCTACCAAGAGCTGGTCAATTCCTATCTAGAGCGCAACAACCCCTGGCGCGGGCAGGTGGAAACCTCCACTGCGCCCAAGCTCTACGGTCTGCCGGTGGAGTTTAGCCCCCCCGCTGAGGCCGATTCCCGCTGGGCGGTGATCAACTTCAGCCTCGAAAAAGAGCCCGGCGTGCCGGTGCGCTATCCCTATTTCCGTCTTTTTGAGTAGCTCTCTGAGTCGCCCGCCCGATGCTCCACCACGCGTCAATTCGCACTCAGGATATTCACCGCGCGATCGCCTTCTACGAAGCCCTAGGGTTTACTGTCCACGAACGCTTTACCGCTGGCATTACCCTGGCCTGCTGGATGGAGGGTCTGGGGGGCCGCATTGAGCTGATCCAGGTGCCGGAGCCGCGCCCCGCCGCCGATGCCTTTGGCGATGAGCACTACAGTGGCTATTATCATCTATCCTTTGATCTCACCGAGGCGACCTCTAGCCTGCCCCTGTGGCTAGAGGAGCTGCGCCAGCGGTTTGAGCAATCGGCGGCGGCGATGCCCAAGGTGCTGCTGGAACCCCAGCAGCAAATCATCGGCGATCGCGTCTATGAGGTGGCTTTTCTCGCCGATGCCGACGGGCTGCCTTTGGAATTTATTCGAGTGCTGGGCTATGTCCAACCCTGAGGGGTCTAGTTTTGAGAGAATGACACCGTTTACTGACAATTGGGCTTACCTGAAAACCGAGCTGGCCTGGCTCGATCGCCTGCTGATGGTGGCCGTATCGCGCCAAAAGCGCGAGCTGCAGGAGCTGGATGACTTTGCCCTTTCCGGCGAAGACCGGGTCACCCGCCACTGGTGGAAGGGCATTATTAGTCTCAACGGCCAGCCCAACTACGACAACGCCCGCCCGCCCAAGACCCAACGTCCCAGCGGCAGCTACGCCCAGCAGCTAGAGGCCCGCATTTTGGCCAGTCAGCGGCAGGGAGTGGTGTTGGCCCTGCCCCAGCTGCGCGATCGCCTTCAACTCACCATGTTTGAAAAAAACGTGCTGCTGCTGGCCCTAGCTCCCGAAGTCAACCAGCGATTTGGGCGGCTCTACAGCTACCTGCATTACCAGCACGACGAGTCTGACTGGGATTTGCCCACGGTCGATCTGTGCCTGCGGCTGCTGTGTAGAAATGACCAAGAATGGCGGCGATCGCGCCCCCTGATTGCCCCCAACAGTCGCCTGTCAAACCTGGGCCTGGTGGAGTGGCTCAACGCCGAAGACACCACCCTGCTCAGCCGCCACCTGCGCCTAACCGAAGATCTCACCACCTATTTGCTCTCCGAAGAGCCCGACCCCGCCACCCTCGATGTCTGGGCCACAGCTCCCGCCCTAGAGGCGGAGGCAGCCTCAGAAGTTCCGGCCGAAAGCTGGAATAGCCTGGTGTTGCCCGACCCTCAGCTGGCCCAGCTCAGAACCGTGGCCGCCACCGCCCGTGCCACCGATGGCACCATGGTGTTGCTAGCTGGCCCCAACGGCACCGGCAAAACCCTCGCTGCCAAGGTGCTAGCCGCCGAGCTAGAGCTGCTGCTGGTGATGGTTGACCTGGCGGCGATCGCCCCTGATGAAGAGGGCAACATTCCCGAACTCGAAGACTTGGCCCACCTGCCGCCCTGCGTGCTGCTGCTCAAAAATGCGCCCCACTGGTTTGGCCGCACCCCCACCATCGAGGCGGCTTTGGTGCAGTCGTGGGGCATTCAGCGTCGCCGTCAGCCGGGGTTGACGCTTCTGGCTAGCCCCTACCTGCAAAGCATCAAACCCTCCTGGCGACAGGCCATGACTGGAGTGATCGAGTTTCCCCGACCCGATGCCGCCGCCCGCGAGCTGCTGTGGAAACGGGCCATCCCTAGAGGCGTCAAAAAAGAACGTACTCTGCGGTGGCCTCAGATCGCTCAGCAGCTACCGCTAACCGGCGGTGAAATTGTTACCCTAGCCCAGACTGCCGTCGCCCTAGCCCAGCAAGCCGACCCCCCAGTGTTGACAGTAGAGGGGCTGCACCAGAGCCTAGCCCTGCACCATCCAGGGATGAACCTACCCAAGGCAAAGGCGGCGCGATCGCCCAAGTCTGGCCAAAAAGGAGCATCGCCGCGGACCAAATCTAAAAAAGCCTAGGGTTAACTTATAGCCGCTACAGTTCGCTGGGGCTATCAGGCGCAACGATTTCACCGAGTTCTGGCGTCAACACCGTGGGCTTGTTATCCACTAAATCTGAGAGACCATCAATCTCTATATTCATGTCGCCACAGGCCGCCTTTAGCGCCGCCTGAAATTGGGCAACGTCATCGCCGTAGCCACAGCGCTCGGTGGCGATCGCCAGCCCTTCATTAGCGTTCGCCTTGGCGCAGTCTACTAAAATTACGCCCGTTAGCGGAGATGAGCTAGCCATAGCAAGGTTATTTCTAAACGGCGATGGTTCGATTTCCAAATTAGGCCCGTTATCAGCCTCCCACATCTAACTTACGGGGGACTTGCCACTCTAAAACATCCTCAGGTTAGGGACTTTTGAGCCGCAATGTCCCGCATTAGGCAGATGAGACTATTGGGCTACTGCGGTTAGATGAAGGGGAACGGACTCCGAAGAGACATAACTATGAGCATTAACATTGGCCTTTCCGAACAAGAGCGCCAGGGTGTAACCGAAATTCTTAATAAAGTTTTGGCCGACGCCTATCTGCTGCTGATCAAGACCAAAAAATACCACTGGGATGTAGTTGGCCCTCAATTCCGCACCCTCCACGAGCTGTGGAAAGAGCATTACGAAGCCCTCACTATTAGCATTGACTCCGTCGCTGAGCGGGTGCGCCAGCTCAACGGCTACCCCCTGGGCACCGCCGAAGGATTTCTCAAGAACGCTTCTCTGAAAGAGCATCCTGGCGATCTGCCCTCTGCCCAAGAAATGGTCAAGCGCCTGGTCAATGATCACGAGCAGATCATTCGCAACCTGCGCGGGTTTGTTGACCAGACTTCTGAAGAGTTCCATGACGAGGGCACCTCGGACTTTCTGACCGGCCTCATGGAAGCGCATGAAGAAATGGCTTGGATGCTGCGCTCCTTCCTGGATGGTGAAACTTTTGAACCGAGCGGTACCCGCGATCAAGAGCTAGCGACGAGCAACCTGGCGTAAGTTGCTTCAATCCGGCACTAGCCACTTTAGGTTAGTACCGTCGTAAATTCTTGAAGTTGGTCTGGTAACGCCAGTCACCAACCCAATTGAGCGTCATTAACCACCCCGCCTGTAGGCTTCTTCAAGAGGCCTACAGGCGGGGTACTTTTTGCGCCCATCTGCACCTAACTCTCCATAACCTATGGGAGGATCAACTCACCCATCTCCCCAACCCGCCATCTCCCTCACCCTCCCCCATGCCTACTGTCACCTTTCCCCTCACCTACCTGCAACGGTTAACCCCCACCGCCCCTCAGCAGCTGGCCCAGCAGGCCTTTGACTACGGCCTAGATGCCACCTTGGGCGACCAAACTCTAGAGGTCGAAGTCACCGCCGAGCGGCCCGATCTGCTAGCGGCAGAAGGGTTTACCCGCGCCATCAACATCTATAACGGCTTACCCCGCACTGTCCCCAACCAGCTACTCGCTTCGGGTCGCCAGGTCACCGTACAACCTGAGGTGTTGCCTCTACGGCCCCACATTGCGGCCTTAATTGTGCGGGGGGCCGATCTGCAAGGCGGTGGGCTAGAGGTGCTGGTGCAGTTTCAGGAGAAGGTGACCCAAACCTTTGGCCGCCAGCGCAAGAAAATTGCGATCGGTGTCTACGACCTCGACAAAATCAGCGGCGGCTTAACCTACGCAGCAGAATCGCTAGATCAGCTGACCTTTGTGCCCCTGCACAGCACCCAGCCCATGACTGCCCGGCAGATTCTGCGCGAGCACCCCGCGGGTAAGACCTATGGCCATACCCTACCCGGAAATGACTATGCCCTCGTGCTGCGCGATGCCAGCGGCACCGTACTTTCCATGCCGCCCATCATCAACGCAGCAGGGGTAGGAGAGGTGGATGCCAACACCCGCAATCTATTCATCGACGTCACCGGCATTCTCGCTCACACGGTGCTAGAGACCGCCAATATTCTGACCCACAACTTTTTGGACACCGGAGCTGAAGTGCAGACTGTAGAGATCGCCACTCCCCAGGGCACTCTCACCACCCCCAGCTTGGACCGCCGCCCCGTGCAGTTTTCGGCCAAGTATCTCAACGAAATTATGGGCACCGCTATTCCTAAAAGCGGCCTGGGTCAAGTGCTCTCCCGCATGGACCTGGAGGTGAGCGGTACCGATGTAGTGCATGTGCCCACCTATCGCACCGATATCTTTAGCCAGGTCGATCTGGCGGGGGATTTACTGGTGGCGATCGGCATCGGTACGCTCCAGGCCGAACCCCTAGCCGTCAAATTTCATTTAGGGGAAGCCGATGCCCTGCGCCAAGCCGTGTTTAAGGTGAGCGATCTAGCCCAACGCATGGGGTTGATGGAAGTAAAGAGTTTTGTGCTTACTGATCCCGAAATTCTCGATCTGTTTGGGGCTCCCTACGTGCAGACCGGCAATGCCAAAAGCCGCACATTTAGCGCCACCCGCACCACCCTACAAGCGGGGCTGCTAGATATTCTAGCCCGCAACATTAACGCGCCCAAACCTATCAATATCTATGAAACCGGGGAAGTGCTGCGGTTCAATGCAGCGGATGTCCCTGACGAAAGCCAGCACTGGAGCTTTGCCAGCCTAGATGCTCGCGCCTCATTTACTACCGCCAAAGCCTACATGCAGACCATGCTCAAAGCCCTAGAGCTGAGCTATGAGCTAGCTGTCTGTCATGCCCCCTACTATCTCCCCGGACGGGCGGCTACGGTGTTGATCCAAGGCCAGCCAGTGGGAGAATTTGGCGAAATTCATCCCCAGGTGCTCGAGCATTTTTCGTTCCCCGAGCCGGTCTGCGCTGGGGAACTAGACTGTACTGCTAGCCTGCTCGTGACTTCTGAGTGGCGGCGTTGACCTAGGCGGGTCAGGTTGGGAGGCTAATGCCATGGGTTGGTTGAATCCATAGCGGTGCCCAATGCCAGCGACACCCTGCCAGATAAAACGCCACACAGAGCTGGGATGTTCAGGAGGCCAGACATGGGGAAAGTGCCATAACCAAATATTACGGTTGCCACCAAAATCGTGATGCAACCATGACGTTCCTCTGCCCTTTGGCTAGTCTGGTCATCATCATCCAGCCGGAATGCCATGAGCGACTCTTCTATTGACGGCCCCAGCCGGGTCTATGCCAAACCGACCGAAGGCCACGTTTCCCTGGGACGAGGGGTGCGTCAGGTGCTATTTTTGGTGCCCGTGGCGGTCTTGTTTGCCCTGCTCTTCTTTGGGCTACCCGTGCGCCAGCGCACAGTAGGGTTCACTGCTGGAGCTATTATCGCGGTGCTGTGGAATGTGGTAGTGAGCGGGGTGCGGGTGGCCGCCGAGTGGGAGCGGGGCGTCATTTTGCAGCTGGGCAAAATTCAGGGCGTGCGGGGGCCGGGGCTGCTGTACGTCGTGCCAGTGTTGGAGTCGGTGCAGTTTATAGACACCCGCACCCTAGTGATCAACATTCCGCGCCAGAAGGTGATTACTCGCGACAACGTGCCCGCCGAAATCGACAGCGCCCTGTTTTTTCAGGTGAACGATGCCCAAAAAGCGGTAATTTCGATTCAAGACTTTCGCTTTGCGGTGTCGCAGTATGCCCAGGCGGCGCTGCGGGATGTGGTGGGCGGCCTCTCGCTCGATGATTTGCTGTCGGAGCGAGAGCAGATTCAGACTCAGATTGGGGCGATCGTGGAGGCTCAGGTGCAGGAGTGGGGCATGCACATCGACTCCATTCGCCTGCAAGATATTGAGCTGCCAGAGGATCTGAAGCGGATGATGTCGCGCCAGGCTTCGGCAGAGCGAGAAAAGCGAGCGACGATTACGAAAGCGGATGGCGATCGCCTGGCCGCCCAAAGTCTAGCCGCCGCCGCTCAAATTATGGAGGCTAACCCCATCGCCCTAGAGCTACGCACCCTGCAAAGCATTGATGGTCTGGGGGCTAGTCCGTCGAATACGGTGATTTTGTTTCCGATGGAGTTATCCCAGGCCCTAGGCAACCTGCGGGCTAAACCTGCCCCTGAGGAGTAGCCACCACGCCAATGGGTGTCGTGGTCATAATGATAAAGATCAATTACGACAGCGAACTCACCATGCGACTACTACACACCATGCTGCGGGTCGGCGACTTGGATCGTTCTCTCAAGTTTTACTGCGATGTGCTGGGTATGCAGCTGCTGCGCAAAAAAGATTACCCTAGCGGCGAGTTTACCCTAGCCTTTGTAGGCTACGGCGATGAGACCGACAATACCGTGCTAGAGCTGACCTACAACTGGGGCGTAGAGTCTTACGAGTTGGGCACCGCCTATGGCCACATTGCTTTGGGCGTAGACGACATTTACGGGACGTGCGATCGCATCAAGGCCCAGGGCGGCGAGGTGGTGCGCGAGCCCGGCCCGATGAAGCACGGCTCAACAGTGATCGCCTTTGTGCAAGACCCCGACGGCTACAAGGTCGAGCTGATTCAGCTGGGCACTTCCGAAGGGCACCGCAAAGCAGTAGAGCCGGAGATGGCGGTTAGTTAGGGGAGATAGACAGAGTTCAGGGTTTAAGGTTTAGGGTTTAAGGTGTAGGGCCGAACCTTAAACCCTAAACCTTAAACCCCTACTAGCAATTCTTAAAAGGCATAGTTAACCGTGGCCGTGATCTCAGTATCGGTATCGCCAGGCTTAAACAGGACGCTGCCGTTGATGTCGATAACCACACTGCGGGTGATACACCCCAGTCGAGGCCGGCGGTAATCATCGGGTCAATGGCGGAGCGACCGTCGGCGTTATTAGGCGACTCCAGCTCCGGCGTAGGGGTAAAGGGCCTGATCGAGGGCGTAGTCGACGGAGATGGGCAACCGCAGTTCGGTGCTGTTGTCAAAGACGAGGGAGGGACGCACCGAGAGCGTGGTGCGATCGCCCAACTCGACAACTTTGGCTTTAGAGTCGATGACAAAAGATGTGTCGTCATTAAAACCGGCACGCACACCAGCGCCTACGTAGTAGTCGGGGACTTGCTGGGCTTGGGCTTGGGATGCCATAGCACCCACCACCGCTGCAGACCACAGGGCTACATTCAGTTTCATCATCACTCCTCCTCGATAACGGATTGAGTCAAACCAGCTCACTTGACTAATGTGATTTTCAGCCGTTTTGGGGCAAAATCCTGCCAAAATTTGGGGTAGAGCGGGGAGCTTGGATAAAGGTTTTGTGAGGTTTTGCTGACCGTAGAGGATAGAGCAAGCAATGGTTAAAGTCCGGTCTGGGGGCGATCGCTGGCCCAGTAACCCAGACCCAGATCGCCAATTTGCCCGTGGGCAGCAGCGATTTCAATAGCTCTGTTGTCAGCAGCACCGAATTAGCGGTGACCTCTTGACGAAAGTAGGTGACTAGGGCGATCGCCGCCAGCAAAATTTGGGCTCACAGGGACCGGGCCAGTCCCGTAGCGATGAGTCCTAGGGCATGTAAAAGCACTTTCATGATCCCCTAGACCGCAGCTTAAACATTGAGCAATCTGGCTTTAATCTATTGGGAATAGCCGCAAAAATGACCCTATTCTTTGCCTAGAAAGCCGCTAAGTTTAAGTCGGCATGGCAATCCGTTTTGCCAATCTCTTGGCACACTAGAATAGTGACTCCCTTACCATAGATGCCAACCGCGTGCTAGACCTCGCCAAACTATTTCCCTTTCCCCTCGACGATTTTCAACACCAGGCGGCGGCGGCGCTCGATGCCGATAAGTCTGTGGTGGTGTGCGCCCCCACTGGCTCTGGCAAAACCCTAATTGGCGAATACGCCATTTACCGTGCTTTAGACCACGGCAAGCGGGTGTTTTACACCACTCCCCTTAAAGCACTCTCTAACCAAAAGCTGCGCGATTTTCGCGACCAGTTTGGTTACGAAAAGGTTGGTTTACTGACGGGCGATCTCTCCATCAATCGCGACGCCCCCATCGTGGTGATGACCACTGAAATCTTCCGCAACATGCTCTACGGCACCCGCATTGGCGAAACGGGTACCACGCTGCAACAGGTAGAAGCCGTAGTGCTTGACGAATGCCACTACATGAACGATCGCCAGCGCGGTACCGTCTGGGAAGAGTCAATCATCTACTGCCCACCCGAAATTCAGCTGTTGGCCCTCTCCGCCACGGTCGAAAACAGCGGCCAGCTCACCGACTGGCTGCAAAAAGTCCACGGCCCCACGGAGCTAATCTATTCTGACTTTCGCCCAGTCCCCTTACAGTTTCACTACTGCACCGGCAAGCGGCTAGTGCCGTTGCTAGATGCGTCCCAAAAGGCCATGAATCCCCAGCTCAAAAAGCAGCGGGCTCCCCAGCGCCAGCCGGGCAAGCGGGGCAGCGGCCGGGTGAGCCTGCCGTTTGTGGTGGGCCAGCTGCAAGAGCGGGATATGCTGCCCGCCATCTACTTTATTTTTAGCCGGCGGGGCTGCGACAAAGCGGTGGATGAAGTCAGCTATATGTCGCTGGTCACGGACGAGGAAGCCCAGGAACTCAAGCTCCGCATTGATACCTTTCTCGGCCACAACCCCGATGCCGGGCGAGCCGGTCAGGTGGGGTCCTTGTATCGGGGCATTGCGGCCCACCACGCCGGCATTTTGCCCCTGTGGAAAGGGCTGGTCGAAGAACTGTTTCAAGCCGGGCTGATCAAAGTGGTATTTGCCACCGAAACCCTGGCCGCAGGCATCAACATGCCCGCCCGCACCACGGTGATTGCCAGCCTGTCGAAGCGCACTGACAGCGGCCACCGCCTGCTCACCTCCTCAGAATTTTTGCAAATGGCGGGGCGCGCGGGGCGGCGCGGCATGGATCTCCAGGGCCATGTGGTCACCGTCGAAAGCCCCTTTGAAGGGTCGCGCGAGGCAGTGCACCTGGCCACCTCTGGGGCTGACCCGTTGGTCAGCCAGTTTACCCCCGGCTACGGCATGGTGCTCAACCTACTGCAAACCCACTCGCTGGATGAGGCGAAGGACCTCATCGAGCGCAGCTTTGGCCAATATCTGGCCACCCTGCACCTAGTACCTCAGCAGCAGGAGATCGATCGCCTGGAGGGGGCGATCGCCCACCAGCAAGCCCAGCTCGCCGCCTTCGACGAGGGGCTGCTGGCCGAGTACGCCAAACTTAAAGAACGTCTGAAAGAAGAACGACGACTGCTGAAAACGTTGCAGCAGCAGGCGGCCCAGGTGCTGGCCGACGATGTGGCCAAGATGGTGCCCTTTGCGATCGCCGGTACGCTCCTCTCCCTCAAGGGCAAGCATATTCCTGTCAGCGAGCCGGTGCCCGCCGTGCTAGTCACCAAGGTGCAGGGCTCGGGCCAGTTTCCCTACCTGGTGTGCCTGACCAAAACCAACCAGTGGTGCATAGTTACCGCCGCTGATGTGGTGGGCCTGCACGCCGATATTCCCCGCTTGCAGTCGGTCGACACCCTGGCCCCCCCGACGGATCTTGCCCCCAGCCCAGGTCAGCGCCGCCGGGGCGACGACCACACCGCTGCGATCGCCGCCACCATGGCCACGCCTCCCACCCTCGAAATGCTGGCCCCCGAGGTGCAAGACCAGCTCGATCGCATGCGCGAGGTCGAACACACCCTAGCCATTCACCCCGCCAGCCAGTGGGAAAACGCCAAGGGACTGCTCAAGCGCCAAAAGCGGCTGCGCGATCTGGAGGATGAATGGCGCGATCGCCAGCAAAAACTCTCCCAGTACACCGGCCGCTACTGGCAAGAATTTCTCCACATCATGGAGGTGCTAAAGCACTTTGGCGGGCTTGAAGACAACCACCCGACCAAGCTGGGCGAAATGGCCGCTGCCATTCGCGGCGACAACGAGCTATGGCTAGCCCTAGCCCTGGAGTCGGGCGAGTTTAACCACCTCGATGCTGCCCAGCTAGCTGCCGCCTTTGCGGCTTTAGTCACCGAAAACTCACGCCCCGACAGCTGGTGCCGCTACAAACTCTCCGGCACCGTAGAAGAATCCCTGGGCGGCTTGCACAACCTGCGCCGCCAGCTCTACCAGCAGCAGCACCGCCGCCACATCACCGCCCCTATCTGGCTAGAGTATGACCTGGTCGGATTAGTCGAGCAGTGGGCCCTGCAAGTCGATTGGGTCACCCTATGCAGCAACACCAGCCTCGATGAGGGCGACATCGTTCGCATTCTGCGGCGCACTCTCGACGTGCTGTCACAGATCCCCCACGTGCCCTACATCAGCGACAGCCTGCGCACCGCCGCCCGCAACGCCAAAGACCTAATGAACCGCTTCCCAGTTAACGAGGAAATTGGCTAAGCACGGCGATCGCATCGGTCAACCTTAAGGTCAGCGGCGAAGGTGGGCAAGCTATAGGAGTGCGTTTCCGTTCTAGGTATAGCCATCGCCCTTTGGTGATGACCAGTGAAGACAACACGCCCTGAGTGGCGTGGCGAGCCAGATAACGTCCCAGTTTTTGCGTTGTCAGCTTCTCTAGTCCTCAGCTACCTGGCCAGCGCTATAGATACTCTCTGGCCGCTGGCCCCGTTTGGCGTAGACCCATGCTCGACCACCGTCCCCAACCCGCCGCTGAGCCTCCCGTTGCTGCCTTGGGGGCGCGACCAAAGATTTCAATTTTAGTCAGTGATTTATCCAGTCGGGGCGCTGGACGTTGGGGCAGCGCAGTGCGACCCTTTTTGCTGGGGCAAGCGCTGCAAGGCATGGGCTATTCAGCAGAAATCGTGGGGTTTTCGACCGAAGGCGATCGCCAAACTCCGCCTCCAGAACGTTCCGCCACCGCAATCCCTCTCCACACCATTGCCATCTCCTCGCCCTACCCAGGGCCAAAGGCGGTAGGCGAATTATTTCGGCACCTCAGCGGCGATATTATCTACGCCTACAAGCTCAAGCCCAGCAGCTTTGGCCTGGCTCTGGCCCATCGCCTGCGCCACCGCCGCCCCGTCATTCTCGACATCGACGATTGGGAGCTGAGTTGGCACGGGGGTGACAGCTACCGCTACCGTCCTGCTGCCCAGCAGCTAGCGCGGGATGTGCTGAAGTCTAACGGTGCTCTGCGAAATCCCGACCATCCGCTCTATTTGCAGTGGCTGGAGCGCTGGGTTGCTCAGGCCAACTTGGTGACTACCCACAACGGATTCTTGCAGCGGCGCTTTGGTGGCACCATCATCCCCAACGGCAAAGATACCGAGCTATTTGACCCCGATCGCCACTCCCCCGCAGCCAGCCGCGCTGCCTACGATCTGGCCAACTACCGAGTGCTCATGTTTCCCGGTGCGCCTCGCCCCTACAAAGGCGTAGAGGATTTGCTGACGGCCATGGATCTGCTGAATGAGCCCGACCTGAAGCTGGTGATTGTTGGCGGCAGTCCCTACGACGACTACGATCGCACCCTGCGCGATCGCTGGCCCCAGCACATCATTCATCTGGGCAAGCAGCCCTATGAAGAGATGCCCAAGGTGATCGCCGCTGCCCACGTCATCGTTGTGCCCCAGCGTCAAACCCCTGCCGCCCAGGCGCAGTTTCCGCTGAAGCTGACGGATGGCATGGCGATGGCAAAACCAATTCTGGCCACACGGGTGGGCGACATTCCCGAGATTCTCGGCGGCTGCGGATATATCGCCGATGCCGATGCCCCAGCCCAGCTTGCAGCCCAGATTACCGCCATTTTTGCCAACTACGACCATGCCCTTGAGTTGGGGAGGCGGGCGCGCGATCGCTGCCTCACTCACTACAGCATGGCCGCCATGGGCACAGCCCTGCACCAAGCCATTCAGCAGAACGTCTTCGCCAAGGGGCATCAGCGACGCAACATCCTGGGGCCTACCAATCCACCCTAACCACCGACTGCACCACACACCCTACCCCTTACTCCCCACTCTCCTACTCACCCACCCGCCACTCCCCTACACACCCACTCCCCATGTCAGCCCAAAAGCTCCTCTTCAACCATGCAAAACGCTACCCCTGGCGCATTCTGGCCGCTATCGGACTGGGCTTTTCGGGGGCGGTGTTTAACGGAGTGGGCACCACGCTAATTGTGCCAGCGGTGTTTGAGCTGTTGGGCACCGGGGCAGGCAGTGCTGGGGCGATCGCCCTCCCCCCCCTGCTAGAGCGACTACTGGAACCTGTTCTGGGCATCCCTGGACCAGGGCGAGCGGTGCTCATGCTGAGTTTTATTGTGTTGACCATTCTGCTCAAAAACCTGGCCAACTACCTCAGCAGCGTCACCAGCGAAGGGCTCAGCCGCCGCCTCACCTGCGATCTGCGCCGAGACGGGCTCGACCTGCTGCTAAGGGTCGATATCGACTACCACAACACCATGCGCACCGGGGATATTATCCAGCGGCTGAATGATCAGATTGGCCGGGCGGTGGCCTCTATCAACGCGGTGATCAATCTGCTGCGGGCGTCGCTGAATATTTTGTTTTTTACGGTGGTGCTGCTGTCGATCTCGGGGGCGCTGACCCTGGCAGCGGTGGTGCTGATGGTCGGGGTGTTGCTGCTTAACCGCTACGTAATCGCCCGCGCCCGCGAGCACGGCAAGGCCCTGGCAGAGGCTTCCAAAGACTATTCGGTGCGCACCTTAGAAATGCTCAACGGCATGCGCCTGGTGAAAGCCACCGCTAACGAAGCAGCAGAATTTGCCCAGGTAGAAGCCCTGATCGAGCAGCGTGAGCAGGCTGCCCTGCGATCGCAAATGAACACCGCCATCATTGGTCCGCTGAACGAAATTCTCAGCATTTTGGCCCTAGTGGCGATTATTCTGATCAGCCAGTTTTGGCTGGGCAGCGGCTCGGCGGCTACGGCTACCCTGCTGCTAACTTTTTTGTTTGTGCTGTCGCGGGTGATTCAGTTTGTGGGGCAGCTCAACTCGGCTCGCAGCCAGCTGGCCAACAGTGCCGCCAGCGTTGATTTGGTCTACGACTTTTTGCGTCGCGATAACAAAGCGTTTATGCCCCAGGGCGATCGCCCCCTCACGGTTCTCAGCCAGGGCATTACCTTCGAGGGCATCGCTTTTAAATATCCCACCGCCAAAGATTGGTCGCTCCACGACATCACCCTCTCGCTGCCCAAAGGCACCACGCTGGCCTTGGTGGGGGCCTCCGGCGCAGGCAAGTCTACCCTGGCCGATCTGCTGCCTCGTTTCTATGACCCGGTAGCGGGCCGCATCGCTATTGATGGGGTCGATCTACGCGAGTTTGACCTGGGCAGCCTGCGCCGGGCCATGGGCATTGTTAGCCAAGACACGTTTTTGTTTAACGCCACCGTGCGCGACAACATCGCCTACGCCCAGCCGTCGGCCACCGACGATGAAGTAGTGCAGGCAGCACAGCGGGCCAACGCCTACGAATTTATCAGCCAACTGCCCCAGGGCTTTGACACCGTGGTGGGCGATCGCGGCGTCATGCTCTCGGGCGGTCAGCGTCAGCGCATCGCCATTGCCCGCGCCCTGCTGCAAAACCCGCCCATTCTCATTCTCGATGAAGCTACCAGCGCCTTGGATACCGTATCAGAGCAATTGGTGCAGGAAGCCCTGGAGGATTTGAGCCGCGATCGCACCACCCTAGTCATCGCTCACCGCCTCTCCACCATCCGCAAAGCCGACCAAATCGCCGTGCTTGACCAGGGCCGCGTCGTCGAGCTGGGCACCCACGAAGAACTGCTGCAAAAACATGGCCGCTACACCTACCTCTACACCGTGCAGTTCGCCCAAGAAACCGGCTCCTGCCCCATCCCTCCAGCCATTACCAACGCCGCCTCCTACGACCTTCGCACCGGGCTGAATATTGTGCTCGGCTCCCTCCAGCTGTTAGCCGATGGCCTAGTCGAAGACGGCCCCGAAGCCGAAGAACTCGTCCAAGAAGCCTACCGCGCCGCCCTCAATCTGCTCCCCACCCTAGAAACCGTCGAAAAACGGTCTGCGTCTTCCAACGATCCACTCCCTCCCTCCGCTCCACCACCAGAACCGCTCTCTCCCTCCCTCCCTCCGCTCCACCACCAGAACCTCACCCCCACCGCTACCCACCCCTAACCTCTTTCCTCCCCATCCCCTCATCTTCCCCACCCCTCTTACTCCCGCACTCCCCATCCATGCCCCGCCCCTATCTCTTCTTCATCCGCGACACTCTACCCCAGCCAGCGGCCCACCTGATTCAAACCGTGCAGTGCGCCAACGCTGCCGCCAACTTGGGCTACCCCACTCAGCTCGCCTTTGTCGATCGCAGCGCAACAGCCTGGCAACCCTGGCGCTGGGTCAACCCACAGCCCCAGCCCGTGGATGATGCCTTCGCCAGGTTTTTCAATATTCAAAACCGGCTAGAACTGCTTCCCCTGGCCATGCCCTGGCCCATCGATCGGGTTAAGCACAAGCTCACCAATGCCAGCACTGTAGCCTGCAAATACTACTGGCCCCGGCACCTGGCAGCCCATACCGCCCTCGTTCACACCCGCGACTGGAATTTTGCCAAAGCTGCCCTGAAGCAGGGGGTGCCGGTGGTGTTTGAGTGCCATCACCACACCGAGAAACCCTTCGAGCCCGAGATGGCAACCCATCCTCTGCTGCAAGCTGTAGTCACCGTCATCGACACGGTCAGAGACAGCATTGTGCGCAACGGGGTGCCCGAGAAAAAGGTGATTACGGTGCCCAACGGGTTCAACACGCAGTTTTTGACGCGGCATCCAAGGGCGGCGCAGGAGTGGCGCGATCGCCTCCTCAACCCAAAATTTACCCAGCTCGTCGTCTACGCTGGAGCCCTGCACGAGTTCAAGGGCGTCGATTTACTGTTAGAAATCGCGCCCCAGTTTCCCCAGGTGAAATTTGCGTTGGCTGGTGGCCCCGTTGACCAGCAACAGCACTACCGCGATCGCATCGCAGACCTAGGCTTAGAAAATGTGGATGTGATTGGTTTTTTAGCCCAGCACGACTTGGCCCACCTGCTGCAAGCCGCCGATGCCCTGGCCCATCCCCACCTGCTAGGCAAGGCTGCCACGTTTACCTCGCCCCTCAAACTATTCGACTACCTCGCTTCAGGCACTCCGGTAGTGGCTACCCGCATTCCATCGCTCGAAAACTGGCCTTTAGCCGCGCAGATCGCCGCTTGGTGCGACCCCAACCAACCCCTAGCGTTTGCGCACAGCCTGAGGCAGGTGCTTACCCACTATCCCCGCCCAGCTGAGGGCTTTACTCCGATCATAGCCGCCCTTCAACCCTATTCTTGGGAAGCCCGCATTGAGAAAATTCTGTCCCATGTAGAAGCCCGATACCACCCCCAACTGTCGGGAGAAAACTCATGACCCACCCCATTGTCGGTATGCTATCGAGCTACGGCGGCCTCACCCAGTGCGACTGGCTGTGGAAGCAGACGCCCGAGCCCTTTGGGGTGTGGGGCAACATGCAGCTTCAATCGCAGGACCCAAAGCCCGAGTACCTACTGCTGTATCAGTTCAACTTTCACGAGCGGTTAGCCCCCAAATCCCAGCCAAAGTCGCAGCGGTTGCTCAACGCGTTGCCCTTTGCTAAGCCTGCCGCTTCTGTAGGTGGCCTTAGTCAGCTGCCGCCGCAGTTTAGCCAGGTGCCCAAGGAACGCACTGCCTTTTTGCTACGCGAGCCGCCTTTGCCCGAGGTGCGATCGCAAAACCTGCTCAACTACGCCTATGCCCGCGATTACTGCGGTTACGTCTCTGGCCCTGACGACTCGGCCCCTACCCCGGCCTACATGCCTGCCATCTGGTACGTGAATGTGTCGTTTCGCGAGCTGAACGAAGCGCCGTCCCCCGAAAAGCACAGCCCCTGTAGTTGGATTACCTCCGGCATCAGCCGCACCGAGAGCCACCGCCAGCGCCTTGCCTTTTTGCAGAATCTTCAGGAGAGCGGCGTGCCCGTAGATATCTATGGCCGCGACCTGCCCACCGGCACCGGCACAGCAGGGGAACTCAGCAACAAATGGTCGGGTATGGCTCCCTACACTTACAATCTGGCGATCGAGAACTACGCCGACAACAACTGGTACGCCAGCGAGAAACTGTGGGACGCGCTTTTGGCCTGGTGTTTGCCCATCTACTACGGCGGCGGCGCAGCGGATAAACTGTTGCCCCCCGGCAGCTTTTTGCGCCTGCCCAGTCTGGACGAGAAGGGAATTGAGTATATCCGCGAGGTGACGGCGAACCCGGATGCGTGGCTAGAGGCGAGGGATGCGATCGCCGAAGCCCGCCAGGTGATCCTCCACAAGCTGAACCTGATGAACTGGCTGTCGGAATGGGTAGGGGCGTAGGCGTAGCCAAGCCATAGGCTTTACGGTGATTTGCCCAGCGGGGAACGTTGAATATTTGCTTTTTAACGGTATCCAAAAAGTAGGGTGGGCAGTGCCCACCATTGAGGTAACTTGAATGGATGGCATTTGTACCCTCGGCAACGATCGCGTTTACGACCAAATCGTCGCTTTAATCAACAGCATCGAAGTCTTTGCAGGGCCAGAGATGCCGGTGTGCATTTACCCCTACGACGACCAAGTGGAGCGTTTAAGAGAGCTGGCGCGATCGCGCCCCCACCTCACCCTTTACAACGACACCGCCTCCATCCAGCGGTGGGATGCCTGGGTCGAGCAAATCTGGGCCACCCATCCCACCGCTCGGCAACAGTGGGATGCGATCGGCAGCACAGGCATTCATCGCATGGGTACCCACCGCCGATTCTGCGCTTTCGACGGCCCCTTCGATCGCTTCATTTATATGGATGCCGATACACTGCTGCTCAGCGATCCATCTCCGGTGTTCAACGCGCTGGATGATTACGACTGGGTCACCTACGACTTTCAACACAAAGACCTCAGCCACGTGTACGACGTAGATGCCGGCTGGATGGAGCAGTTGTTCCCGGCGGAGCAGTTGCAGCGACAGGCATTTTGCTCAGGGTTCTACGCCAGTCGCCAAGGGTTATTTGATCCCAATCAGGGCCAAGACATTCTGAATTGGCTGAAGGCTGGGGAAGCGGCGGCACTGTACCCTATGGCCCCGGATCAGACCATTCTCAACTACCTGGTCATGCGGTGCGGCGTCAACTCCTGCAACCTGGCGCTGACCCTGCCAGCGGAGGAACGCACCGGCAACTCTGTCACCTCTAGCCACTTCACCATTGAGAATCACCGCGTCTACGACAAGGGCGTGCCGCTGCTGTATCTGCACTACATCGGCCTGTCATCACAGCTGTTGGCCCGTCTTTGCAACGGCGAGAACGTTGACCTTCCCTACCGCGGTGTGTTTTTGCACTATCGCTATCTGCACGATTCTGAGAATCACCCAAGGCTGGCGGGCAAACTAGTGACAGCCAAGCCCCAAGGCTGGCGACGGTACCTTAAACCCCTGGCCCAGTTGCTCCCCTGAGGATTGCTATGACCACGCGCGGCATTTACATTACAGCCAACGACAAAGTGCTCGACCACGCGATCGCCTGCCTCAACAGCATTCGCGCCTACGACCCCAGCATCCCCGTCATGCTGATTCCCTATAATGACGACTACCACCAGGTGGCCGAGGTGCTGGGCCGTGACTATGGGGTTGAGGTCTACCCCGACCTGGAGTTCATCCAGCGGTTGTCAGAAAATCTGCACGGCATCTTTGGTGAGGGGTTCTTTGCCCGCCCCAACCAGTTCCGCAAGCAAGCCTGCTGGTTTGGCCCCTTCGATCGCTTTCTCTACATCGATACCGATGTGGTGGTGTTTAGCGCGATCGCCAAAGTCCTCGACGCCCTCGACGACCACGACTTCATCAGCTACGACTACCAACACCGGGGTGGCATTCGCAACGTGTTTGCCCCTGCGATCGTTGATCAGGGAGTCTTCACCCCCGTCGAGCTAGAGGATATGTTTAACTGCGGCTTTTGGGGCTCTAAAAAAGGCTTGGTTAGCGAGCAAGATCTCTACGACACCTTTGCCGAATGCGCCGCTCACCCCGACTACTTCGACTTCTCCGAAAAAACCTCTGATCAACCGATCATCAACTACCTGATTCTCAAGCGCATGGCGCGACGGTTTAACCTGGTGCGCCAGCCCGGGGGCGGCCCCGGCAACTGGGCTGGCAGCCTCCACTTTGTCCAAGAGGGCATGGCCTTGAGCGATCCGAATGTGAACAAACCCCTCGACTACCTGCACTGGGCAGGCTACCGCATTCAACCGGGCTGCCCTTACTGGGATATTTGGGCTCACTACCGCTACCTACGCGATCCCGACAGCCGCCCGGTAGAAGTCCCCACCATCGCACCTTCCCCAATGACCACATTGAGCCGTAAAGCAGGAAGGCTGCTGAGTCGTCTGGGGCGCTAGCCATCGGCTGAATGACTGACGCGCTATTGATAGAGAGTAAAATAGCACTATCAATTCATTGGGTCTTCAATGGGTATGAACATCCAAGATCCCCAAGCTCACCGTATGGCACAAGAGCTGGCAGAACTGACCGGCCAAAGTCTAACTGATGCTGTCAAAATGGCGCTTCAACAGGCTTTGGCCAAATTTAAGGCCAGCAAAACCGCTCCGCAACCGCGCCCCTTAGTCGATCGCCTAAATGAAATTGCGCTGCGCTGTGCTGCCCTGCCCGATTATGACAACCGCAGCGCAGACGAAATTTTGGGTTACGACGAGCACGGGCTACCCAGCTAATGGTGATCGATACTTCAGCGATCGTAGCTATTCTTTTTGCCGAAGCTGAGCGGGAAACCTTTAACCAAAAGATTGCTAACGCCACAACTTGCCTCATCTCAGCCCCCAACTTGGTGGAATGCACTCTGGTAATTGAATCTCGCAAGCAGGCTTTGGGCCGCGCTGAGCTAGAACTATTTGTCTACGAAGCAGAACTAGCCGTAGTGGCATTCGACCGACTGCAAGCTGACTTGGCTGCAACAGCCTGGCGTACCTACGGTAAAGGGCGACATCCGGCAGGCCTCAACTTTGGCGATTGCTTTGCCTATGCTCTGGCCAAGTCTAGAAATGAACCTCTGCTGTTTAAGGGAAACGACTTTTCTCAAACGGATATTGCTCAGGCTTAACGCTTGCCATCTATGAATATCGCCTTACACTATTCGACCTAAAACAATCGGCCCTGCTGAACTTCCCCCAGGGCCGATCGCGCCGTGCCGGAAGAGGCGAGGCGATCGGCGTAGCGGGTGGTTTCGGGCAGGCGGTATTTCGTGCTGCATCGCAACACCAGATCGATGGCGGTTTCTAGCGTTGTGTAGTGGCCGGGGGAAATGTACAGCGGTTTGGTATTGGCGCGGTTGCGCAGCACGGCTCCAATTCTCTCTCCCCGATCCATCAGCGGTACCCAAATTCCTTTGTCGGGCGGTACCTCGATGTGGGTGCCCACTAGGCGCGACTTGGCCACGCCAACGGTGGGGCAATCGCACAACAACCCCAAATGCGACGCAATTCCCAACCGCCGGGGATGCGCTATCCCCTGGCCATCGCAGAGAATCACATCCGGCTCGGTTTTGAGCTGCGCTAGCGCCGCCAGCACCGCAGGCACTTCTCGAAACGACAGCAGCCCCGGCACGTAGGGAAAGACGGTAGGCTGCCGCACCAGCACCTCATCTACTGGGGTCAGATCGGGGAACGACAGCACCACCACAGCGGCGCGGGTAGTCTCGCCCTCATCCTCAAACCCTGCATCCACTCCAGCGACGTAGCCAATGGGTTTAGAAATGCGGTCTTCGAGAACAATCTGGGGCGCGAGGGTTTGTTGAAGGGCGATCGCCTCGGCAGGCGTCGTCGGCCAGCTCTCTGGAAACTGAATTTGCATAGTACTGTGCTTTGCCAATCCTAAATAAATGCTTTGTACCCTTACGCGCAATCTCAAACCCTAGACCGTAAACCCTCCAACTGCCGCCATGTTAGGGTGATCATGCCCTTCACTGCCTCACCTTTATGACTAATCGTCTGGCAGATTCTTCCAGTCTGTATCTGCGCAAGCATGCCGAAAACCCCATCGATTGGTGGCCCTGGTGCGACGAGGCGCTGGAGCGGGCCAGGGCCGATGATAAGCCAATCTTTTTGTCAATCGGCTACTCTAGCTGCCACTGGTGCACGGTGATGGAGGGAGAAGCGTTTTCGGATGGGGCGATCGCATCCTACATGAACGCCAACTTTATCCCCATCAAGGTCGATCGTGAAGAGCGGCCCGATATTGACAGCATCTATATGCAGGCCCTGCAAATGCTCACCGGGCAGGGGGGCTGGCCGCTAAACGTGATGCTGCACCCCGAGACGCGGGTGCCGTTTTATGGGGGCACTTATTTTCCGCTAGAGCAGAAGTATGGGCGACCTGGTTTTTTACAGGTGCTCACGACCCTGCGCCAGTTCTACGACACTGAGAAAGCTCGCCTGGATGGGATTACCGAGGCGGTGATGGGCAATCTGCACCAGGGAGCGCAGTTGCCGGAGACTCCGACAATTCCATCGGCGGATGTGCTCTATGCGGGGCTAACGACCAACGCCAAAATTCTGATCCCCTCAGGTCAGGGCACCTGCTTTCCGATGATTCCCTACGCGGCAGCGGTGCTGGGTGGGCTGCGGTTTGATCTGGATATGGATGTGGCCCATATCTGCGTCCAGCGGGGGCAAGACATGGCTCTGGGCGGCATCTATGACCACGTGGGCGGCGGCTTTCACCGCTACACTGTCGACCCTAGCTGGACGGTGCCCCACTTTGAGAAGATGCTCTACGACAACGGCATGATTGTGGAGTATCTGGCCGACCTGTGGGCCAGCGGGCAGCAAGAACCGGCCTTTGAGCGGGCGATCGCCCTGACCCACACCTGGCTCTTGCGTGAAATGACCGTCCCAGACGGTTATTTCTATGCCGCCCAGGATGCCGACAGTTTTGTTACCCCCAATGACGCCGAGCCAGAGGAAGGCGCATTCTACGCCTGGCCCTACAAGACTTTGGAATCTGCTCTAACCCCTGACCAACTGCGGGCGTTGGCGAATGCTTTTGCAGTGACCCCCCAGGGCAACTTTGAGGGGCAAATTGTGTTGCAAAGATTTGACCTTGGCCCCCTCTCCAGCGAGGTCGAATCGGCCCTCGATGAACTTTTTACCCTACGCTATGGCACCCCGGCGGTAGAGCTCGAGACTTTTCCCCCGGCGATCGACAACCAGGCGGCTAAGACCCAGACCTGGCCAGGCCGCATTCCGCCCGTGACCGACACCAAGCTGATTGTGGCGTGGAACAGCCTGATGATCTCTGGCTTGGCACGGGCGGCAACGGTGTTGCAGAACCCTAACTATCTGGCCACCGCTGTAACCGCCGCCGAGCACATTCGCCAGCACCAGTGGATTGGCAGTCAGATGCACCGCCTGGGCTACGACGGCGTGCCCCAAGTGCAGGCCCAATCGGAAGACTACGCCCTGCTGATCAAAGCGTTCCTCGACCTGCACCAGGCTACCTTGGCCATGCCAGGCTCCGCCACCGACACCGACTGGCTGACGCTGGCGATTTCAACCCAGCAGGAGTTTGACCATTTACTGTGGAGCGCTGACCAGGGAGGCTATTTCAGCACTGCCGCTGGCGAGTCTCTGCTAGTGCAGGAGCGCCCCTACCAAGACAGCGCGACACCAGCAGCGAATGGGATTGCTGTTGCCAACCTCGTGCGTCTCTCGCTCCTCACCGACAATTTAGACTATTTAGACCGCGCCGATCGCACCCTACAAGCTTTTGGCACCGTCATAGAGCAGATTCCTCGCGCCTGTCCCAGCTTGCTGGCGGGCCTCAACTGGTTTCGCAATGGCACTGTGGTCAAAGCTGTAGCAGAAATCATTCCTGAACTAGCGTCAAACTACTGGCCGACGACTGTTTTCACAGTTTCCAGTGATCTGTCTGCTGACGCGGTGGGCATGGTGTGCCGAGGCACCACCTGTTTAGCCGTGGCAGATTCTGTGGATAAACTACGGCAGCAGTTACACACCCTCCGGCCCCGCTAACCTATGCCCCACAACCCAGATTTGTACCAGGTGCTGTGCGATCGCATTCGCCAGTCGCCCCACCAGCGCATCTCCTTTGCCGAATTTATGGAGCTAGCCCTCTACCATCCCCAGGGCGGCTACTACACCAGCAAAGAGGCCATCCTGGGGTTTCAAGGCGATTTTGTTACCTCTGCCCACCTAGGTCACGACTTTGGCGAACTGTTGGCCAATCAATTTGTTGAAATGTGGGAGCATTTGGGCCGTCCCACTCCCTTCTCGGTAGTGGAAATGGGGGCGGGCCAAGGGCTGATCGCCGCCGATGCGCTAGGTGCCTTGCAAAATCATTTTCCCGACTGCTTTGCCGCCCTGAGTTATCAAATTGTTGAAAAGTCTGACCGACTGCGGGCCACCCAAGAGCAGCGCCTGTCGCCCTGGGCCGGACAAGTCACCTGGCTAGATTTAGAAGACATTGCCGACGATACCATTACCGGCTGTCTGTTCTCAAATGAACTGTTCGATGCCCTGCCCGTGCATCAGGTAGTGACGACCGAAGCAGGATTGCAGGAGGTCTACGTTGCCCTCACCGACAGCCCCAATTCTCCCCTGGTCGAAGTCCTAGATTCTCCCTCAACTCCGCGCTTGGCAGACTATTTTGCCTTTGTCGGCATCGACTTAGCTGACCCCCAGTACGCCCCCGGTTATCGCACCGAAGTTCACCTTGCCGCGCTGGACTGGATGAAAACGGTGGCGGCCAAACTCCACCGGGGCTATGTGCTCACCGTTGACTACGGCTACCCCGCCAGCCGCTACTACAGTCGGGCGCGTTCCCAAGGCACGCTCCAGTGCTACTACCAGCACGCCCACCACAACGATCCCTACAGTCACCTCGGCTACCAAGACATTACCGCCCATGTCAACTTCACCGCGCTAGAGCGTCAAGGGGAACACTGCGGCTTAGAGACCCTAGGGGCAACCCAGCAGGGCATGTTTTTGATGGCGCTGGGCTTGGGCGATCGCCTCGCCGCCCTCGGTCAAATTCAGGCCAGCGATCCCACCACCGTCAACCTTGCTATTCAGCGGCGCGACAAACTTCACCAGCTGATAAACCCCATGGGCTTGGGGAATTTTGTGGTTCTGGTGCAGGGCAAAGAGCTCACTCCTGTGGCCAAGACGCTGAAGGGGCTGACGGCGCCACCGCTGATGTAGGTATCCATAAATCCTCAAATATCCATTTCTAAGCAAGTGATGACGAGCAAGACTCGCTAAGCCTCTACAGGCTCCAGCGGTTTAGCCTGCTGCTGCTCGACCCGACGGGGCTGGCCCCAAATCACCGTTTCCTGTTTGTAGATCACCATGCCAGGGCGGGCGCCCTTGGGTTTGTAGACATGGCGGGGTTGGGTGTAGATCACCGGCACCTGGTCGGCCTGGCGGGCACGGCTAAAGTAGGCGGCTAAATCGGCCACGTAGGCCAAGTCGCGATCGCTGGGCACATCCCCCGCCCCTAGCCGCAGCAGCACGTGGCTACCAGGAATTTCCTGGGTGTGAAACCAGAGGTCGTAGTCGGTGGCCACCGTGGAGATCAGCAGATCGTTTTGGCGGTTGTTGCGCCCCACCAGCACCGGCAGTCCATCGGGGGTCTGTAGGCGACGGAAGCCTTCATCGTTGGCTCTGCGGTCAGTCGGTCGGTAGTCGGGCGAGGCCATGTAACCCTGCTGAATGAGCTCGTTGCGGATGTCGATCAACGCCTCCAGATCCGCCGGTTCGTCGTAGGTAGGAAGCTGGGTCAGGGCTGCCTCTACCTGCTCTAGGTAGGCCAGTTCGCCCTGCACCTCGGCCAGCAGCGGGGCCACCGCATCCTTGGCCCGCTTCAGTTTTTGATGCTGTTTGTAGAGGCGCTGGGCCTGCTGAATCGCCGTCTTGTCGGGGTCAATGGCAAGGGTGACGGGCGCCCCGGTGTCAAAATCCTCCACAGTGAGCTGGGTCATCCCAGGCTGCCACTGGTGGCTGTAGGTCATCATCAGATCAGCCTGCTGACGATATTGATCGGCCTGGGCTGATTGGTCGAGGCGCTGCCCAAAGGTATTGGCCTTGAGCCGCAGCTTGTCGAGCACGCCCTTGAGCCGCTGCTGAACCTGGTTTTTGAGGCGCTCGAACTGTTGTAGGGCGATCTCGCGGCCATAGTACTGATCCAGCAGCTGATGCACATCCGCCACCGGAGCCACCCCTTCCCAGTCGAGCACGGTGTAGCCGCCCTCGGCCCAGCCGGGATAAAATTCGCCCTTTTCAAGACAAGTCAGCCAGCGCTGCCAGACCTCAAACAGGCGATCCCAGTCGCTTTGGGTCAAGCTCTCAGCGGCTTGGTCGGGGGTTAAACGGGCGGCAGAGAAGAGCGATCGCACCAGTGACGAACTCAGCCCCCCGTAGCTCTGCATCAGCATTTTTTTGAGCGTCGTGGGCACCAGCGTCACCCGCTCCTGCCAGGAAGCTTGGGATTCTTGCCGGCTGGGCAGCGTATTCATGATGGCTGGCGGTAGCACGTAGGCATCGCCGGTTTGAATGGGTCGCACCCGCGACTGCTGATCGCTCACCTGGTGGGCCGCCGTGACGATTTGTTTTTGGGCATTGGCCAGAATCACGTTACTGTACTTGCCCATGATTTCAACGTACAGGTGCCACTGGGGCGGATCGCCGGGGCGAGGGCCAAACTGCAAATCGAGCGCCCGCTCCCAGGGGGCAACAGGGGCGATGGCCACCAGCGCCAGCTGGCTAATCTGGTGCTTCAACTGCTGGCTAAACGTAAACGTATCCTGTCCCTTGGGCGGCGCATCGCCCAGGTGCAGCCGCGCCGCTTGGGGGTGCCACGAAATGGTCAACCAGCTGCGGCGATCGAGAGTTCTAAGCGCCAAAGCCAGGGTGGTCGTATCGATTTGCACCACTGTCTCGCAGCGGGCAGGCACCCAGTCGGCCTCAAGGCTCTGGCACAGGGCCATTAGAGTAGTAAAGTCAACCGGCTGCACAACACAATCCTCCAGGCTGAGACAGGGTAAGCAGGGCACCCCCTAAGGCTAGGTTAGCCAGGGAAACCCCAAAAAGGGCTAAGAAGACCCGATTGGGCTGCCCTTAGGTCGAGCGATGTAGCCCAGGGAACGAAAACGCCAAAAATCTGAAATTTCGCCGGATATTCACCCTCAGCACCAGACGGATTCGTTAGTATGGCAATAAGTCTGATCTGGGCTCAAATGTAGAGCATAGTGCCAAAAAGTCCCGGGTTTTCTGGCCAGTTGGGGGTCAACCCTGGCGTTAGCACCAGCACCTCCCGTTATCGCCCTTCTATATATTATGGACATTAAGCTCATCAATATTGGCTTTGGCAATATCGTATCGGCCAATCGGGTAATTGCCATTGTTAGCCCCGAGTCTGCCCCCATTAAGCGCATTATCTCCGATGCCCGCGAGCGTGGGCAGCTAGTCGACGCCACCTACGGTCGCCGCACCCGTGCCGTCATTATCACTGACTCAGGTCACACCATTCTTTCCGCAATTCAGCCCGAAACCGTTGCCCACCGCTTTGTCAGCGGCAAAGATGGCGACGGAAAGGGGTAGAAAGATAAGGGGATGAGGAAGGTGAGGAAGGGGGAGTGCAAAGTTCAAAATTGAGAATTCAAAATTTTGAACTTTGAATTGATCCATCTCCGCCCCCCTCATCTTCCCCATCCCGTCATCTCCTAACACCGCTTGGTAGACTACTAGGAGGCCGTTACCCTACCCACCCCATGCCCGCCGATCGCCCCGAGTCCATTGAGAAAATTGTGGCCCGCTTTCAAAAGGCCGCTGACCCCAAGCGTCGCTACGAGCAGCTGCTGTGGTTTGCCAAGAAACTCGATCCCCTGCCGGAGGAGTACAAAACCTCTGAAAACAAGGTGCCGGGCTGTGTTTCTCAGGTGTTTGTAGTAGCTGATTTGATTGACGGCAAAGTGGTCTATCAGGCCGACTCTGACGCCCAGATCACCAAGGGGCTGGTGGCTCTGTTGATCAAAGCCCTCAACGGTCTTACCCCCGACGAAATCGTCACCCTTACCCCAGACTTCATTAAAGACACTCAGCTCGATGTCAGCCTCACACCGTCGCGGGCCAACGGCTTCTACAACATTTTTAAGACCATGCAGCAAAAGGCTCGGGGACTGCATGATGGGGCGGCCCCTGGGGCGCTGCTAAGCTAAACTCCAGGCTGAACTTATCCCAAACAGTAGTAGTTACACCGAGGCGCTGGACGGTCTATTGCTCTGGCACTTCCTCAAACTTTGGTAAACTTTGGAATGCGATTCAGCCTCGGTTGAATTCTGCCTGCATTCCTTCTGCCACTGGTTGGGCCTAATTCCATGAGCGAGTACAGTATTTTCACCTCTGAGTCGGTGTCTGAAGGCCATCCCGACAAGATGGCCGACCAGATCTCCGACGCCGTTTTAGACGCCATTCTCAAAGAAGACCTGCACGCCCGAGTAGCGGTCGAAACCTTGGTTAAGACCGGCATGGCCGTCATAGCTGGGGAAGTGCGCACTAATACATACGTTGATCTAGAAGACATTGTCCGCAATGTGATTTTGGCCATTGGCTACGACAGCTCCGACGTGGGCTTTGATGGGGCCTCCTGCGCAGTGCTTAACGCCATTGGCAAGCAGTCTTCTGACATTGCTATGGGCGTCGATGTGGCCACCGACAAAGACCTGGGCGCAGGTGACCAGGGGTTGATGTTTGGCTACGCCACCAACGAAACAGATACCCTCATGCCCGCCCCCATCTACTACGCCCACCGGCTGGTAGAGCGGCAGGCCTACCTACGTAAGCGCGGCGTACTGCCCTGGCTGCGCCCCGATGCCAAGAGCCAGGTGACACTACGTTACGACAATTTGAAGCCGGTAGCGGTGGAAGCGGTGGTGCTCTCTACTCAGCACGACCCCGATATTTCTCAAGCCGACATCCGCGAAGCGGTGATGGAAGAAATCATTAAGCCGGTGCTGCCCAACAATTGGCTCCATGCCGATACTCAATACCACATCAACCCTACGGGGCAGTTCATTATCGGCGGCCCTGTCGGCGACTGCGGCCTCACCGGGCGCAAAATCATTGTCGATACCTACGGCGGCATGGCTCGCCACGGCGGCGGCGCATTCTCGGGCAAAGACCCCACTAAGGTCGATCGCTCGGCGGCCTATGCTGGGCGCTACGTGGCCAAAAATATTGTGGCGGCAGGGCTAGCGGAGCGCTGCGAAATTCAGGTTTCCTATGCCATTGGGGTGGCTCAGCCCACCTCGATCTCAATCAACACCTTTGGCACTGGCAAGATTGCTGACGGGGCGATCGCAGAGCTGGTACGCAAACACTTTGACCTGCGCCCCCAGGGCCTGATCGACATGCTCGACCTGCGCCGCCCCATTTACCAGCAGACGGCCGCCTACGGCCACTTTGGTCGCGAGCTGCCTGATTTCACCTGGGAAAAAACCGACAGAGCTGACCTGCTCAAGACCGCTCTTTAGAGCCCAACTTAAGCAGCTACGACACAAAGGCAGGGGTAGTCAGCTGACCGCCCCCTGCCTTTGTGTCGTGATAAAACCTTTTACTGATTGATGACAGTGGTCTGATGGGGCGAAGCGCGTTCTTCGTTGTGGGGCTCGCCCTGGGTGCCGTGGTCTTGATCTTTGAGGTCTTCGGTGCGGCGACGGCTCAGCAATTCCTTGAGGGGGTCGCGCTTTTCCTCAGACATGTGAATTTGAATGTTGGGCCCCGATCGCGCCAGGCGAATGACAATGCCGTCCTCCACAGGGACTTCAGTAATGCGACGACCATCGAGGTAGGTGCCGTTGGTACCAATACTTTTCACCGCCCAGCCATTGTCGGTGCGGTGGATTTCAACGTGGTGGCGAGAGACCACAGCGCTATAGAGAACCACGTTGTTATCGGTCGATCGACCAATGCGAATCACCGATTCTTGATCAAAAGACCAGCTCTGCACTGGAGTTTTGTGGAGAGGATGGAGCAGCGAGAGGGTAATCACATTACTCAATCAAAAACGATCCCTGTAGTGTCTAATCATAGAAGAGTCTGACGAAGCCCAACCCCCATTTTAGGATTCTCAGCCGCTGACGGTCGGTCGGCGCCATCTATCTCCAGAACTGTCGGGCAGCCTGCTTAGATAATAGTTCAGCACTGCAGCAATTCAGAGAGGAGTGAAACCCCTGGTCGATTAGCCCTAGCTAGTAGCTGTCGCTGCCAGGTCGAGATCACCCACCGCTGAGCGATCGAGCAGCCAGCGCAGTTCCCCACGGGGGCGCACCAGCCGGGAGGGATAGGCCTCGTCGTCACCATCGGCGGCAAACACCTGGCTTAGGGCAGCCTGCTTGTCGGCCCCGGCCACCAAAAACATCACCCGGTGGCTGTGGTTAATCAGCGGGGCGGTGAAGGTGAGGCGAGGGTCGCTGCCCTTTTGACCCACGGTAATCAGGCGGTCATCGACCCCTAACGCCTCGGTGTGGGGAAAGAGGGACGCGGTATGGCCATCGTCACCCATACCCAACAAAATTAGGTCAAAGCGGGGCACCTGATTAGGGCCAAGGCCCTGGAGCCCGCCAAAAATTGACTTGACCATCGCCTCGTACTGGCGGGCCGACGCCACTGGATCCCCCTCTAGGGTGGGGGCATAGAGAATGTGATCGGGCGGGATGGGTACCTGGTCGAGCCAGGCGGCCTTGGCCATACCCCCGTTGCTGTCGGGGTGGTCGAGGGGCACGTAGCGCTCGTCGCCCCAAAAAATGTAGAGTTTTTCCCAGGGCAGGTCTTGCTCAGCCAGGCTGCTGTAGAGGGGTTTGGGAGTGCTGCCACCCGCTAGGGCCAGGGTGCAGTAATCGTGGTCGGCTACGGCGCTGTGGATGGCCTCGACCACGAGGGCCAGAGCCCGCTGCACCAGGGCAGGCTTGTCGGGCAAGATCTCAAGCTGCGGGGCGGTCATAGGCAGGGGTTACCAATAAGGGTTCTAGCAGGCCTCAGGGGGCTAGTAGTCTTCAAGCCAAAGGCGACAAGTTAGTGGGGTTCAGGGTTTGGGTGTACGGTAGACCTTGAACCTGAAACCTTGAATTCCAGGCCTTTAGAGCCTGCCACAATCAGCTTGGTCAAGTACTAGAGGCTGAGGACGTTTTCGCCTGTTTCTCACCAGCAGACTAACGTAGTTATTACCCCAACGCCGATGGCTTAAGCTTTAATTTTGAAGCCAGAACTCTGTCGGGTGAAGGCGTTGGTTGACAAGCCGGCCAAAACCTTGAAAGCTTACGGTTAGCTCTGTACCCTGCGATCGCATCTTGCCCCATGCAACTGACCCCCCAGGAAAAAGACAAGCTGCTGATTTTTACCGCTGCCCTGGTGGCCGAACGCCGTAGAGACCGAGGGCTGAAGCTCAACCATCCCGAGGCCGTCGCCTACATTTCTGCGGCCATTTTAGAGGGGGCGCGCGATGGGCGCACTGTGGCCGACCTGATGAGCTATGGCACCACCCTGCTAAGTCGGGCCGATGTGATGGACGGGGTGGCGGAGATGATTCACGACGTGCAGGTGGAGGCGACCTTCCTCGACGGCACCAAGCTAGTTACTGTTCACGAACCGATTCGGTAGGGCAATCCATGGCTGTTTCTGGCTCCAACCCTGGGGAGATTGTGCTGGACGCTGATGCGATCGAGGCCGTGCTGGGAGCGTTGGTCACCCAACTCGATGCCTACGTGTTTCCAGAGGTGGCAGAAAAAATTCAGGCCGACATTGAGCAGCGCTTAGAGGCCGGGGGTTACGGCGAAATTACCGGCGGGCAGCAGCTGGCCGATACGTTGACGGCCCAGCTCCAGCAGATGAGCGGCGATCGCAACCTGCGCCTGCATTTCAGCCCTGCCCCCCTGCCCTATCTGGAGCCTAACGCCGCGCCCGACACCGACGAGATCGAGCGCCAGTACCAGGCCAGTCGCCGCCGCAATTTTGACTTGAACAAAGTTGAGCGCCTGCCGGGCAACGTAGGCTACATTCAGCTGTTTAGCTTTGAGCCACCGGAGTTTGCCGGCGATACCCTGGCCGCTGCCATGACCCTGGTGGCCCACACCGACGCCCTAATCTTTGACCTGCGCCACAACCAAGGGGGATCTCCGGCCACGGTGGCGCTGCTGTGCAGCTACCTACTCCCCGCCCACCCACCCGTTCACCTCAACGACTTGTACTGGAGCGAGACCGACGAAACCCACCAGTGGTGGACGGTGCCCTACGTGCCGGGGCAGCGCTACCTCGACAAGCCTGTCTTTGCCCTCACCAGCCCTGAGACCTTCTCAGCGGCGGAGGAGTTTGCCTACAACCTGCAAGTGCTGAAGCGTGGAGCGGTGGTGGGTGAAACTACCCGCGGTGGGGCCAACCCGGGGCGCGGCTTTCGCCTACACGACCATTTCTGGGTGTTTATGCCCACGGGCCAAGCGATCAACCCCGTCACCGGCAAAAATTGGGATGGTACAGGGGTGATTCCCACTGTTAAGGTACCGGCGGAAACGGCCCTCGACACAGCCCACCTGATGGCCCTCAACCACTTGCTAGAGGCGGAGCCCAAGGGTGTGGCCCGCCGCGAGCTGGAGGAAACCCTGCCCAGAGTTGAGCGATCGCTCCAGCAAAAGCGCCAAGACTTAGTTGCTAACCTAGGAGGCCCGTCATGATTCCTGGAGAACTGCTGCCCGCCGAGGGTGAGATCGAGCTCAATGCGGGTAAAGCCACCGTGACGCTGGCGGTGGCCAACACGGGCGATCGCCCCATCCAGGTCGGCTCCCACTTTCACTTTTTTGAGGTGAATGCGGCACTGAGCTTCGACCGCAACCAGACGCGGGGTATGCGGCTGGATATACCAGCGGGGACTGCGGTGCGATTTGAGCCCGGCGATGAGCGCGACGTAACTTTGGTGCCGTTGGCTGGGGAGCGGCGGGTCTACGGCTTTAATGCCCAAGTCGAAGGAGCGCTGTAGCCCAGATTTTGTAGCCCTATGGCAATGGACGATACCGGCCCCGACGACGCCAACCATGCTCCCCTAAGCCTAATGATTTTTCATGAAGGCAAGGTGCTGACGATTTGAGAAAGAATTAATAATTGAGATTAGCTGCGATAGGCAGCCCTAGGAACACATCAACATCGTGTGTCCGTTACTGCGCGGTGTTAGCTAAAGAAATCAATCTAAGCACTGAAATCCCCTTTCTCCCTTCAATTCACCATCGAAGCTAACGATTCCTGTGCAACCCGCCTGCCGAGAGACAGCCCCAATTAGGTAATCAGAAAAATCTGCTTTGCCCTGTTTGTATTGCTGAAGAGCTTGATCAAGGGTTGAGCGGCTTTCAAATTCAAAAGCAGCGCTGTGGAGCATAGCTTCTAAAATGCCGATCACCTCAGCTTTTTGAAAGCGATAGTTGGCACCTCTGAGTACCCAAACCAGTTCGCACAAAACGATGTTGGCAATAAAGCAGGGTTGGTTTTGCTGAATTACCTCAGAGGCTTGCTGCCATTGCGGCTCGTCGTCGCGGGTGAGGTAGCGAACCAGGATATTGGTATCAAGCCCAATCATTAGCTCCCTCGGAAATGGCAGCATCCATTTCATCTTGGGTGGCGGGGGAAAGGTTGGGCCGATACAGGATGCCCGACAAGGTTTCCACAGCGACGGTGAGGGGAAAGATTTTGACCTGACCGCTTTCGTCAATAACGAACTCGACCCGACTGCCGCTGACGAGTTTGAGATACTGCCGAATTTCGTCAGGCAGAGTGATCTGCCCAGTGTCGGTGACGGTGGTGCTGAACATAGAGAAAAGAGGGAGGGAGGCTTACTGCTATTTTAGTGGAGCCAGTTGGATGAGCAAGGACCTTGGCAATACTCATAATGTGAAGGGAAATTGGAGTGAATAGGGCTAGTCCCTCACCACTTTGCCTCGGATGCGGCGGTAGATTTTTTCGGCTTCAACCCAGACAAATAGCAGGGTGCTAAAGCCAAAGCAGATTAGCAATTCGAAAGGGGTGAGCAGGTGGGTGCCAAAGAAATTCCGCAGCGGCTCTACGTAGATCAGCATGAGTTGGAGCACGCAGGTTAGAATCACTGCCCCCAGCACAAACGGGTTTGACCAGGGCGACATTTCTACCGTGAGGCGAGTGTTTGAGCGCACGGCGATCGCATGGCCCATTTGAGCTAAACACAGGGTAGTAAACACCATCGTCTTCCAGCGATCGGGGTCGCCGCCCTGCTGAGCGTGTTGATAAGCCCACACCATCATTGACACCGAGATAACGGCAAACACCACACCGATACGCAGCATATAGGCCCCCAACCCACGGGCAAAAATGCCCTCCTGGGGGTCGTGGGGCGGCTGCTCCATCACATCGGGTTCGGCCGGTTCTACCGCCAGAGCCAGCGCTGGGAAACCATCGGTGACCAAGTTCATCCACAAAATTTGCAGCGGGCTCAGGGGCACATCTAAAATCGGCAGCAGCAGTGGTGAGAGGGCAATGGTAAGCAGTTCACCGATGTTGGAGCCAAGAATGTATTTCACAAACCGGCGAATGTTGGTGTAGACCACCCGGCCCTCTTCGGTGGCGGCGACGATGGTGGCGAAGTTGTCGTCGAGCAGCACCATGTCGCTGGCCTCTTTGCTCACGTCGGTGCCGGTAATGCCCATGGCAATGCCGATCTCGGCTTGTTTGAGGGCGGGGGCATCGTTGACGCCATCACCGGTCATAGCAACGATTTGGTGGTCTTTTTGCAGGGCTTTGACAATGCGGAGCTTGTGCTCGGGCGACACTCGAGCGTAGATATTGACCTCTTTGACTACCGCCTCTAGCTCGGCTTGGCTCATGGCCTCTAGCTCAGCTCCGCTAAGGGAGCGGGCCTCGGCCTCGACAATGCCTAAGTCTTGGGCGATCGCCATGGCGGTCAGCTGGTGGTCGCCGGTAATCATCATCGGACGAATGCCAGCGACCCGACAGCGCTGCACCGCCACCCGCACCTCGGGCCGCAGGGCATCGATCATGCCGACTAGGCCCAGCCATACCAGGTCTCGCTCGGCCAGATCGGGGTCGCCCTCGTTGGGCACGGTGGTGATGGGGCGATAGGCAAAGCCCAGCACCCGTAGACCCTGGGCAGCCATAGAAGCGCCATCGGCCAGAATGCGCGATCGCGTCTCCTGATCTAGCTCAAACTGCTCTACACCCTTCAAACCGCTGGTGCAGCATTCGAGCAGCATTTCCGGCGACCCCTTGGCCAGCATCAGGTAAGGGGCATTGGCTAGGGCTTTAGGCAGCGCTAGATCGGCGGCGAGGGCGTCCACACCGCTAAACACCACGCTCATACGCTTGCGCTCTGAGGAAAAGGGAAACTCTACAACCCGCTGCAATTCGTGGCCCAGGCGATGGCGATCGAGGCCGCTTTTGGCCGCCATCACCACCAGCGCTCCCTCAGTGGGATCGCCCATGATCGCCCAGTCGCCCGCCTCCTTTTGCAGCACAGAATCGTTGCACAGCAAACCGTCCACCAGCAGCAGCCCGATGTCAGTTACTTGGCGAGGGTCCAAGGGCTGCCCTTCGCTGACAAACTCACCTTCAGGAGCGTAGCCATCCCCGGTAATTTGCAGTGTTTGGGAAAGGGTGTGCACCCGCTGCACCACCATTTTGTTTTGGGTTAGGGTGCCGGTTTTGTCAGAGCAAATCGTGGTGACAGAGCCCAGGGTTTCAACCGCTGGCAGGCGACGAATCAGGGCCTGGCGGCGCACCATGCGCTGGGTGCCAATCGCTAGGGTGACGGTAATCACCGCCGGCAAACCCTCGGGCACCACCGCCACGGCCATACTCAGGGCTACCTCCAGCAGACGTTCAAAGGCTCCCCAGCCGCCGAAAAACACGCCAGCGCCCACCACAATAGCCACCAATGTCAGCGATCCGCTAACCAGCACATTGCCCAGCTGGGTCATGCGCTGCTGTAGCGGAGTGGGTTCGGTTTCGACCCCTTGCAGCATGGCAGCAATGCGGCCCAGCTCGGTTTTCATGCCGGTGCCGGTCACCAACACGCGACCTCGACCCTGCACCACCTCCGTACCCTGAAACACCAGGTTCTTGCGATCGGCCAGGCTCGTATCAGCCGCCAAGGTGCGGGTGGCCTGTTTATTGACCCCTTGGGCTTCGCCGGTCAGAGCTGACTCGCGCAGCTGCAGGTTGCTGGCTTCTAGCAGGCGACCGTCGGCAGCCACCTGGTCACCGGCTTCAAGCAGCATAATGTCGCCGGGCACCAGGTCTTGAGAAGGCACTTCTTGCAGACGACCGTCGCGCTGCACCCGCACGCTGGGCGACGACATCTGCTTGAGGGCAGCCAGGGCTTTCTCAGCTCGGCTCTCTTGCAGATAGCCCAGCACGCCATTGAGAATGACGATCGCAAAAATCGCGATCGCATCTTTAGGAAATTCTTGATCTCTATAGGACAGCACCCCCGACACCACCGCCACCGCAATCAGCATCAGCAGCATGATGTTGGTGAACTGGTCGAGCAAGATGCGCCAGGCGGGACGGCCCCCGACTTCTTCTAGCTCGTTGGGGCCATACTGGTTACGGCGCTCGAGCACCGCTTGAGCCGTGAGGCCGGTATCGTCGTTGCTGTCTAACTGGCTCAACGCCTGCTCAACATCAACCGTATGCCAGGCGGTCGTAGAGGCTGGAGAAAGGTCATTCATACAACACTACCGGCTACCGTTGAATCTATGGCTCTAATGGTATAGCTTTGGCCAGAGCTACGAAACTGGGCACAAAGATTGTTTTTGAGTGATTTTGGTACATGGCGCTGGGGCTTACCGAAGGCTAATGCAACCTATTCGAATTATTCTGAGGCGATTCGCGAAGCGACCCCTCCGGGAAGCGCTGCTGCTGCTGCTGCCCCTGCTGTTGAGCGGCTGCCTGCGCTACGACCTCACCCTGCGCTTTGACCACCAAAGCCACGGTCAGATTTCGCAGACGATTGATTTAAGCGATCGCGGTGCCGCCCTAGCCCAGCCCACTCTGGCTCCCTGGCTGGAGGAGCTGAAGGTGCGATCGCGCCCCCTGAGCGGTCAGCTTAGCCAAGACTCACAGACCGTCACCCTCACCGTGCCCTTTGGTACTGCCGCCGACCTGGGCGATCGCTTTCAGCAGCTTTTTGCGGCTGCCGCTGCCCCAGAGATTGAATCCGTCCCTGCCGGAGAACCGTCGCCCGCCGAAATCCCCACCTACCTACAACTGTCCGGCTGGGAACCGGTTCCCTTTACCCTAGACATCGACCAAACCAATTGGCTCCTAGCCAGCCGCACCCACCTCACCTATACCCTCGACCTGCGCCAGCTCCCTCCAAACGGGGACGATTCGGCAGAGCCAGCCCCTTGGGCAGACCTGCGCTTTCGACTGCAAGTGCCCTGGGGCCTCCAACTTTTGCCCAGCGCCACTGCCCCCACCCAGCAGGATGCCACCGGAGCCACCTGGCCCCTTGAACCTGGCGAAATTACAACAATTGATGCCACCTTCTGGCTACCCAATGCGATCGCCCTCGGCACCCTCGGCATCGTAGCCTTGGTTTTAGCAGGCTACGGCCTCCGCTACCGCATCTTTAAACCCAAGTTCCCCACCCCCTAAGCACTCCCCCACCCTTTCCTTCGACTGGTAGAGCCGCTACGCCAACAGAATCCAAACTCCCTCACCTTCCCCATCTCCCTCATCTTTACCTCTCATTTCCTAAAAACCTTTACCCAAAAACAAAGTCTGCCTGGTTAAATAGACCTAGCGATTTTGACCAGCGATGGGAGGCCCAGAGCCATGAGGCAGATAAATTTCGTCGTTATTTTTGTAATTGCCCTAGCCCTGGTGCTATTTGGCATTGAGAACACCGAGCCCGTGATCATTCACATCGCGCCGGGAATGGATGTGGAAGCGCCCCTGTGCGTCGAGCTGATTATGGCCATGGGCATTGGCGCGGTGTTTGCCTGGGTGTTTAGCGTCTGGGCTCAAGTGCAGGGCTACATGTCCTTTGGCAAGCAGGTGCAGCAGCGCGAAATCCGCATTCAGGAACTGGAGCAGGACGTGCAGCGCTACCAGGTCAAGCTGGAAGAACAGAGCCTGATGCTGCCCGCCGCCCAGGTCGAAGATGGGGAAGCGGTCGCTTAGTTGCGGCCAGCGAGGCTGAGAGTGTGGGCGCAATCGCCATCAACCTCAATTGTTATAATCCGGCTGGTAGATTGAATTCTGAGTTCAAGAAGGCGTCATGATGCCCGAGAATAGTGACCCGACTCAGCGCTCACCCCTCAGGTGGGCCTCGCGGTTTGCCGGGGGTGCTGCCCTAGGCGCTGTGCTGGTTGCACTGCCGCTCTCCTACGGCTCTCCATTCAGCCTTGATCCAATGCAAATTGCCGAGGCCGGTTTCGTAATAATTGGGTGCGGGGTAATGGCGACAATCTGGGGACAATCGCTAATCAATGCGGTGATGGAGTCGTTAGGTAAAACGGGCCTTTGAGCTATCATGGGCCGATAGCCGCGTCATGGCGCCTCAGACAGCAGGGGCTGTCTAGCGATCCCTAAGCTTTTGCACCGCCCGATCTATGTCATCGTCCCTGGCTCAAACTGCGATCGCATTTCTCATCGACCTGGCGGATCAGGGCGAAATCGACCCGTGGGACGTCAAGGTGATCGACGTGATCGATCGCTTTCTGTCGCTGCTCAAGAGTCAGGCCGAAACCCTAGCCAGCCAGGGCCGCACCCCTTACGAAGCCAACCTGTCTGAGTCGGGCCAGGGGTTTCTCTACGCCTCCATGCTGGTGCTGCTCAAGGCCGATACCATGGTGCGGGCCGAAGCCGAAGCCGAGACCGAAGCCAACCCCGAAGAGGTGTGGGAAGAAGAAATTCCTGACCTGGTGCCCCTGCCCCGCAACCTGGAGCGACACCTGCACCGCCGCGCCGTCGCCCCCATTCCCCAGCGACGACAGGTCACGCTCCAGGAGCTGATTCAGCAGCTCGAAACCATGGCCACGGTGATGGCCGACCACACCCCCCGCCTGCGGGCCCGGCGCGCTCGACCTCAGCCCCAGCGCCAGGCCGTGCGCGCCATTGCCCAACTGGCTCACCAGGAAAACCTCTCCGAAATCGCCGCCGCCCTCGAAGCCTTTCTCGATCAGTACTGGGATGAGCTGGGCGAAGACACCCTGTGGATCGACTTTGAGCTGTTGCTAGAGCATTGGCCCCAGTTTAAGCCCGCCGATCTCGAAGACGCCCACGACTTTGAAACGCCCCACGCCGCCGCCGTCCATGAGAAGGTAGGGGTGTTTTGGGGTCTGCTATTTCTCTCGGCCCAGTCCAAGGTGGAACTGGGCCAGGATCAGTTCTATGGCGATTTACGGGTCAGAAATCTCAATCGCGCCCCTCTCACCGCAGCAGAGGCCGAACTGCCGGCCTTTATTCTGCCTGACTAAGACGGACAGGCCCTCAGGAAGATTACCGTTTCTAGGGATGCCGGGCTATTTTAAAGAAAGTGTAAGGACTCGTTGAAGGTCGATGGGTTACCAGTGCTCTGGTTTTAGGCGCTGTTAGCATGACCAAGTGCGATCGCCCTAGGTTGACGTTGTTTCCAGCTTTTTCTGGGTAGGCGGCTACAGCCTGAACTAGCAAAACTAGTCTACAGATCATAACCCCATAAATCTAAGGATCCTATTCATATGAAAGCCATGATCTTGGCTGCCGGTAAAGGCACCCGTGTACGGCCCATCACCTACACCATTCCCAAGCCCATGATTCCGATCATGCAGAAACCGGTGATGGAGTTCTTACTTGAGCTGCTGCGCCAGCACGGGTTCGACCAGATTATGGTAAATGTCAGCCACCTGGCCAACGAAATTGAGGGCTACTTTCGCGACGGGCAGCGCTTTGGGGTTGAGCTGGCCTACTCCTTTGAGGGCCGCATCGAAGAAAATGGCGAACTGGTGGGCGATGCGATCGGCTCCGCCGGGGGCATGCGCAAGATCCAAGACTTTTCACCCTTTTTTGACGACACCTTCGTGGTGCTCTGTGGCGATGCGCTGATCAATCTTGACCTTACCGAGGCCGTACGTCGCCACCGCGAGAAGGGCTCGATCGCCACGATTATTACCAAGACTGTGCCCCTCAAGCAGGTGCCCAGCTATGGGGTCGTGGTTACCGACTCTGAAGGGCGAGTCAAGTCATTCCAGGAAAAGCCCTCCGTCGAAGAGGCCCTCAGCACCGAGATTAACACCGGCATCTACATTTTCGAGCCGCAGGTGTTTGACTACATTCCCTCCGGCGTATCGTTTGATATTGGCGGCGACCTGCTGCCGAAGCTGGTGGCCAACAATGCCCCCTTCTACGGCATTCCCATGGAGTTTGAGTGGGTCGACATCGGCAAGGTGCCCGACTACTGGCGCGCCATTCAAGACGTGCTCACCGGCGTGGTCAATCTGGTAGATGTCCCTGGTCAGGAGATTCGCCCTGGCGTCTATGTGGGTCTCAACGTTAAGGCCAACTGGGATAAAGTCAACATCGAAGGGCCGGTCTACATCGGCGGCATGACTCACATTGAGGATGGGGCCACCATCATTGGCCCCAGCGCCATCGGCAACAACTGCTCGATCTGCAGCGGGGCGATCGTCGATAAGAGCGTGATCTTCGAATATTCGCGCATTGGCCCCGGGGTGCGCTTGGTAGACAAGCTGGTGTTTGGTCGCTACTGCGTCGATAAAACCGGCGCTTCCATCGATATGAAGGCGGCCGCCCTCGACTGGCTGATTACCGACACCCGTCAGGAGTTTCCGCTGGTGCCACCTGTGGAGCACCGGGCGATCGCCGAGCTGCTAGAGCAGCATATTTAGAGCGCTTAGCTCAAAGCCAAAGCCAATAAACCTTCGCCCCAAAGTCACTTAACTTTGGGGCTTTGCTTTGGCTAATCTCTATCCTTGGATAGTAGCGGAGAACCCAGCGAAGTGTGGTTTTTGATACAACTACTTCAGAAGCTTTTACCAATTCTTAGAAGATGGTGTAAAAGCTAAGGGCAGCCGTTCACGAATCGAGGCGATCGCACAGGCGGTTCGGTTCGTAACCAGAGCTGTGAGTCTGACACTGTTATTGTTTGCCCCTGTACAGGAGAGAGTTCCACAATGAGCGATCGCAACCGTTCTTTTCGCCTATCGCGACGGCAGGTGGTGCGGGGGCTGTTGGCCTCCTCCGCCTTTGGGCTAACGGCCAAGTTGAGCACCGGCTGCGCCCAGTCGCCTAGCAGCGAGGGCGGCGCGGCCGCTGATGGGTCTGCCCCAGAAGAAATGGTCGTGGGCTTCATCTACGTTGGGCCCAAGGATGACTTTGGCTACAACCAAGCCCATGCCCAGGGGGCTGCGGCCATGGTCGCCAACGTGCCCGGCATTCGCCTGGTGGAAGAGGCCAGCGTGCCCGAAACCACGGCGGTGGCCGAAGCCATGCGCAGCATGATTGAAATCGACGGGGCCAAGGCGCTGTTCCCCACCTCCTTTGGCTACTTTGACCCCCACATTCTCGCCATGGCGGAAGAGTTTCCCGACGTGCAGTTCTTCCACGCCGGGGGGCTCTACCAGGAGGGCGTGCACCCCAAAAACATTTGTAGCTACTTTGGCTACATCGACGAAGCCCAGTACGTCGCCGGGGTGGTGGCAGCCCAGATGAGCCCAGCGGGCAAGCTGGGGTTTGTGGCCGCTAAACCCATTCCGCAGCTGCTGCGCAACGTCAACAGCTTTACCCTAGGAGCCAGATCGGTCAACCCGGATGCCACCACCCAGGTCATCTTTACCGGCGACTGGTCAGTGCCGGTGAAAGAGGCTGAGGCCACCAACAGCATGGCCGACCAGGGCATTGAAGTGATCACTTGCCACGTCGACAGCCCCAAGGTGGTGATGGAAACCGCTGAACGGCGCGGGGTGATGACCTCGGGCTACCACGCCGACCAAAGCCCCCTGGCTCCCAAGGGCTACCTCACCGGGGCCGAATGGGACTGGTCTAGCATTTACACCGCCCTGGGCAAAGACTTCATGGCAGGCAAAACCCTCATGACCGACGGCATTCCCCACATTTTGCGGGGCGGGCTAGCCGACAACTTCTGCAAGCTGTCGGCCTATGGTCCGGCCGTCAGCGACGAGGCCAAGGCCGCTGGCGATGCCGCCATAGCCGGCATCAAATCTGGCGAGATCGTGATCTACCAGGGGCCACTCAAGACCAACACCGGGGACGAAATTTTGCCCGCCGACCAGCAGCTCAAAGCCGACAACGTCGAGCTTGAGACAATGGACTACTTTGTCGAGGGTGTCATCGGGTCCATTAGCTAGGACATCACATGGCGTCTACAACAACCTGGCGGCGATCCTTAGAACCGGTGGCGCTGCCCATGGGGGCAGTGCTATCTGCCCTGGTGATCTTTGGGGTGTTTTGTGCTCTGGTTGGGGCCAACCCCCTAGCGGTGTATGCCTCTATCTATCGAGCCGCCTTCGGCAGCTGGAGCGCCTGGCAAAACACGCTGCTGCGCGCTTCACCGCTGATGCTGACGGCCCTGTGCACAGCTCTACCGGCCCGACTGGGGCTAGTGATCATCGGCAATGAAGGGGCGCTGGTGATTGGAGGCCTAGCGGCGGTGCTGGTGGGTCTGGCCCTAGGGCCAAGTTTGCCTGGCGGACTGGTGCTGCTGGCTATGGCCCTAGGTAGCCTAGTGGCCGGAGGCCTATGGATTGTGGTGGCAGGAGCCCTGCGCCACTATCGAGGGGTGAATGAAACCATCAGCAGCCTGCTGCTGAACTACGTTGCGATCGCCCTGATGAACCACCTGGTGCAAGGCCCCCTGCGCGACCCGGCCTTTGTCAGCAAGCCCTCCAGCTTTGAGATTGCTCCGGCAGCCTGGCTGGGCAACCTACCCGACACCCGGGTGCACTGGGGGTTGATCTACGGGTTGGTGGCCTCGGTTTTGGCCTACATTTTGATGCAGCGCACCACCTTTGGCTTTGCCGCCCGCACCGCCGGGGGCAACGTACGCGCCGCCCGCATTGCTGGGCTGCCAGTGGGTAAGCTCACACTGGCGGTGTGTTTCTTAGCCGGCTCCTGCGCTGGGCTGGCGGGCATGGTAGAAGTCGCCGCCGTACAGAAGCGGTTGAACGAATCGATTGTGTCGAGCTACGGCTACGCCGGGATTTTGGTTGCCTTCGTGGCCCGCCACAACCCTCTGGCCACGGTGCTGGTGTCGGTGCTGCTGGGGGGCATTTTGGCTAGCGGTGGCATTTTGCAGCGATCGCACAACCTGCCCGATGCCACCGTGATGGTCTTTCAAGGCATCGTCTTTCTCTGCGTGCTCTACAGCGAATCGCTCTACGGACGCTTTAAGGTGTTTCAGGAGCGAGAGGGGCAGGCTGAAGGTGCGGTGGTGGCTGGGTAGGTGGGTAGATGGGTGGATGGGTAGGCGGGTGGATGGGTAGGCGGGTAGGTGGTAGATGGGTTAGGTACTGAGTATCCGCAGGATGAGCGGCGGGAAGCTTACCGAGCATGGCCTGAATTATCAACACGTGAGGGGCAGCGATGGCGACGGAAGCACTGGGCTGGTGGGGTGTACCACTGGGCATTTTGGCCGGTACTCTGCGGGGGAGCGTGCCCTTTTTGCTGGTCAGTTTGGGCGAATGCCTGACGGAGAAAAGCGGCAAAATTAACCTGGGCCTAGAGGGCACTTTGCTGATGGGAGCGATGAGCGCCTATGCCGTCTCCTACCTGAGTTCGGGCATTGTTGGTCCCACCCTAGCCTCTTGGTTAGGAGTGCTGACGGCGGGGATAGCGGGCATGGGGCTAGGGGCGATCCACGGCTGGTTGGCGCAGCAGCCCCGGGTCAACGATGTGGCCGTAGGCATCGCCATGATTATCTTTGGCGGCGGACTGGCCAACTTCTTTGGCAAGCCGTTCATTCAACCCCAGGCGCCCCAGTTGCCCACGCTGGCGGCTGGCGGCTGGAGCAGTCTATCTCAGGTGCAGTCGGCGCTGCAAATCAGCCCGCTGTTTTTGCTGGGGGTGGCGATCGTGCCGTTGATGAGCTGGTTTTTCAAATCAACCCGCTGGGGCCTTTACGTAAGAGCCGTGGGCGACAGCCCCGATGCCGCCCTCGCCATGGGCATTTCAATTTTTTGGGTGCGCATGGCTAGCATTGTGGCGGGCAGCTTCTTGGCGGGCATTGGCGGAGCCAGTCTGTCACTGTTTTACCCTGGCGTCTGGACTGAGCGTATCTCCAGTGGGCAGGGGTTGATGGCGGTGGCCCTGGTTATTTTTGCCCGTTGGCAGCCGTGGCAGTGTCTGTGGGCCTCACTGCTGTTTGGCGGGGCACAGGCGCTAGGGCCAGCGTTTCAGTCGGTAGGTATTGACTCGTACTATTACTTGTTCAACGCCGCCCCGTACATTCTGACCCTGCTGATCATGATTGTTACCTGCTCACCCAAGCGCACCCTAACTGGCGCTCCAGGGGCCTTGGGTCAGAGCGATTAGCCGCCTGCCGTCCCTATCCGAGGAGAGAAGTATTCGCAGGATCATTGCAGTGGGATAATGAAAGCCGGCGGCGACCCCAAGGCGCTTGTTCTTCGCACCCCGGCCGCCCTTGTACCTAGCCTGAGATATGACCCATGACCCAAGCTGAGCAGCTCATTCGCATGGCAGAAGACGAGCTGACAGAGTACAGCACCGACGCCCGCAAGATTGAGAAGCTGCGCCGCAAGTTTAGCTTTGCCGTACCCTACCCCCAGCAGCAGGCCGTGCGGGAGGAGGTGGCGGCGAGTATTCCCACCAACTTTGTCGCCAAGCTGATTGAAGAAAACCGCCAGACAGTGGCTCTGCCCTTTTGGGGCATTGGCGGGCTGGGGCTGTTGCTAGGTATTTCAGGCCAACAACCTTTAGATTTTATTGCCACGGGCATAGGGTTTTACGTGGCCTTTCAGGTGCAAAAGCTGGGCTGGGAGTTGCAGGCCAAGCGACTGGTGCTGCAAACTCTCGATGAAATCGACGCCAGCGTGAAGAATCCAGAGCCAGAGCCGGCTCCTTAGGAGATTTTTCTGTAAGAAGCTATTACCCACGCGAGGGCGCAGGGCCTGCGCCCTTGAGAAGCAGCAGACATGCAGTATTTTCGTCTACGGAATGGTCTTTGAGGCGATCGCACAGGCGCTACTGCACCGCGATAGCCTAATGCGTTACCCTGGCGCGATAGCAGAGTCCTACGCGACCCTAGACTTTGCCCAGGGCAAGATACCTTGTTTCTGTTCCGGGTTGTCGCCGCAACGATCTGAACAATTAGCATTTAATTCTTCTCTGCTATGGCCACCTCGATCGCAAACCAAACCGTCCTGATTACCGGCGCTAGCAGTGGCATTGGGGCCGCCTGTGCCCGCCAGCTAGCGGCCGCTGGAGCAAGGCTAATCTTGGCCGCTCGCCGATTGGAAGCACTGCAAACTCTAGCCGCCGAACTTCACCAGCAGCATTCCGCGGAAGTGCTGATAGTGGTGCTGGACGTGCGCCAGCCGGAGTCCGTCAGTGAGGCGATCGCAGGATTGCCAGAGCATTGGCAGACGATCGACGTTTTGATTAACAACGCTGGGCTCAGCCGGGGGCTCGACAAACAGTACGAAGCGCCCCTAGACGACTGGGAAGCCATGATTGACACCAACATCAAAGGATTGCTCTACGTGACGCGAGCGGTGGTGCCGGGCATGGTGGCGCGAGGGCGCGGCCACGTGGTAAATGTGGGCTCGATCGCCGGGCGGCAGACCTACCCCGGCGGCAGCGTCTACTGCGCCACTAAGGCCGCCGTTAGATCTCTATCAGAGGGCCTCAAGCTTGACCTGCTAGGCACGCCGGTGCGGGTCACCAACATTGATCCGGGCCTGGTTGAAACCGAGTTCAGCCTAGTGCGCTTTGGCGGCGATCGCGATCGCGCTCAGGGTGTCTACCAGGGCATGACTCCTCTGACCGGCGACGATGTGGCCGACGTCATTGTGTTTGCCGTCACTCGTCCGGCCCACGTCAACATCAGCGACGTGATGCTGATGCCGACCGCCCAGGCCTCCGTGTTTCACACCCATCGGCAAGCCGAGTAATTTCCGTTAGCAGTTCTTTTGAGTCGGCGGCAAACACCTGGCAGCCGACCACCGCTATACAATGAGCAATGGCACCATCGTTCCTTCATTCGCAATCCGACTATGACCCTTTCCGCTGGCGACCCCGCTCCCGACTTTAGCCTGCCCGATGCTACCGGCAAGACCTATAGCCTGGCCAACCTCAAGGGGCAGCGAGTGGTGCTGTACTTTTATCCCCGCGACAACACTCCTGGCTGCACCAAACAAGCCTGTGGGTTCCGCGATCGCTACGCCGACTACCAGGGCAAGGATGCCATCGTGCTGGGGGTAAGTACCGACGACGCCACGTCCCACAGCAAATTTATCGACAAGTTCAGCCTGCCCTTTCCGCTGCTGGTGGACGAGGGCGGCGAAGTGGCCAGCCGCTACGGCGTTTATGGCCTGAAAAAGTTCATGGGTAAAGAATATATGGGTATTACCCGCAGCACCTTTGTCATTGGACCCGACGGCAACCTGGAGAAAACCTACCTCAAGGTCAAAGCCGAAACCCATGCCGACGATGTGCTAGCTGACTTGGAAACCCTCTAGCCCATGGCCTACTTCGCCCATATTTTACGTACCCTGCTGGGGCTAATGCTGCGCCGCCCCATTCTCGGTACCTGCGTCATTCCGCTGATGCCCAATGGCACCATTGTGCTGGTGCGCCGCCGCGACAACGGCCTGTGGAGCCTGCCCGGCGGTATCGTCGACTGGGGTGAAGATGTGATCACCGCCGCCGCCCGCGAGCTGCAAGAAGAGGCCGGGCTCCAGACCGTGAGGTTAGAGCGTCTGGTGGGCGTGTACTCCCAACCGGGACGCGATCCCCGGTTTCATTCGGTGTGTGTGACGGTGGCGGTGCGAGTGACGGGCAAGCCCTATCCGGCTGATCCCCGTGAAATTCTAGAGGCCTCTGCCTTCGGCCCTGACGAGCTGCCGTGGGATCGCCTCTCCCACGACCACCGCCAGCATTTGCAAGATTTCTTTAAGGGAGAAACGGTTTTAGCCTAAGCTTTTGGGTAAGTTTGCTGGGTCTGACGGACTGGGCACTGCCTTCCGGTTACCCTAGTGCCATCTACCCACCGAGTCCCTATGCCGTTACCCGCCGAGATTCCCATTCGCACTGGCCGCATGAAGCTCCCCAGCGGCAACGTGTTTTGGCACGAGGGCGGCAAAACCCAGGCAGAAACAGTGATTTTCTTGCACGGGTCTTGGCAAGACGGCACCCAGTGGCTGCCGGCCATGCAGTGCCTGGTACCTCAATACCACTGCCTGGCCCCCGATCTGCTGGGTTTTGGCGAGTCGTGGCACGAAGGAAAAGCCTACTCGGTGGCTCTCCAGGTAGAGGCATTGCATAGTTTGCTGAGCGCCCTGCGCATTCATCGCTTTCGACTAGTGGGCCATTCGCTAGGGGCTTGGGTAGCAGGCCAGTATGCCCTCACCTACCCCGACCAGGTGCAGAGTCTAACGGTGCTGGCTCCCGAGGGAGTGAACGATCGCGGTTTACGAGGCCGCTGGCAGCGCGATCGCTGGCTGGTTGCCCCCTGGTCACCTCTGCCCCTGATGCTGCCCTGGCTGGGTAAAGCCGCCTGGGTCAAAGCCCTGCGCGATCGCCGTCGCTGTCTGCGCCAGTCTCCCGCCGCCTGCAAGACGCTCTTTCAGCGTCGCACAGCCGCTATCAACGGCGAACTGCTGCACCAGGGGCTAGGACAACTCTGGCTGCCAACCCTGGTGCTAGAGGCTGCCGCCGCTGACTCCGTGACCCACAAGCTCACCCACGCCTGGCTGCGCCTACTGCCCGATCCGCAGTACCGCGAACTCACCGCCGCCCATACGCCCTTGGGAGTGGATGAGCAGGAGTTTGCAGCGGCCCTCGGTCAGCTCAAACTCCCAGAGCTACCCCTCCAGGCGCGTAAGACACCCTCTATACCCACTCAGCCCAGCTCCACGGTTCCCTGATGCTCCACGGGGCTGGTTGTCAGCGTCGCCATCAGCAGTTGAGACAGTTCATCGGCCCGGTTGAGCACCATCAGATGGCCGCCATTGGGCACAACCACATCGGCACTTCGGTAGCCAAAGGGAAAAACGCGATCGCTCCTACCGTGAATATGGACTAAATGCTCAGGCACCACCTGATTTCGCCAGCCCACCACCTGCTTGATAGCCCACGTGAGAAAACAAGGATCGGTATCGACCAACACCTGTCTGAACAATGAGCAGTCATCGCGGTTGTTGAGGCCAAATAACCAGTCTAAGATCCAGTGCACTGCCCACAGCACCTGTTTAAATGGCATCACCAGCTGCACCGGCAGCCAGCGAAACAATTTAAAGTAGGCCGGAATTTGCGCCCCGGTGGTTGCGCTAGAAATCACAATCACCTGCTCTGGGTGGCAGAGCTTCGCCATTTCGATCGCCATCAATCCGCCAAAGGAAAGCCCCACGAAAATAGGGTTTTCGACCGTGACCTGAGTCAGCAACCGCTGGGCATACTGCTCGATGGACTCGTGGCGCTCGGGGCGCTGCCAAAGGATGTGCACCGGTCGATAGCCCTCTAGCTGCAAGCGCTGAAACACTCGCCAGTCGGCACCGAGACCGCTGATGAAGTAGATTTCGCGCTCAGCGATCGCCAGATCGCTGTCATTGGCGATCGCCGGAGCTGCTTTGCCCTCCGGGGATGATGTTGCGGTACTAACCATGCTTGTCCTAGCTCTTGAGCGCCTCAATCTCGCGGCGAATTGCCGCTAGCTCCAGAGTCAGTGCCTCCAAATCGCTCTGCACAGCGGTGTCAACCACGGGGCTAGCCACGGTGGTAATCGTGGTCTCACTGGCTGCCGAGCTAGAACCGCCAAAGGGGTTGGGCATTTGGCTGAGCAACCCATCCACAAACTGCCGGGCCTCGCGCTCGGTGACCTCACCTTTAACTTCTAACTCTTCAGTAAGGCGGTTGACGTCGCCGCCCAGTTCAGAGAATTTTTGGTTTGAGGTTTCGGGATCTTGCAGGGCTTCAATGATCGATGCGGTGGCCCCGAGGGTAACGCGAATTCCCTTCTGCAAGGTTTGAGACAGGTCATCAGGGTACATAGCTTGCTGCCTTAAAAACTTCAAATCAAGCGCTTGAGGGTCAAAGCAGACCTTTCTACACGCAACCAATGCCGCTCCGGCGGTCCTTTGGCGCTCATATTCTATCGTGCCCCTCCCGTAGGATGTGGCATCTCAGGCTACTATCCCACCTGCGGTATAGAGAGGCGACCCATGGTCCCTAGCCCAGGTAAGTAACGACGTCGTCGTAGATCTGCGAGAGCTCAGCCTCGGTGGTGACGCGAATGCGATCGTCTCGCAGGGTCAGCAGCACCTTGGCCGCAAAGGGGCTAGGCCAAATGTTGGGATTGCAAAACACTTCCAGAAACACCTCTCCGCTGTGTTGATATTCCATCGATGACTGGGGAGTCCGACGACCGGCATCTCCCCCCTGGGCCGCAGCGCTTTTCAGTGTAGTCATTAGCTCGTCCAGGGAGGTCTTGAGAGACTGGGCCGCTTCTACCGAAAAGGTAAAGCGAACAGATCCCTGGGGCAGGTTGAGGGTGAGGGGGGCGCTCATGGGTTCAGTACTCGTTGCGATCGGTAAAGGGAGCAGTCGATTTGGCTTGGCCACCTAGGCCAAGAACGTTCACTTGCTGGAGCTAATCCAGCCAAACGGCAAAGTCATCCCATTGTGCCACTTGGGTGTTACTTGGCGGCCGGGGCCGGGCATTCAAACCAGCGATCGCCCACACCACACCACTACCGCCACCTTGGCATTGCCCTATATCGCCACCGCCAAAGGTAACAATAAGTTACGTTGTGTGTCTTGCTACGGCACAACCCCAGCTTTATATATAGCCGTCCAGAGCGACATTCGAATCCCAAAGAAAACCCTAAAGCTTTGCCCAATCAAGGGTTGACCTCTCTAAAGTAGTAAGTAACAACCCAGGTATAAGGACTAAGGTATGTATTTAGTTCTGTAATCATACGCCTGAGTATTTACTCCTAGGTCTTCGTCTCGCTTGGCAGTTTGGGGCAACCTTCCCAACCGCCGTTCGAAGCCTGACCCTAGACCGCACTGATCACCGCTGGAGATGGCATGGCCGCAAATTTCCCCTCGTTGTTATCCCCGGCTACGGCCCGTGAAGCGCTGTGGCCCAACACCAATGCTGCTCCCACCCCGATCGATCGCATTCGTCGACTGGTCTGGAAGATTGCCATAGCCACCCTCGCCCTCATGGCTGTAGGCAGTGCTACCCGGGTGATGAATGCGGGCCTGGCCTGCCCCGACTGGCCCTTGTGCTACGGCCAACTGGTGCCTCAGCAGCAGATGAACCTCCAGGTGTTCTTAGAGTGGTTCCACCGGCTCGATGCCGCCCTAATTGGTCTCAGCACCCTGTGGCTGGTCGCCCTTAGCCTGTGGTATCGGCGGCAGGTGCCCGGCTGGCTGCCCTGGGCCGCAGTGGGGGCGCTGGCACTAATTGGCGTGCAGGGAGCGCTCGGGGGTCTGACGGTAACCCAGCTGCTGCGCTTCGACATTGTCACTGCCCACCTGGGAACAGCGCTGCTGTTCTTTAGCGCCATGTTAGTTATTGCCTGCTGCCTACTGCCCTACCGCAGCACCGGCACCGTGGGTCGTTTGCCCTGGATCGGATTAGCAGCCCTGACCGTGGTCTACACCCAGTGCCTGTTAGGGGGATTAGTAGGGTCACGCTGGGCGGCGCACCAGTGCCTAGGACTCAAGGAGCTGTGTCAGGTGATGAATAGCCATCTGCTGGGCATTTTGCCCAGCACAGCCATGGTGCTGGCGCTCACCTGGACGGTGTGGCGCACTCCGGCGCTAACGTATCCCTTGCGGCGGTTGGGCAGTCTGGTCAGCGTGCTGCTGGTGCTTCAGCTAGTCATGGGCATTGCAACCTTTCGACTCCGGCTACAGATTGAGCCGCTGACGGTGGCTCACCACACCTTGGGGGCAGCGCTGGTGGGCACCCTGGTGTGCTTTACGGTACTGGCTTGGCGCGATGCACGCAGCGATCTGTCCCAAAATCGCCTAGAGTCGCCCCCTGAGGGCGGTCGTTTGGGCACCGCCGAAAACCCCTCTACTCCCACAGTTTCTACCGCCGAGGTCTAGAGACGTTCGCCGTCGTGATGAAGTTGATATCAGCTTTTTGAGCCTGTTGGGCTGACAGCTACGGTTTTAAAACCATTTAGGATTTTTTGCATGAATCAGACCACCACATGGAATGCCCCCACTCGGCACCACGAGACCTTTAAGGCTGTTGTGCAGAGCTATGTGCAGCTTACCAAGCCCCGCATCATACCCCTGCTGCTGATTGAGACGGCGGCGGCAATGTGGGTGGCGAGCCAGGGCGAGATCGACCCGGTACTGCTGATGGTGACCCTGCTGAGCGGTACCTTGGCGGCGGCTTCGGCTCAGACTATCAACTGCGTCTACGATCGCGACATTGACTTCGACATGGAGCGCACTCGCCACCGCCCCATTCCCGCCGGACGCATTCAGGTGCGCGACGCGCTGGTATTTGCTGGGGTGTTGGCGGCGCTGTCTTTTGGACTCCAAGCCTGGGTGGCTAACCTGCTCAGCGCTGGGTTGGCCATGCTGGGCATTGCCATTTACGTGGGGGTCTACACCCTCTGGCTAAAGCGATCTTCACCTCAAAACATCGTCATCGGCGGCGCTGCCGGAGCGATTCCCCCCCTGGTTGGCTGGGCAGCGGTGACGGGCGATCTGCCCCTGGCGGCATGGCTATTCTTTGCGATCGTGTTTATCTGGACGCCGCCCCACTTTTGGGGACTGGCCATGCTAATTCAAGATGACTACGCCAAGGTCAACGTGCCGATGATGCCGGTGATCGCAGGCGACGAGGCCACGGCGCAGCAGATCTGGTATTACACCCTGGTGTTGGTGCCCCTGACGCTGATGATGACGTTTCCCCTCGGAGCGACCGGCGCGGTGTACGCGGCGATCGCCCTAGTGCTGGGAGTTATGTTCATTCAACGAGCCTGGGCATTGCTGCAAGAGCCAAGTGATCGCGACTTGGCCAAAGGACTGTTCAAGTTCTCCATTCTCTACATGATGCTGCTGTCGGCCGGCATGGTAGTTGATAGCTGGCCCATCACTCGGGCGGCGGTGGCGAATCTTTCGGGTCACCTGAAGCCTTTGGTTAGCATGCTGCTCTTCTAGGTCACTTTTCGCGCCAACAGAATGAGCGCTTCACTTATCAGGGAACAATGGTAGGGAGGTATAGGGAACTGAGGGCACAGTCGTATAGCCTTTGTGGATACAGGGGTGTCTCCAGCCAGCCGAAGGTGACTATAATGCCTGTTATGAATTTGTCGCTTGCGGTGCTCTGCATAGGGTCGGGCATAGCGATTAGGCAACTGGGTGGAGGGTTGCTCTGCGGCGAAGCGTATAGCATACGTTTCCCTTAAGATAGTGTCTTCAATTGTGTTGCCGCCGTATGCTACGCCCCTTGGTTCCCGAAATTAGCGATGTGCACTTCCAAAACGGCAAAAGTGCCCAAGTTTTGTCGCTATCGGATCAAACCACGAGCCTAGAGGCCTTGGGCTGCATGGGGTTGCCTATGGCTCAGCCTACTCTGGTGATTATCGGAGGGGCTAGCTTGATGTCCGCCGAGAGCATGGAGCGATTGCAAACGGTCTTTGATCAGGTGTTTGCCCCTCTGGCTCAATCCTTAGGACTGACGGTGCTTGATGGCGGCACTGATACTGGAGTTATTCACATGATGGGTCAGGCGCGCCAATCCGTTGGCGGCAATTTTACCCTGATTGGGGTAGTGCCTCAGGGTAAGACCCGATTGCCGAGCGATCGCCATCATGACGATTCCCTTCATGACCTAGAGCCCAACCACACCCACTTTTTTCTCATTCCTGGTGATGAGTGGGGCAGTGAGTCGCCCTGGCTGGCCAAATTGGCCTCTCAGATTTCTGTCGGCCGCCCGGCGCTGACCATTTTGGTCAACGGCGGCCAGATAGCCTTAATCGACCTGAAAGAAAATTTGGCGACGGGCAGACCGGCGATTGTGATGTCAGGTAGTGGGCGTCTAGCGGATTCGATCGCCGCACCACTACCCGAGACCGATCCAGCAATTCTCGAACTGATTCAGCGATACCAGCCCAACGGTAAGTTAGAGATCGTAGATTTATCTTTGCCGGTCGATCAGATGCGCGATCGCCTTCAGCAGTACTTCAGCTCTACCCTCTCCTGAGGTTTCTTGCCGTGACCTCTTTGCCCCCAGAGCCCCTCGATTCTGTACCTGCTCCAGAGAGCAATACTGCTTCCCAGAGCTTGCTCAATAATGCTTGGGAAAGGTATCGAGTCTATAGCCAAAATGCCGCCAAATCTCAGGAGCGATTTCTTTTCGTCGAGCGCCTGATTACACTTTTGGCGCTGTTAGTTGTGGTTTTGGCGGTGGTCCATCCAATCGTTCTTCGCCAAATAACCACGCCTGAAAACCCAGCAGAACTGAACAAACAACTGCCCTTGAGCTTACTCTTCGACCAGCCGCAGCATATTGGGTTGGGGGTACTCAATCTGCTACTGATTATTCTTCCTATTACGATAACGGCGCTGCGGGCTTTTGCTGTCAAGTTTAGTCGAGGCAATAGCTGGGTGATTTTGCGGGGCAATGCCGAAGCCCTCAAAATGGAAATTTTTTATTACCGTACTCAGGTCAAGCAGTATCAGACCGATCGCAGTACAGAATTAGCCGAAAAAATTCAGCAGATTAGCCAACGGTTGAAGGGCAGTGTTGTGCACCAGCGGGCTCTGTTTCCGTACGAAAACCAAAGACCGGCTCGTCTACGTCTAGGCGTTGTGTTTTTGGCTGTTAGCCGCCTATGGATTTTGGGGCAGAGGTTGGCCAATTACGGTTGGGAGTTTTTTTTCGCAATTAACGAAGAAGCCGATAGTCTGCCCAAAGAGCCTGATCGCACTTCTGACTTAGACCCAGAGGGCTATATTAAGTACCGCCTAGAGGAGCAGTTTGACTGGTATCGACGCAAGGCCCGCAGCTACGATCGCCAGCACCAGCTTTTGCAGACCAGTGTTTACATTTTTGGTGGCTTTGGCACGCTGCTGGCAGCGATCGGGTTTCAAAGCTGGGTTGCAGTGACGGCGACCATAGCTGCATCCTTGGTCAACTACCTGGAGTATCGCCGGGTAGAGGTCACCCTAATGGGCTATAACCAGTCTGCCGATGCGCTCTACGATATTCGCACCTGGTGGTACTCGCTCTCTGCGGCCGAGCAAGCAACCTTTAACAACTTTGAAAAGCTTGTGGTCAATACTGAAGAGACCATTCGCAGTGAACACAACAGCTGGCTGCAAGATATGCAAGATCGGCTGGCTGATCTCTACGAGTCTAAACGCAAGGGCGATCTCTCAGCGCCCTATGCTGAGGTGGCAGACGCCGAATCAGCAGAGGCCCTGCCTAAGGAAAAGACAGCTCACGAAGCTTTGCCTGAGAGCAAACCAGAGCTATTGCCGCCCTACCCAGAGCTTCCTCTCGATGCAGATACCCTGCCTTCTGCTCCTTGAGGCAATTTCCTGCAAATTTTTGGCCTACCCGTTCTTACTCTGGCCAATTAATCGACACTAGCTCCAGGGTGCGACCGAGGGATGACTCGAAGGGGGCGGCGGGGTCTGGGGTGCGGGGTGGGAGGTTGCAGAGGGCGCGGTCTGCGTCGGTGGCTTGACCGTACTCTAGGTATTGCAGATGAAGGCGTAGATAGGACATTCTAGGAGAGTAGGACTATTGCTTGAGTAACGATGCCAGCCGCTTATAGTAATGATCTGCGCGAAAAAGCGCTTGCTGCTGTTGACCGAGGCGACCCCAAAAGTCATGTCAGTCGAGCGTTGAGCATCAGCCGCAACACCCTCGACCT
>JAESFY010000077.1_pt1 | contig 75548 bp, 73 predicted proteins | sample 9266201 | NCBI WGS metagenome assembly JAESFY01 (sample SAMN14515071, study PRJNA621656) | algae metagenome | isolation source: Nodosilinea sp. WJT8-NPBG4 and co-occurring heterotrophs from soil, lower... | place: USA: Pinto Basin, Colorado Desert, California | collected 2006-05-27 | reverse complement strand
GAGCATTCGCAGCCTTTCAGCCACGGTGCGAGCCAAAGCGCGGTTCTCACTGAGCTTGCAGCGCTTTGGCCGCCGCGCTCGATCCCAAGCCGCTTGATCGGCCTGGGTTGCACGATAGCTCTCACCGTCACCATTGCGCTTGATCTCTCGGCTGATCGCCGATGGTGCTCGCCCCAGCCGTGCAGCAGTTGATCGAATCGATTCGCTTGCCACCATTGCGCGCGAGATTTCCTCGCGCTCGGCCAATGTCAGTACGGTCGATGCGCGTGATCGCTGCACCGGGCGGAAACCACCTGTCTCCGCGAGTATTCGGTAAATCGAGGTGTGAGGTCGATCGAAGAGCTTTCCGATTTCATGCAACGTCCAGCCTTGCTTCCAGCGCTCCCACATCAGCGCTTTCTGGCTCTCTGAATAGTAAATCCGTGGTCGCCGCTTCATCTGCAACACTCCTTCCACCTAGGCGGTGGTTAGTGTGTTGCACCGACCGGTTGAATCCGCCCTGCATAGCCGCCTTTCGCTTGAGCTGGTGTGGACCGTAGAAGACCCATGCCTCACCTAGGAAGCCGAGTCCATGCTCGACCTTCTGCGGAGACGACTGGACGTTCTCCAGAGCGACCAGCAAATGGCTGCAGGCACTCATGTTCAAACCGTCCCGCGGCACCGCGGAAAGTCCGAACACCCCCAGAATTCCTGCCCTGCGTTGGGGCCCTTTCTCGCGGTACGTCGCACCATCGGCTGTGTGCATCTGGGGCAGGTCAGAGCGGCAGTCTTTACGGGTTGCGGGGCTGCTTTGCTCGCTTGCCCGGCCTTGTTGGCTGCGGCAACAGGAGCCGGAGCGCTGCCTCGTGCCTGCTTCAACAACCGGTGCAATTGCGGCCCATCGAGCAAGCGAAGGTTTCGGCCACTCGCGAAGGCTTCGGCTTCAGACGTGAACCGACCCGACGTAACCACGAATCCACCGGCAGCGCCCTTCGCCGCCATGGCGCCATAGAGCTCGCGCACCACGGGCACGCCGACTTTGTGGGCCCGCCATTGCTTGCACTGCACTAGGTACTTCTCGCCGTTCTTGCGAAGCGTGAGGTCGATGCCGTCGTCCGGCCCCGGCTCGAAGTTCTCGGTGACTTGGTAGCCATGCAGGCGAAAGCCCTCGCCCACGAGCATCTCGAACTCCTGCCAGCTCATGTTCTCGAGGATGTCGGGCGCATCGGAGCGGGTCACGTTGTCCATCAACGTTCGGCGCGTGTGCCGCCGCCAAGCGGAGATCGCTGCGCCAGCAAGGCAGAGGATCGGCACGATGTACTGCCCGGCGGTGGCAAAGCCGCGTCCCACGGCGCCGACCATGACGTTGCCCATTTCGGCGGCACCCACGGCAGTGGCAAGGGGCGCGATCGCGATGCGGTGGAGCACCAGGTATCCGGCAATCGCCAGGATGACGCCGACGTACCAAGGCAACAGCGCGATCAGGTCGATGATGTCTTCGGCAGGGCTGGTCTTTTTGCGGCGGGCCATCGGTGAGAGCTTCCTTTTGGGGGATTCTGCCGAATAGCGGTCAGGTTTGATACAGGGTGTTACGGCGTAGCGCGTGCCGTGGCTGGAGAGCGCTCAGCAACCGCTCCCGTGAACCGATCGGCATGCCGCCTTATATTTGCCAACCCGGGCAAGGGCTCCACCAAGCCGCCGCCCTCCTGGCCTCACCGCGTTTCGACGACAGACACCCACCCCATGCCCACCACCCACCTCCACCTCATCACCGGCGCCTCCCGCGGCCTCGGCCGTGCCATGGCCGAGCAACTGCTCGAACAACCCGGCAACCACGTCCTCCTCGGCATCTCCCGCCGCCAGAGCCCCGAACTCGCCGAGCACGCCAAGAAGAAGGCCGACAACGGAAACAGCATCGAGCTCATCCAATGGGAGCAAGACCTCTCCGACCCCATCGCCGTTGCCGCCCGCGTGCGCGAATGGCTCACGGCGCAAGACCCGCAGCGCTTCGACACGGCCGCGCTCATCAACAACGCGGGCACGGTCGGCAACCCGGCGCCGCTGTCGGCTTCGGACGATGCGGATCTGTCGCAGGCGCTGCGCATCGGGCTCGAAGCGCCGGTGCTGCTGACCGCCGCGTTCCTCGGCGGCACGCGCTCGTGGCGCGGGGCGCGCAAGGTGCTCAACATCTCGTCGGGCCTGGGGCGCAATGCGATGGGCAGCCAGGCGCCGTACTGTGCGGCCAAGGCGGGCATGGACCACTACTCGCGCGCGGTGGCGCTTGAAGAGGCGAGTGTTTCCAACGGCGCGCGCATCGTGTCGCTGGCGCCGGGCGTGATCGACACCGACATGCAGGTGCAATTGCGCGGCACGGCGGCCGACAAATTTCCGGACCGCGGTCGTTTTGAAAAGCTCAAGAGCGAAGGCCTGCTCGACAGCCCGGCCTCGGCGGCGGCGAAGGTGCTCAAGTATCTGGCGCGTGCGGACTTCGGCAGCAAGCCGGTGGCCGATGTGCGCGACACGGATTGATCGTTACACCATGGCCACCGCACAAGGCATCGATACCGGCGAGTACAAGCTCTTTCCCTCGCCGCGCAATATTCACCGCATTGTCTTCGCCCACCAGGTCTTCGTGCCGTATCCCTACGCGCTCATCGTGATGAACGAGTTCGGGTTCAAGGGGCGCCACAGCCTGTTTGCTGCTTATCGGTTGAAGGACGGGAAGATGGGCCAGGTGGCCAGCTTTGAGTTGGAAGCGGATGTCGAGATTTTTAATCGGAAGTTTGTGCCGGATTGAAGGGCGCTGGCGGTGGTAGCGTTGCTTGCCCCCATCCCTGCCTTCCCCCGGAGGGGGAAGGAGTAAGTCCAAAAGGCCGACGCTTACGACTGCATGGCGAAGCGGTCGCGTTGGGCTTGGGCGCATGCGCCCATCACGGCCAGGGCGCGCTCCACGGTGGGGGTGCCTAGAACGAAGGGGTTGGCCGCCGGCGCGGCCTGTTGTTGCCGCAGCGCGGCCAGCTTGTCCTGCGAGCCGTCGATGTTCGAATGGTTCGACAGCAGCACGTCGACGCGCTGGCTCTGCACGACGCCGCCCATGCGCTGCGTGGCGCCGATGTAGGCGTCGAGCCGCGGAATGTCGTTGCCGAAGTTGAAGCCGGTGCCGCCCCACAGCATGGCGCGGTGCTTCTGGCCGTTGGCGGCTGTCACGTCGAACACGGGCGAGAGGGTGCCGTGCGTGTGGCCGGGCGTGAGGTACAGCGTCACGCTGGTGTCGCCCAGGCGGATGCGGTCGCCGTCCTTCACCGAGATGTCGCGCTTGGGCGGCGCGCCCCAGATGGGCGTGGCGAACTCGAGCCGGGTCTCGGTCATGCTCCAGTCGGCGTCGCTCATCACCACGCGCGCGCGGTACTTCTTGGCCAGGTAGCTGGCGCCGCCGTAGTGGTCGCCGTGGCCGTGCGTGACGATCACGTACTTGATCTGGGCGGGGTCGAGGCCGAGCTTGCGCATGCCGCCCTCGATGAGCGTGGCAGCTTCGGCCTGGGTGTTGAGCGCATCGATGAGGATGATGCCCTGCGAGGTCTTGATGGCCCAGGCGCTGACCCAGTCGGCACCGACGAAGTAGAGGTTGTCGAAGGCCTTGCCCGGCGGCGGTGCGGGCCGGGCGATGAAGCCGGCCAGGCTCTTGTCGAGCGCGTCCTGCGGCGGCCGTGCAGCGGGAGCGGGCTTGCACAGCGTCAGCAGTGCGGTGAGGTCGGTGCCCGCAGCACGCGTGGCGGCGGCCACGTGCGAGTCCACGGATGCCTTCGACGGCGCGAGGGCCGCGGGGTCTGGCGGACGGGTCGGGATCTGCGCGCAACCCTGCACCAGGGCCACCACCGCCGCCGCAAGGGCGGTGGTGATGGTCAACGGCAGGGTGGGGTTTGCTTTCTGTGCCATCGGTGATGTCTCCGTGCCGGCGGTGCGGCCTGTGGTGGAGACACCATTCTGCGACGGCGCGCGCTTATTCGATGGTCGCGCCCGAGGCTTTGACGATGCCCTTCCACTGCTCGTAGTCGGTCTTCAGCAGAGTGCCGAACTGCTCGGGCGTCATGCTCTGCGGCTCGGCGCCCTGGGCAATGATGGCGGCCTTCATTTCGGGCGTGGCGAGCAGCTTGTTGACTTCCGTATTCAACGTGGCGATCACGTCCTTGGGCGTCTTGGCGGGCACGAAGATGCCGTACCAGGTCGACACGTCGAAGCCCTTGTAGCCGAGCTCGGCGACGGTGGGCGTGTCGGGCAGCGAGCTGCTGCGCTTGGCGCTCGTGACGGCCAGCGGGCGCAGCTTGCCGGCCTTGATCTGGCCGAGCGCCGACGGCACCGACGACACCATCAGGTCGACGTTGCCCGCGAGCACGTCCATCATGGCGGGGTTCGAGCCCTTGTAGGGCACGTGGCGCATCTTGATCTTGGCGGCGCCGTTGAAGATCTCGCCGGCCAGGTGGATGGTGGTGCCGTTGCCGGGCGAGCCGTAGGTCACGGTGTCGGGCGCGGCGCGCGCGGCTTCCACCACGTCGGCGAGCGACTTGAACTTGGACTCGGCGCGGGTGACGATCACCACGGGCGTGTAGGCGATGTGGGCCACGGCCGTGAAGTCGTTCACGGGGTTGTAGCTCAGGCTCTTGTAGAGCCAGGGCGCGACGACCATGTTGTCCTTCTGGCCCATCACGATGTCGTAGCCGGTGGGCGCGGCGCGCGCGGCCTCGGCAATGCCGATGGTGCCGCCGGCGCCGCCGCGGTTGTCCGGCACCACCGTCCAGCCCTTGGCCTCGGTGAGCTTCTGCGCCACCAGGCGCGAAAGAATGTCGGTGCCGCCGCCGGGCGGGAAGGGCACGATCATGCGCACCGATTTCGAGGGATAGGGCGCGGTCTGCGCATGGGCGGGGGCGGTGGCAAAGGCCAGGGGGAGTGCCAGCGAAAGCGCCAGCGTGCCGAAGTTTCTGCGGATCATGGAATGTTGGTTGTCTCTGTCTGGGCGGATCGGGGAATGCAGCCGATGCACGGCTGGCGCGGGTATTTTCCGCCGGATTGACATGGCCCCGCGAAACGCGAATACTCCACCGAATGGTTGAGTATTTTTGGCTCGCCCGCCGCAGCGCCAGATCGGTGCCGCGCCGGGCTCAACAGGAGAAGCACATGCTCGGAAACATCGACGCGGTGGCCAACCTGGCGGTGAAAGACCTCGCCACGGCCCGCCGCTTTTACGAAGACACGCTGGGCCTCGCGCAGGTCGACGCCGAGGGCGACGAAGTGATCGTCTACCGCAGCGGCGGCACGCGCATCAACGTGTACCGCTCGGCCTTCGCCGGCACCAACCAGGCCACGGCCGTGACCTGGGGCGTCGGCAACCAGATCGAAAGCCTGGTGGCCGCGCTCAAGGCCAAGGGCGTGAAGTTCGAGCACTACAAAGACATGCCCGACACGCGCCTAGAAGGCGACATCCACGTGATGGGCGACATGAAGGTCGCGTGGTTCGAGGACCCGGACGGCAACATCCTGAACCTCATCAACGAGTGAGGATGCCCACCGGGCCGACCCGGCGCTTCAGCCGAAGTTCTTGGCTGCGAAGTCCCAGTTGACCAGCTTCGCCAGGAAGGTCTCGACGAACTTCGGGCGCAGGTTGCGGTAGTCGATGTAGTAGGCGTGCTCCCAGACGTCGACGGTGAGCACCGGCGTGTCGCCCGTGGTCAGCGGCGTGCCGGCGGCGCCCATGTTCACGATGTCGAGCGAGCCGTCGGCCTTCTTCACGAGCCAGGTCCAGCCCGAGCCGAAGTTGCCCACGGCCGACTTGACGAAGGCTTCCTTGAAGGCGTCGTAGCTGTCCCACTTGGTGTCGATCGCCTTGGCCAGCGCGCCCGTGGGCGTGCCGCCGCCCTGGGGCTTCATGCAGTTCCAGAAGAAGGTGTGGTTCCAGATCTGCGCGGCATTGTTGTAGATGCCGCCGCTCGACTTCTTGACGATCTCCTCGAGCGGCATCGACTCGAACTCGGTGCCCTTCTGCAGGTTGTTGAGGTTCACCACGTAGGCGTTGTGGTGCTTGCCGTAGTGGTACTCGAGGGTTTCCTTCGAGTACTCGGGTGCCAGCGCGTCGAGGGCGTAGGGCAGGGGCGGCAGGGTGTGTTCCATGGTGAGTCCTTCTGGGTTGTTGAAAAAAGGAAAAAAACGAAAGTCTTCGCTGCTCAGGCGAGCGGCTTGTTCGGCGTCACGCGGTAGGCGCAGCGCCGCGCGCCCGCCAGCACATGCTCGACGCGGCTCACGCTCACTTCGGGCCCGAGCACTTCGTCGAAGAGCTGCAGTTCGCTGCGGCAAAAGCCGGTGCAGGCGCGCGCCGCGGTGCAGATCGGGCAGTGGTTCTCGATGAAGAGAAAGCCGCCGTCGTCCTCGGGCCGGAACTCGGCCATGTAGCCTTCGCGAGTGCGGATCTCGGCCAGCCGCTCGAGCCGCGTCTTCAGGCTGCGCGCACCGCGCATGGCCTCGGTGTAGGTGGCGCGCATGGCGTTCTCGCGCGCGTCGATCAGCTGGTCCATGCCCTTCTCGCCGAACACGCTGATGACGGCGCTGATCATCTGCACGGTCATCTCGGCATGCGTGTCGGGAAAGCGCGCATGGCCCGCGCCCGTGAGCCGCCAGATCTGTGTCGGCCGGCCGCGGCCCGCCGGGCGGCTCTCGGCGTCGACCAGGCCCTCGGCCTGCAGCTTGGCCATCTGCTGGCGCACCGCCTCGACCGTGACGTCGAGCACCTTGGCGATGTCGGGAATGCCCAGCGCGCCGCGCCGCTTGAGCGTGGAGAGGATGCGGTCGGCCGGCTGGTGCGGCGTCCAGGCGGGCTTGGCGTCGGCGGCGGGAGCGGGCATGGGCGGGGTCTCGGGCAATGCGGTGGGGCCTATTGTCGGCAGCGACAGCTCATGATTGTCGTGCGCCGGCTTCGCCCCTCGCCTGCGCAGGTGCTTGCCACCCGCCGCCCAGCGCCTTGTAGAGCGCGACCAGGCTGGTGAACGAGGCGGCTTCGGCCTGGGCCACGGCGTCCTGCGCGCGCAGCCAGGTGCGCTGCGCGTCGAGCACGCTCAGGTAGGGGGCGGCGCCTTCGCGGTAGCGCACCTCGGCCAGCTCGGCGGCGCGGCCGCTGCGGGCGGCGGCCTGCACCAGCGACTGCAGGCGCTGCTGGTTCTGGCCGTAGCCGGCGAGCGCGCTTTCCACGTCCTCGATGGCGCGCAGCACGGTCTGCTCGTACTGCGCGCGCTCGCCTTCGGCACGCGCCTCGGCACCGCGCAGGCGGGCCTTGGCGGAGCCGAGCCGCAGCGCGGGCCAGCTCAGGCCCGGCGTCACGCTGAAGGCGCGGCTCGCCGAGCTGCCGAGGTCCGAACCGCGCAGCGCGACGAACCCGAGGAACCCGCCGATGTCGATGCGCGGGTACAGCTCGGCCGTGGCGGCGCCCACGTCGGCCGTGCCCGCGGCCAGGGCGCGCTCGGCGCGCAGCACGTCGGGCCGGCGCCGCAGCAGGTCGCCCACGTCGCCGATGGGCAGGCGCTTGTCGAGCACGCGCAGCGGCCGCGGCTGCAGCAGCATCGGCGCGAGCTCGGACGGCTGCAGGCCCGCCAGCACGGCAACGCGGTGGGCGGCCTGGCGGCGCGCGACCTCGAAGACGGGCAGCTCGCTTTCGGTGGCGGCCAGGTTGGCCTGCGCGCTCGCCAGGTCGCCTTCGAGCCCGCGGCCGGTCTGCACCTGCGCCTCGGTCACGCGCAGGCTGCGCCGCAGGCTGTCGAGCGTGCGGCGCGCCACGGCCAGGCGCTGCTCGGCGCCGCGCATCTCGTAGTAGTTGCGCGCCAGTTCGGCCACGGCCACGATGCGCACCTGCTCGAGGTCGGCGGCCGAAGCTTCCGCACGCGCGGTGGCGGCCTCGTCGAGCCGCTGCAGGCGGCCGAACAGGTCGATCTCCCACGCGGCATCGAAGCCCGCGCGGCTGCTCTGGGCCAGCGTGCGTGCTTCGGGCGGCACGCCGTTGCCCTGCGCGATGCTGCGCGTCTTGCTGGCGCCGAGCGTCACCGCGGGCAGGCGGTCGAGCCCGGCCTCGGCCTGCAGGGCGCGGGCTTCGCGCAGCCGCGCCTCGGCGATGCGGATGTCGTGGTTGGCCGCCAGCGCGCGCTCGATCAATGCATCGAGCTGCGGATCGTCGAACTGGCGCCACCAGTCGCGCTGCACCGCGTCGCTCGCGAACAGTGCGCGCTCGGGCGCGGCAATGGCGATGGGCGGCGTGGTCGGCGCGGTGTAGCGCGGGCCGACGGCGCAGCCCGCGAGCAGCAGCGGCAGCAGCAGTGCCGCAGGAAGAAGAGAACGGTTCATGGTCATGCTCCCGTCACCAGTGCGTCGAGTTCGGCGGCCCGCTGCGAGCGGCCCACCGTGCGGTGGTCGCGCGCGAGCAGCGTGTACATGGTGGGCAGCACGAACAGCGTGAACAGCGTGCCCACCAGCATGCCGACCACGATCACCAGTCCGATGCTGAAGCGGCTGTTGGCGCCCGCGCCGCTCGCGAACAGCAGCGGCACCAGGCCCATCACCATCGCGGCGGTGGTCATCAGAATGGGCCGCAGCCGGATGCGCGCGGCCTCCTCGATCGCCAGGCGGCGGTCGAGGTTCTTGTGCGCCTGGATCTCGTTGGCGAACTCCACCATCAGGATGCCGTGCTTGCTGATGAGGCCGATCAGCGTCACCAGCCCGATCTGCGTGTAGATGTTGATGGTGGCAAAGCCCATCGCCAGCGGCACCAGCGCGCCGCAGATCGACATCGGCACGCTCACCAGAATGATCAGCGGGTCGCGCAGGCTTTCGTACTGCGCCGCCAGCACGAGGTAGATCACGATGATCGCGAACACGAAGGCCAGCACCAGCGCCGAACCTTCCTGCGTGAACTGGCGCGCATCCGACTGCCAGTCGTGGCTGAAGCCGGCGGGCAGCTTCTTCGCCTCGTCGGCCAGAAAGGCCACCGCGTCGCCCATGCTCACGCCCGGCATCGGAATGGCCTGGAAGGTCGCGGCATTGAGCTGGTTGAACTGCGTGAGCTTGTTGGGCCCGACGCTGGTCGACAGCTGCACCAGGTTGGCGAGCGGCACGGGCTCGCCGCTCGCGCTCTTCACGAAGTAGCCGGCCAGCGCCTCGGCCGTGAGCCGCTGCGCGCGCGGCGACTGCGGAATCACGTCGTACGAGCGGCCGTCCATGCCGAAGCGGTTGACGTAGTTCTCGCCCACCAGCACCGCGAGCGTGTCGCCGATGGCCTTCATGGTCACGCCCATGCTGTTGGCCTTGGCGCGGTCCACGCGCACCTCGGTCACGGGGTTGTTGAACTCCAGGTCGCTGTCGACCACGGCGAACTTGCCGCTGTCGCGCGCGGCGGCCTTGAGCGATTCCATCGCCTCGAACACCGTGCGGTGGTCGCCCGCGCTCTTGATCACCATCTGCACCGGCAGCCCGCCGGTGGAGCCCGGCAGCGACGGCAGCTGGAACGCGAAGATGTTGCTGCCTTCGACATCGCCCATGCTGCGCTGCACCTCGTGCTGGACCTCGTCGGCGCTACGTTCGCGGTCTTTCCAGTCCGACAGCTGCACGCCGCCGATGCTGTTGGCTACGCCGTCCGACCCGTTGATGAGCCAGCGGCCGGTGTTCTCGGGCAGCGCCGCGAACACCTGGTCCCACTTCTGGCCGAACTTCTCGACGTAGTCGATGTTGGCGTGCTGCGGCGACTTGACCGCGGTGAGCACCATGGCCTGGTCCTCGCCCGGCGCGAGCTCGCGTTGCGCGGCGTTGTACAGGAACGGCAGGCTCGCGAGCACCACCGCCGCGAACACGCCGGTCACCCAGCGGTGGCGCAGCGACACGCCAAGCAGCCGCCCGTAGCCGCTGGCGAGCCGGTGGAAGAAGGCCTCGGCGCGGCGCGCCATGCGGCCCGCCGCGGCATCCTGCGGCAGCAGGAACGAGCTCATCACCGGCGACAGCGTGAGCGCGATCACGCCCGACACCACCACCGCGCCCGCCAGCGTGAACGCGAACTCCTTGAAGAGCGAACCCGTGAGCCCGCCCATCAACCCGATCGGCGCATACACGGCAGCCAGCGTGAGCGTCATCGCGATGACGGGGCCGGCCACCTCGCGCGCACCGATGAGCGCGGCCTGCACGCGCGACTTGCCCGCTTCGATGTGGCGATGCACGTTCTCGACCACCACGATCGCGTCGTCCACCACCAGGCCGATGGCCAGCACCATCGCCAGCAGCGTGAGCAGGTTGATGCTGAAGCCGAACAGCAGCATCAGCGCCGCGGCGCCGAGCATCGACAGCGGGATCGTCACCACCGGGATCAGCACCGCGCGCAGCGACCCCAGGCAGAGAAAGATCACCAGCACCACGATGGCGATCGCCTCGAGCAGCGTCTTCTGCACCTCGTCGATCGAGGCCTCGATGAAGCGCGCGAGCTCGAAGGGCAGCTGCACCTCCACGCCCGGCGGCATGTTGCGCTCGATCTCGGGCAGCAGTTCGCGGATGCGCTTCACGATCACCAGCGGGTTGCCGTTGGGTGCCGCCTGCAGGCCGAGGTAGATGGCGCGGTCGCCGTCCATGGTGGCGCTGCTGTCGGCGCTGGCCGCGCCGAGCTCCACCGTGGCCACGTCGCCCAGGCGCACCAGGGCGTCGCCCTCACGCTTGACCACCATGTCGCGGAACTCGGCCACGTTCGCCACGTCGGTGTTCACGCGGATGTTCGACACCACGTAGAGCCCCTTCACCTGGCCGGGCGCAGCCTGCACGTTGTTCTGCCGCAGCGCCTCGGCCAGCTCGCCGGCCGAGATGCCGCGCGCGGCCATGCGGTGGGGGTCGAGCCACACGCGCATCGCGAGCGTCTGGCCGCCCGACACCTCCACACCCGACACGCCCGGGATCGACGCGAACTGCGGCTGCACCACGCGCGAGAGGTAGTCGGTCAGTGCCGGGATCGGCATGGTCTTGCTCGAAAAGCCCACGTACGCCACCGCGGTGGCCTCGCCCGACGACTTGAGGATCACCGGGTCGAAGGCCTCGGGCGGCAGCCGGTACTTGACCTGGCTGACCTGGGCCATGGCCTGCGTGAGCGCCTGGTTGGCATCGGCATTGAGCCTCATGCGCACGCTGACCACGCTGCGGCCCAAGGTGGACGACGACGAGAGGTAGTCGACGTTCTCGATGGTCGCCACCGCCTGCGCGATCGGTTGCGTGACGAAGCCTTGCATCAGCTCGGGCGAGGCGCCAGGGTATTGCGTGGTGATGGTGAGCGTGGTGCTCTCGGTCAGCGGGTACTGGCGCACCGGCAGGTCGCCGATGGCGCGGGCGCCGAGCAGCAGGATCAGCGTGCTCACCACCAGCGCCAGCACGGGCCGGCGCACGAACAGGTCGGTGAACTTCATGGCCGGCGCTCCACGAGAGCGAGCGTGTCCTGCCCGGCCGGCGCCACCGCCGCGCCGGTGTAGAGCCGCAGCTGGCCCGAGGTGACGACCTGCTCGCCAGCCTTCAGGCCCTGCTCGACCACGACGCGGCCGTCCTGCCGGTCGCCGGTCTTCACGAACACCTGCTGCGCGGTGAAGCCGCCCTTGTCGGCCGGGCGCACGACGAACACCGAGTCGCCGTGCGTGCTGTAGGTGATGGCGGTCTCGGGCACCGTGATCGCATCGGTGCGCGCGGGCAGCGCGACCTTGGCGTTGACGTACATGCCGGGCGCGAGCGCCCCGTCCGCGTTGTCGAGCGTGGCCTGCAGCCGCACGGTGCGCGTGTCGCTGCCGATCTGCGGCTCGATGGCGCTGAGCCTGCCTTCGAAGGTGCGGCCCGGGTGCGCATCGACCGCGAGCGACACCGCCTGGTTGCGCTTCAGTGCCGGCAGCGCCGTTTCGGGCAGCGTGATGTTCGCGAGCAGCGTGCGGGCATCGGTGAGCGACACCAGCGCATCGCCGGCCCGCACGAACTGGCCCAGGTTGACGCGCCGGATGCCGAGCACGCCGTCGAACGGCGCCTTAATGTGCTTCTGCTCGACGAGCGCCTGCAGCCGGCGCAGCTCGCCGCCGGCCTGGTCGAACGCGGCCTGCGCCTGCTCGAGCTGCTCCTGCGTGGCGGCCTGCTGCGGCAGCAGGCGGCGTGTGCGCTCGAGCAGCGCCTTGGCGTTGGCGCGCTGGGCCGCAAGGCGTTCGAGGTCGCCCTGTTCGGGCGCGTCGTTGAGCTGCACCAGCAACTGGCCCGCGCGCACGGGGGCGCCCGGCGTGAAGAGGATCTTCGCGACCCGGCCCTCCACCTCGGCCGGCACCTCGACCTGGCGGTGCGCCTCGAGCGTGCCGATGCCGCCGAGATGGCGCGCCATCTCCGACTGGCGCGCCTGCGCAACCGCCACCTTCACCGGCGGCATGCCGCCGCCCTCGGCATGCGCCGGCCCCGGCTTCGTCGCCAGCGCCCAGACGGCGGCGCCCACCACCACCACCGCGAGGCCGGCGCCGAGCCAGACCCTTGATCTTGTGTTCATGATCGATTCTTATTTATCAAAGTAGATGCTTGGATTATTAGATGCAGCCGTTGCCGCTGTCGAGGCCGACGGCGCAATGACCCCGCTGCGGCCGGGCCCATCCGCATCGCAGCGGTGGCCGGCATCGCAAAGACGCACGAGCGCGCCGTCTTGTGACAGGGGCGGTGGCGGAGGGCGGCGCGTCTTTATGTTTTCTTTATGCGGCCGCCATGGCTTTGTTCCCCGTTTTTACGCAGCGCTGCCGAGACTGGGCTCCTTGTTTTTCGCTCCAGGAGCAATCGAATGGACATCGTCTGGATGGGCGCCCTGCTGGCGCTCTGGGCCGCGTTGGCGGTCATGGTGCGCGGCCTCGACCGGCTCGATGCCGCACCGAAGGCGGCATCGGCCGCTGCCGAAGGAGGCACGCCGTGATCGCCCTCGAAGCGCTCTACGGCTTCGGCGCGCTGGTGGCCGTGGTGCTGTTCGCCTACCTCGTGTTCGCGCTGATCTGCGCCGAGGAATTCTGAAATGACCGCTTCCGCCTGGGGCCTGCTGGCCCTCTTTCTGGCCGCGCTGCTGGCGCTGGCCTGGCCCGTGGGCCGGCTGCTCGCTGCGCTGTGCAGCGAGCGCATGCCGCGCTGGGCCGAACGCATCGAGGCGCCGTTCTACCGGCTCGCGGGCACCGTGCCCGGGCAGTCGATGGGCTGGCGCGGCTATGCGCTCGCGCTGCTCGCGTTCAATGCGGTCGGCGCCGTGGTGCTGTACGCGCTGCAGCGCCTGCAGGGTGTGCTGCCGCTCAACCCGGCGGGCTTAAGCGCGGTGTCGCCCGACTCGGCCTTCAACACCGCGGTGAGCTTCGTCACCAACACCAACTGGCAGGGCTATGCCGGCGAGGTCGCCATGAGCCATCTCACGCAGATGCTCGGCCTCGCGGTGCAGAACTTCTTCTCGGCCGCCACCGGCATCGCGGTGGCCTTCGCGCTGGTCCGCGGCTTCGCGCGGCGCGGTGACGGAAAAGGCGCGGGGCTGGTGGGCAACTTCTGGGCCGACCTGACGCGCATCACGCTGTGGGTGCTGCTGCCGCTGTCGTTCGTGCTGGCGCTCGCCTTCGCGGGGCAGGGCGTGGTGCAGAACTTCGACGCCGCGCGCACGGTGCAGCCGCTCGAGGCCGCGGCCGGCCCGCAGGTGCTCGCGATGGGACCGGTGGCGTCGCAGGAGGCGATCAAGCTGCTCGGCACCAATGGCGGCGGCTTCTTCAATGCCAACTCGGCGCATCCGTTCGAGAACCCCACCGCGTTCGCCAACCTGCTGCAGATGATCGCGATCTTCCTGATCCCCGCGGGGCTGTGCTTCGCGTTCGGCCGCGTGGTGGGCGACATCCGCCAGGGCTGGGCGGTGCTCGCGGCGATGACGGCGATGTTCGTGGTCGCGGTGGTGGCCGTGGTGCATGCCGAGCAGGCCGGCAATCCGCTCTTCGGGCCGCTCGGCATCGACCAGGCGGCGAGCGCGCTGCAGGCGGGCGGCAACATGGAAGGCAAGGAAGTGCGCTTCAGCATCGATGCCTCGGCGCTGTTCGCGGCCGTCACCACGGCCGCCTCGTGCGGCGCGGTGATCGCGATGCACGATGCGTTCACGCCGCTCGGCGGCATGGTGCCGATGGTGCTGATGCAGCTCGGCGAGGTGGTGTTCGGCGGTGTCGGCAGCGGCCTCTACGGCATGCTGGTGTTCGCCATGCTCGCGGTGTTCATCGCGGGGCTGATGATCGGCCGCACGCCCGAGTACATCGGCAAGAAGATCGAGGTGCGCGAGATGAAGCTGATCGCCATCGCCATCCTCGTGACGCCGGTGCTGGTGCTCGCGGGCACCGCGGTGGCGGTGCTGGCCGGCGCGGGCCGGGCCGGCATCGCCAACCCGGGTGCGCACGGTTTCTCCGAAGTGCTCTATGCGCTGAGCTCGGCCGCCAACAACAACGGCAGCGCGTTCGCGGGGCTCTCGGCCAACACGCCGTTCTACAACGCGCTGCTCGGCCTGGCGATGTGGTTCGGCCGCTTCGGGGTGATCGTGCCGGTGCTGGCCATCGCGGGTTCGCTCGCGGCCCGCAAGCGCCTGCCCGCGACGGCCGGCACGCTGCCCACGCACGGGCCGCTGTTCGTCGGCCTGCTGATCGGCACGGTGCTGCTGGTCGGCCTGCTCAACTACGTGCCGGCGCTGGCGCTCGGGCCCATCGTCGAGCACCTGGTGCTCTGGAAATGAAGGACGCGACCATGACCTCCAACAACAACAAGACGAGCGCGCTCTCGCTGCGCGACGCGGCGCTCGTCAGGCCCGCGCTCTGGGCCGCCTTCGCCAAGCTCGACCCGCGCACGCAGTGGCGCAACCCGGTGATGTTCATCGTCTACATCGGCAGCATCCTGACGACGCTGCTCTGGGTGCATTCGCTGGGCTTTCCCGGCGACACCGGCATGAAGCCCGGCTTCGTGCTGGCCGTGACGGTGTGGCTGTGGTTCACCGTGCTGTTCGCCAACTTCGCCGAGGCGCTGGCCGAGGGCCGCAGCAAGGCCCAGGCGGCCTCGCTGCGCGGGTTGCGCAAGGACACCTGGGCCAAGAAGCTGCAGGCGCCGCAGCATGGCAGCGCGTGGCTTCCGGAGCAGGCGCCGAACCTGCGCAAGGGCGACGTGGTGCTGGTGGAAGCCGGCGACGTGGTCCCGCTCGACGGCGAGGTGATCGAAGGGGTGGCCTCGGTCGACGAGAGCGCCATCACCGGCGAATCGGCACCCGTGGTGCGCGAATCGGGCGGCGACTTCTCGGCCGTGACCGGCGGCACGCGCGTGCTGTCCGACTGGCTCGTGGTGCGCATCGCGGTGAATCCCGGCGAATCGTTCCTCGACCGCATGATCGGCATGGTCGAGGCCGCGCGGCGGCAGAAGACGCCGAACGAGGTGGCGCTGACCATCCTGCTGGTGGCGCTCACGCTGGTGTTCCTCATGGTCACGGTCACGCTGCTGCCGTTCTCGGTCTTCAGCGTCGAGGTCGCGGGCGCGGGCACGGTGGTGTCGCTCACCGCGCTGGTGGCGCTGCTGGTGTGCCTGATCCCGACCACCATCGGCGGGCTGCTCTCGGCCGTGGGCGTGGCCGGCATGAGCCGCATGATGCAGGCCAACGTGATCGCCACCTCGGGCCGCGCGGTCGAGGCGGCCGGCGACGTCGACGTGCTGCTGCTCGACAAGACCGGCACCATCACGCACGGCAACCGCCAGGCCAGCGCCTTCCTGCCCGCACCGGGCGTGACCAAGGCACGGCTGGCGCGGGCCGCCATGCTGGCCTCGCTGGCCGACGAAACGCCCGAGGGGCGCAGCATCGTCGAGCTCGCGCGCCGCGAGGGGCTCGGCAGTGTGGCGGTGGAGGGTGTGCGCTTCATCCCGTTCACGGCGCAGACCCGCATGAGCGGCGTCGACCTGCCCGCCGCGCCGAACAGCCTGGACGCCGACGCGGTTCTGCTGCGCAAGGGCGCGGTCGACGCGGTGCGCCGGCATGCCGAGGCGCTCGGCTGGCGCGTGCCGCCCGAGGTGCTGCGCGCCGCCGACGAGGCCGCCCGGCGCGGCAGCACGCCGCTCGCCGTGGCGGAGGGCGACCGGGTGCTCGGCGTGGTCGAGCTCAAGGACATCGTCAAGGCCGGCATCAAGGAGCGCTTCGCCGAGCTGCGCCGCATGGGCATCCGCACGGTGATGATCACGGGCGACAACCGGCTCACGGCCGCCGCCATCGCGGCCGAGGCCGGCGTGGACGACTTTCTTGCCGAGGCCACGCCCGAGGACAAGCTCGCGCTGATCCGCACCTACCAGGCCGAGGGCCGGCTCGTGGCCATGACCGGCGACGGCACCAACGATGCGCCGGCGCTCGCACAGGCCGACGTCGCGGTCGCGATGGGCAGCGGCACGCAGGCCGCGAAGGAAGCCGGCAACATGGTCGACCTCGACTCCAACCCGACCAAGCTGCTCGAGGTGGTGGAGACCGGCAAGGCGCTCTTGATGACGCGCGGATCGCTCACCACCTTCTCGATCGCGAACGACGTGGCGAAGTACTTCGCGATCATTCCGGCGATCTTCGTCTCGACCTATCCGCAGCTCGGCGCGCTCAACGTGATGCAGCTCGCGAGCCCGTCGTCGGCCGTGCTGTCGGCGGTGATCTTCAATGCGCTCGTGATCGTGTTCCTGATCCCGCTCGCGCTGCGCGGCGTGCGCTACCGGCCCGTGGGCGCGGCCGCGCTGCTGCGGCGCAACCTCGCGATCTACGGGCTCGGCGGGCTGATCGTTCCCTTCATCGGCATCAAGCTGATCGACTGGCTGCTCGCGGCCGCCGGACTGGTGTGAGCCGAACCCTCGAAAGCACCGACATGAACAACAACATCCTTCGTCCCGCGCTCGTGCTCTTCGCATTGCTGGGCGCGCTCACCGGCGTGGTGTATCCGCTCGCCGTCACCGGCGCCGCGCAGGCGCTGTTTCCCGCGCAGGCGGCGGGCAGCCTCGTCGTGCGAGACGGCCAGGCCGTGGGCTCGTCGCTGATCGGGCAGAACTTCAGCGACCCGAAGCATTTCTGGGGCCGGCCCTCGGCCACCGCGCCGCAGCCCTACAACGCGAGCGCCTCAGGCGGCGCGAACCTCGGGCCGCTCAACCCGGCGCTCGTCGATGTGGTCAGCACACGCATCGCGGCTTTGCGCGCCGCCGACCCCGGCAACACCGCGCCGGTGCCGGTCGACCTGGTGACCACGTCGGCCAGCGGGATCGACCCGCACATCAGCCCGGCGGCCGCGCACTACCAGGCCGCGCGCGTCGCCCGGCTGCGCGGCCTGCCGCCGGCGCAGGTCGATGCACTCGTCGCGCAGCACACCGAAGGGCCGCTCTGGGGCATCGTGGGCGAGCCGCGGGTCAATGTGCTGGCCCTGAACCTGGCGCTCGACGCCATGCGCTAACCTGCACGCCCCGCCATGCCCGACGCCCGCCCCGACCCCGACGCCCTGCTTGCGCAACTGCGCAGCGACGCGGCGCGGGCGCAGCGCGGCAAGCTGCGCATCTATTTCGGCGCCTGCGCCGGGGTCGGCAAGACCTGGGCCATGCTCAGCGCCGCCCAGCGCGAGCACGCCGCGGGCCGCGACCTGCTGGTCGGCGTGGCCGAAACCCACGGCCGCAGCGAGACCGCCGCGCTGCTCGCGGGCCTGCCCGTGCTGCCGCTGCGCGAGGTGGACCACCGCGGCCGCCGGCTCGCCGAGTTCGACCTCGACGCCGCGCTCGCGCGCCGGCCCGCGGTGCTGCTGGTCGACGAGCTGGCCCACACCAACGCGCCCGGCTCGCGCCATGCCAAGCGCTGGCAGGACGTGCAGGAGCTGCTGGCCGCGGGCATCGAGGTCTGGTCGGCGCTGAATGTGCAGCACCTCGAAAGCCTCAACGGCACGGTCGGCGCGATCACCGGCATCCGCGTGCACGAGACGGTGCCCGACACGGTGCTCGACGAGGCCGACGAGGTGGTGCTGGTCGACGCGACGCCCGATGAGCTCACGGCGCGGCTCGCGGCGGGCAAGGTCTACCTGCCGCGCCACGGCGAGAACGTGGCCGAGCGTGCGGCGCAGAACTTCTTTCGCAAGGGCAACCTGATCGCGCTGCGCGAGATCGCCTTGCGCCGCACCGCGGAGCATGTGGAAGACGACGTGCGCGGCTGGCGCGTGGAGCAGTCGGGCCCCGCGGGCCGCGGCACGGGTGCCGCTGCGCTGCAGGCCTGGAACACCTCGGGCGCGATCCTCGCCTGCCTCGGGCCGCACGAGGATGCGGCGCAGACGGTGCGCACGGCGGCGCGGCTCGCGGGCCAGCTCAACGTGCGCTGGCATGCGGCTTACGTCGAGACGCCGCGGCTGCAGCGGCTCGCGAGCGACGCGCGCGACCGCGTGCTCGCGGTGCTCAAGCTGGCCGAGCAACTGGGCGCGGCCACCGCGGTGCTCACGGGCGCCGACGTGGCCGAGCAGCTGGCCGCGCAGGCGCGCCGGCTCAACTGCGCCACGCTGGTGCTCGGGCGCCCCGCGCAGCCCGCGCGCTGGCGCCGCAGGTGGTGGCCGTTCGGCGGCGTGCCGCTGGCGCGCGCACTCGCGCAGCGCGCGCCCGCGCTCGACATCCTCGAGGCCGGCCATGCCGACAGCGCGCGGCGGCTGCCGCGCGCGCCCGTCGGCGGCCTGCTCGCGGCCGACGCGGCGCAAGACGATCCGCCGGTCCACTGGCGCGGCTATGCCTGGGCCGCGGCCACGAGCGTGGCGCTCACGCTGGTCTGCATGCCGCTCGCGAACGTGCTGGACATCGCCAACATCGTGATGCTGTTCCTGCCGGGCGTGGTCGGCATCGCGATGCGCTTCGGGCGCGGTCCGTCGGCGCTCACCGCGCTGCTCAACGTGGCCGCGTTCGACTACTTCTTCGTGCCGCCGCGCCTGTCGCTCGCGGTGAGCGACCTGCAGTACCTGCTGACCTTCGTGATCATGCTCGGCGTCGGCCTGCTGGTGGGCCAGCTCACGGTCGGCCTGCGCTTCGCGGCGGGCGTGTCGACCAGCCGCGAGCGGCGCGCGCGCTCGCTGTTCGAGCTCACGCGCGAGCTCTCGGCGGCGCTCGAGAGCGCGCAGGTCGTGGCGCTCGGCGCCGCCGCCGTGCAGGGCCATTTCGGCGGCCACGCGCTGGTGCTCGCCACCGATGCCGCCGACCAGCTGCTGCCGCCCTACGCGCCGCCCGAAGGCTTCGACCTGCAGGTGGCCGACTGGGCCTTTCGCCACGGCCAGCCCGCCGGCCTCGGCACCGCCACGCTCGCAGCGCAGCCCTGGCACTACGTGCCGCTGCAGGCGCCCATGCGCGTGCGCGGCGTGCTCGCGCTGTCGCCCGCGCAGCCGCGCTGGCTGCTGATTCCCGAGCAGGCGCAGCAGCTCCAGACCCTGGCGCGGCAGATCGCGATCGCGCTCGAGCGCGTGCACTACGTCGAGGTCGCGCAGCAGGCCGTGGTCGAGATGGAATCGGAGCGCCTGCGCAATGCGCTGCTCGGCGCCATTTCGCACGACGTGCGCACGCCGCTCACCGCGCTGATCGCGCTCGCCGAATCGCTGCAGGCGCTGCCGCCCGATGAACATGCCGAGGCCGCGCGCGCCATCGTGGCGCAGGCGCACGAGCTGCATGCGCTGGTCAATAACCTGCTCGACATGGCGCGGCTCGAAAGCGGCCTCGCGGGCGGCGCGGTGAACCTGCGGCGCGACTGGCAGTCGGTCGAGGAGGTGGTCGGCTCGGGCATTCGCGCCGCGCGCACCGCGCTCGGCGGCACCGCGGTGCAGACCGCGCTCGCGCCCGGGCTGCCGCTGGTCGAGTTCGACGCGGTGCTGATCGAGCGCGTGCTGGTCAACCTGCTCGAGAACGCGGCCCGCTACGGCGCCCCGCCGATCGTCGTGGGCGCGCGCGCCGAGCCCGGCCTGCTGGTGCTTTCGGTGCGCGACCACGGCCCCGGCCTGCCGGCCGCGCTCGCAGGGCGCGAGCACACGCTGTTCGACAAGTTCACGCGCGGCAACGCCGAATCGGCCACCCCGGGCGTCGGCCTCGGCCTGGCCATCTGCCGCGCGGTGGTGAATGCGCACGGCGGCGAGATCGCCGCGCGCAACGCGCCGGGCGGCGGCGCAGAATTCACCGTCCGGCTGCCGCGCCGCGAACCCCCCGAGCCCGCCGAAGCCACCCTTTGAACACCGTCGTTCCCCCATGCCATCGCCCACCGCCGTCGTGATCGAGGACGAGCCGCAGATCCGCCGCTTCGTGCGCGGCGCGCTCGAGGCCGAAGGCTGGCAGGTGCACGAAGCCGGCACCCTGCGCGACGGCCTCGCCGCGGCAGGCACGCGCCAGCCCGACCTGCTCGTGCTCGACCTCGGCCTGCCCGACGGCGATGGCGTGGCGCTGATCCGCGACGTGCGCGGCTGGTCGGCCGTGCCGATCATCGTGCTCTCGGCGCGCAGCGACGAAGCCGACAAGATCGCCGCGCTCGACGCCGGCGCCGATGACTACCTGACCAAGCCCTTCGGCACCGGCGAGCTGCTGGCGCGCGTGCGCGCCAACCTGCGCCGCCCGCGCCACGCGAACGGCAGCGGCGACGACCCCGCCGATGCGCCGCTGTTCCGTTTCGGCGAGGTCGAACTCGACCGCGCCGCGCGCCTGGTCCGCCGCGCCGGCACCGAGGTGCACCTGACGCCCACCGAATACCGCCTGCTCTCGGTCCTCGTCGCCAACGCCGGCCGCGTGCTCACGCAGCGCCAGCTGCTGCGCGAGGTGTGGGGGCCGTCGCACACCGACCATGGCCACTACGTGCGCATCTACATGGGCCACCTGCGGCAGAAGCTGGAAGCCGACCCGGCGCAGCCGCGGCACCTGTTGACGGAGACCGCCGTGGGCTACCGCCTCGTGGTCTGAGGCCCGGCACAGAGCGAAGGAATGGCTCCCTCTCCCTCCGGGAGAGGGTTGGGGTGAGGGCCGGCGGCGCCGTACCGCACGCCGGGCGCGCTCTCGTTCAGAGCCCCTTGTTAGGCACCAGCAGAAACTTCTCCCCCGTAGCCTGCTTCGCATACACCCCAATCGCATCGAGCTGCAGCGCCTCGTGCAGCGACACCTCGCGCGTGTAGTGGCTCGCGAACGTGGTCTTCAACTCGGCCACCACGCGCGCCTTGAGCCGCGCAGCACCTTCGTCCCCGATCTTCTGCAGGAACGGAAACAGCAGCCACCCGCCCATGCCCCAGGCCATGCCGAAGTTGCGCACGAACTCCGTCGGCCCCCGGTCGAGCCCGCCGTAGATGTAGACCTGCTTGTGCGTGGTCGAGCCGTAGCGGCTGTATTCCTTGGCCGTGCGGTTGAGCGCCGCTTCCATGCAGCCGAGGATCTGGCCCGCGAGCTTGCCGCCCCCCGTGGCGTCGAACGCCAGCGTCGCGCCGGTCTCGACCAGCGCCTGCGTCAGGTCTTCGATGAAGGTCGGCGAGCCCGTGCTGCACACGTACTTCGCGCCCATGCCGCGCAGCAGCGCCTCCTGCTCGGGCTTGCGCACGATGTTGACCAGCGCGATGCCGTCCTTCTGGCAGATGCGATTGAGCATCTGCCCGAGGTTGGAGGCCGCCGCGGTGTGCACCAGCGCCTTGTGACCTTCGCGCCGCATCGTCTCGACCATGCCGAGCGAGGTCAGCGGGTTCACGAAGCAGGATGCGCCTTCGGCCGGTGCCGTGCCCTCGGGCAGCGCCAGGCACTGGGCCGCGGCCACCGCGCGGTACTGCGCATACATCGCGCCGCCGATCGCCGCCACCGTCTTGCCCAGCAGCGCCTGCGCCGCGGGCGATGCACCGGCCTTGACCACCACGCCCGCGCCTTCGTTGCCGACCGGCATCGATTGGTCGAGCCGCCCGGCCATCGCGGGCATCGCGCGCTCGGGCACAGTGGCGGTGACGACCGGTCGCTCGGGCGTGCCCGAGACCTTGGCCGTGCCCATGTCGGCCGCGCCGAACAGCAGGCCGAGGTCCGACGGATTCATCGGCGAAGCCTCGATGCGGATCACCACCTCGTGCGGCTGCGGTTCGGGAATGGGTTCGTCGTGCAGCGAGAGTTCGAGTTCGCCGTTGGCGCGGATGAGCGAGCGCAGTTGCAGTGCCATGGAACAGCCCTTTGTTGGCATGGCCCGAGGGCCACGGGCGGCCAGTATAGGAGCGGCTCGCGCCGGCTGCAGGCGCCTTCAGGACACCCCGTGAGCCGCCGCGCGCGGCCGATGCCGCACCACCAGGATGACCAGCGCCACCGCCAGCCCGCCCCAGTAGTCCACCGGCGCGCCCCACAGCCAGTGCTTGTGCCAGGACGCATCGACCGGGTTGAAGCGTTCCCAGCCGAAGGCCGGGTTGATCATGAACCAGAGAAAGTCTTCGCAGACCCAGAACACGATCAGGCCGACGACCGCCAGGCCCGCGTCGCGCCAGGTCCAGCGACCGTTGAAGGCCAGCGGCGCGAAGAACACCAGCGCCATGAAGGTGAACACCCAGGCGTGGTAGCCCGTCATCGCGCGGCCGCCCCAGAACAGGTCGAGCCAGATGCTGTTCTCGATGCGCCAGGTCGGCAGCGACGTGGCCCAACCCGCGCCGCCTTCGATCTGTATCTCGGCATTGGCGAAGAAGAAGGCCATCACGACCACCCACGCGAGATAGCCGATCGTGCGGGCAATGCCCGTCTTTTCCTGCGCGGTGCTGTTGCTACTTTTGCTGTGCATGGGGTTCATTGGTCGTCGTTGCTCGTCGGGTGGCCCAGCACATGGCGCAGCACGGCGGCGGCCGCGTGCGGCTTGCCGAGCGCGCGGCTGCGTGCGGCCATGGCCGCGAGCCGGGACGGATCGGCCATGAGCCGCGCCACCTTGTAGTCGAGGCCGATCGCGTCGTAGGCGAGCCAGGCCGCGCCTTCTTCCATCAGGAAGCCGGCGTTGTGTTCTTCCTGTCCCGGGATCGGCGAGATCAGCAGCATCGGCTTGCCGAGCGCCAGGCATTCGGACACCGTGAGGCCGCCGGGCTTGGTCACCACGAGGTCGGCCGCGGCCATGAGCCGGTGCATCTCGCTCGTGAAGCCGATCGCGGCCACGCGCCCCGGGTACCGCGCGGCCAGCGCCTGCAGCCTGGCATGCGCCTCGGCATTGCGGCCCGCAACGGCAATCACCTGGAAGCCCGTGCCGCCGTTGTTGCCGCCGCCGCCGAGCCCCAGCACGCGTTCGACCATGCTCGGCAGGTCGCCCACGCCGGCCCCGCCCGAGGCCATCAGCAGCACCGGCCGCGCGGGATCGAGCCCGAGCGCCGCGGCCGAGGCGTCGCGCGCCAATGCCTCCGTCCCCGAGAAGCCCGGCATCACCGGAATGCCCGTCACATGGATGCGCTCGGGGGGAATGCCGCGCGCACGCAGGCGAAAAGCCACCTCGTCGGTGGCGGCCAGGTAGCCCGTCATGCCCGGCACCAGCCACATGTTGTGCAGGTCGTAGTCGGTGATCTGCAACCAGACCGGGCAGTCGATGCGGCCGCGGTTGCGCTCGCGCATCAGCAGTTCGGCCGGCAGGAAGTGCGTGCAGATCACCGCGCCGGGCTTCTCGCGGTGCAGCTCGCGCGCCAGCGCGACCGTGCTCAGCCGCTCGATGCCCCGGCGCAGCCGCTGCGACAGCGCATGGTGCGGCGTGGCGTCGGTGCGCTGGTGCAGGTACGACCACAGGTCGGGCGCGCGCTTCACCAGCTGGAGGTACCAGTCGGTGTACACCTTGCGAAAGCCCGCCGTCACATGCGCCATGGCGTCGATGTGGACCGCGCTGTGCGGCGGGGCCGCCTGCACGGCGGCTTCGAGCGCTTGCGCGGCACGCACATGGCCATTGCCGGCGCTCACACTGAGGATCAGGATTTTGGTCATGCGGGTTCGGGCGCATTATGGCGATGCAATGCGACACATCCGCGGGACATCGCCCATGGGCGAAAATGCCGCGACATGACCGACACCGCCGCCACACCCGTTCGCCTCAACAAACGCATGGCCGAACTCGGCATGTGCTCGCGCCGCGAGGCCGACGACTGGATCGCGCAGGGCTGGGTGCGCGTCAACGGCAAGCCGGCCGAAATGGGCGTGAAGGTCACGCCGTCCGACCGCATCGAAGTCGACAAGGCGGCCAAGGGCCAGCAGGCGAACCAGGTCACCATCCTGATCCACAAGCCCATCGGCTACGTGAGCGCGCAGGCCGAAGACGGGCACGAGCCGGCGGTCACGCTGTTCACGCCGCCCAACCGATGGGCCGAGGACAACACCCGCTTCTTCTTCAGCCCGCAACAGTTGCGCGGCCTGGCGCCCTGCGGGCGGCTTGACATCGATTCGACCGGCCTGCTCGTGATGACGCAGGACGGGCGCATCGCGCGCCAGCTGATCGGCGAAGACTCGGTGATGGAGAAGGAATACCTGGTGCGCGTGGCCTGGCACGGCCTCGGCCAGCCCGCGCCCACCGGGCAGCTGGTGCGCCTGGACGACGACGACCCGGTCACCAGCAACGTGCAGGCAGTGTTTCCGCCTGCCATGCTCGCCCGGCTGCGCCACGGCCTGAGCCTGGACGGCCAGCCGCTCAAGCCGGCGCGGGTCGAGTGGCAGAACCCCGAGCAGTTGCGCTTCGTGCTCACCGAAGGCAAGAAGCGCCAGATCCGCCGCATGTGCGAGCTGGTCGGCCTGAAGGTGGTGGGCCTCAAGCGCGTGCGCATCGGCAAGGTGATGCTCGGCAACCTGCCCGTGGGGCAGTGGCGCTACCTGGCGCCGCACGAGAAGTTCTGAGCCCCGGCCCAGCCCGGGGCCGGTCGGTCAGTCGTCCTGACTCGCGAACAGCGCGCGGTAGATCACCGCGCCGATGACCGCCCCGGCGATCGGCGCGACCCAGAACAGCCACAGCTCCGACACCGCATACGACGGTCCGAACAGCGCCGGGCCGGTGCTGCGCGCCGGGTTGACCGAGGTGTTGGTCACGGGGATCGAGATCAGGTGGATCAGCGTCAGGCACAGGCCGATGGCCAGGCCCGCGAAGCCGCCCGCCGCGCGCTTGGCCGTGGCGCCGAGGATCACGATCAGGAACACCGCGGTCAGCACCACCTCGCAGACGAGTGCGGCGGTCATGCCGTACTTGCCGGGCGAGTGCTCGCCGAAGCCGTTGGTCGCGAAACCGCCGATCTCGGCGCCGGGCTTGCCGGTGGCGATCAGGTACAGCACGCCCGCGGCCGCGATGGCGCCGAGCACCTGCGCCACGATGTAGCCCGCGAGTTGCGAGGCCTGGAAGCGCCCCGCGGCCGCGAGGCCGATCGACACCGCGGGATTGAAGTGCGCGCCCGAGATCGGGCCGAGCGCATAGGCACCGGTCACCACCGTGAGGCCGAACGCGAGCGAGACGCCGAGGAACCCGATGCCCAGTTCCGGAAAACCCGCCGCCAGCACCGCGCTGCCGCAGCCGCCGAGCGTGAGCCAGAAAGTACCTATGAACTCCGCCGACCACTTTTTGTAGGTGCTATGTTCCACGTTTTTCTTCTCCTCGAATGTTGATGAATGCCTGCGTCCCCTCCGGGCGCGGGCGGATTCTAGGGAGGGGAGACGACAGGTGTTAAATCTTTTTGCAGTGAACGGAATATGTTCACAATTCGACGGTTTTTCGATGAACTGACGACCAGTTGGCATGCGGCGCAGCCCTTGTGATCCGATGCACCGGCCCCAACTCGCAGAGTTGGCAGGCCGTGCGGCGCGGACGCCGCACGGCTTAGAATTTTTTGGCTTCGACACCTCATCACTTCCATGGCTGATTCCTCCCATACAAAACTCCCGTTCCAGGCTGAAGTCGCGCAACTGCTGCACCTCGTGACGCATGCGCTGTACTCCAACAAGGAAATCTTCCTGCGCGAGCTGATCTCGAATGCATCGGACGCCTGCGACAAGCTGCGCTTCGAGGCCATCGACCAGCCCAACCTGTACGAAGACCAGCCTCAGCTCGACGTGCGCCTTTCCTTCGACAAGACGGCACGCACGCTCACCATCACCGACCGCGGCATCGGCCTGTCGCGCCAGGAAGCCATCGACAACCTCGGCACCATCGCCAAGAGCGGCACCAAGGATTTCGTGAGCAAGCTCAGCGGCGACCAGAAGGCCGACGCACAGCTCATCGGCCAGTTCGGCGTGGGCTTCTATTCGGGCTTCATCGTGGCCGACAAGATCACGGTCGAGTCCCGCCGCGCGGGCCTCCCGCCCGAGCAGGGCGTGCGCTGGACCAGCGGCGGCGCGGGCGACTTCGAGGTGGACGACATCACGCGCGCCGAGCGCGGCACCAGCATCACGCTGCACCTGCGCGACGACGCCGACGAATACCTCAACGCCTGGAAGCTCAAGCAGATCGTCGGCAAGTACTCCGACCACATCTCGCTGCCCATCCTCATGGAAAAAGAGGAATGGAAGGAAGGCGAGAACGACCAGCCCGGCGACATGGTCAAGACCGGCGAATGGGAAACGGTCAACAAGGCCAACGCACTCTGGAGCCGCGCCAAGAAGGACATCACGCCCGAGCAGTACCAGGAGTTCTACAAGGCCATCAGCCACGACTTCGAGCCGCCGCTCGCCTGGAGCCACAACCGCGTCGAGGGCAGCACCGAGTACACGCAGCTGCTCTACATTCCCTCGAAGGCCCCGTTCGACCTGTGGAACCGCGACAAGGGCGCGGGCGTCAAGCTCTACGTGAAGCGCGTCTTCATCATGGACGACGCCGAGGCGCTGATGCCGAGCTACCTGCGCTTCGTCAAGGGCGTGATCGACTCGTCCGATCTGCCGCTCAACGTGAGCCGCGAGCTGCTGCAGGAAAGCCGCGACGTGAAGGCGATCCGCGAAGGCAGCACCAAGCGCGTGCTGGGCATGCTCGAGGACCTGGCCAAGAAGCAGAAGACCGGCCCCGAAAGCAGCGAGGGCAAGATCGATGTGAGCTCGGGCGAATCGGTGCCCGCGCCCGAGCCGACCGAAAGCCTGAGCGATGTCAGCGACGTGGTCGACAAGAACGCGCCCACCGCCGCCGAGACCGCTGCGGCCGCGGCCGACGACTCGGGCAAGTACGCCAGCTTCTATGCCGAGTTCGGCTCGGTGCTGAAGGAAGGCCTGGGCGAGGACTTCGCCAACCGCGACCGCATCGCCAAGCTGCTGCGCTTTGCCTCGACCACCACCGATGGGGTGACCGTGAGCTTTGCCGACTACAAGGCGCGCATGAAGGAAGGCCAGGACGCGATCTACTACATCACGGCCGACAACCTGGCCGCCGCCAAGAACAGCCCGCAGCTCGAGGTCTTCAAGAAGAAGGGCATCGAGGTGCTGCTGATGACCGACCGCGTCGACGAGTGGGCGCTGAACTACCTGACCGAGTTCGACGGCACCCCGCTGCAGAGCGTGGCCAAGGGCGCGGTCGACCTCGGCAAGCTGCAGGACGAGACCGAGAAGAAGGCCGCCGAGGAAGCGGCCGAATCGTTCAAGCCGCTGCTCGAGAAGCTCAAGGAAGCGCTCAAGGACAAGGCCGAAGACGTGCGCGTGACCACGCGCCTGGTCGATTCACCGGCTTGCCTCGTGGTGCAGGACGGCGGCATGAGCACGCAGCTCGCGCGCATGCTCAAGCAGGCCGGCCAGCCCGCGCCCGACCTGAAGCCGGTGCTCGAAGTCAACGCCGACCATGCGCTGGTGAAGAAGCTCGAAGGCTCGGCGCACTTCGACGACCTGGCCCACATCCTGTTCGACCAGGCCCTGCTGGCCGAAGGCGGGCTGCCGGCGGATCCGGCGGCCTACGTGCGCCGCGTCAACGCGTTGCTGGTGTGACGCCCCAGCCGCGCACCGGGCGTGCCGCCGCACGCGCAGCCGCAACGGCTGCGCTGCTGCTGCCCTTGCTCCTGGTGGGCGGCTGTTCGCACTATCACCTCGGCATTCCGCTGGTGCCGGGCCTGTCGCTGGGGCTCGGTGCCACGAAGGACGGCAACTTCTCGGTCGGGCTCAACACCGGCTGGGGCCCGCTCGGCGCCGGCGTGGCGCTGCATGACAACGGCGCCGTGACCGGTTCGGCCAGTGCCGGCGTGGGCGTCGGTGTCGGGCCGGTCGGCACCGGCGTGGGCGTTGGCAAGAGCGTGGTGCTGCACAACCCGTACGCCGCACCCCGCGCGGCGGCGCCGGTGCAGCCGGTGGTGGTGCGGCGCGTATCGACCGGTGCCGCACCGGCCTGGAATGCCGCCACGCCCGGCGACCCCATTGCGCCTTAGGCGCCTTTTTCTTTTTCTTCTTCCTCGGTTTTCGGCAGAAACCGCTCGCCCGGCGTGAGCGGCGCATGGCGGTAGCTGGCCGGCGTGCGGCCGAGCTTCACGGGCGCGCCGATGCCACGGTAGCCGCCCTCCATCTCCACCACCATGCCGCGGTGCGCCGTGTGCGGATGCGTGAGCGCGGCGTCCACCGGCAGCACGGGCGCGGCGGGCACGCCGGCCGCCATGAGCTGGTCGACCAGCACGCGGCCGTCGAAGGCAGCCATGGCCGCCTCGAGCTGCTGCTTGAGGCCATCGCGGTGCACCGAACGTGCGCCGGCCGTGCTGTAGAGCGGATCGTCGGCGAGTGCGGGCAGGCCGATGCAGCGGCACAGGCTCGCGAACTGCCGGTCGTTGCCCACGGCCACGAACACGGGGTCGGTGCCGGTGGCGAGCGCGTCGTAGGGATAGATGTTCGGATGCGCGTTGCCGGTGCGCCGCGGCGCGGTGCCGTCCATGAACCAGTTGGCGGCGTGCGGATGCAGCAGCGAGAGGCCGCTGTCGTAGAGCGCCGCCTCCACCAGCTGCCCCCGCCCGCTGCGCTGGCGCTCCTGCAGTGCGAGCAGCACGCCGATGACGGCGTTGAGCCCGGTGACCATGTCGACCACCGGCAGCCCGACGCGCAGCGGACCGCCCTCGGCCTCGCCGTTGATGCTCATGATGCCGGTCATGGCCTGCACGGCGGCGTCGTAGCCCGGCAGCGCCCCGAGCGGACCGTCGGTGCCGAAGCCCGAGACGCGGCACCACACGAGGCGCGGAAAACGCTGCGAGAGGGTGTCGAAGCCGATGCCCCAGCGCTCCATGGTGCCGGCCTTGAAGTTCTCGATCAGCACGTCGGCCTCGGCCACGAGCGCGAGCAGCGCCTCGCGGCCTTCGTCGCTGGCAAGGTCGAGGTGCTGCACCCGCTTGTTGCGGTTGAGGCCGTGGTAGTACGAAGCCACGCCGTCCTTGAAGGGCGGGCCCCAGGTGCGCGTGTCGTCGCCCTGCGGGGGCTCGACCTTGAGCACGTCGGCGCCATGGTCGCCCAGGATCTGGCCGCAGTAGGGGCCGCCGAGGATGCGCGAGATGTCGAGGACGCGGATGCCGGTGAGGGCGCCGGGGGGCGGGGTCATTGCTCTTCCTTGTTGGTCGTTGGTTGGGCTCTGCTGTTGCTGCTGTTCGGGGCGCGTGCCCAGGCCACCGGGTACTCCCCTCCGCGAATGTCCCCCGCCTTCGGCTCCTCCTTTATTTCGCTGCGGGGAGCACCCGGTACCCTGGGCACAAGGCACGATCGTGGTGCATCGCTGATCAACGACGGCTCTGCACCGATCACGCCGATGGGGTGCCTTGCGCAGCGAAATAAAGGAGGAGCCCGAAGGGCGGGGGACATTCGCGGAGAAAGGTACCCCGTCGGCGGGATCGCGCCCTGAACCACAAAATCAAATCAATCCAGCTGCGCCCCCGACTGCTTCACCACACCCTTCCACTTCACCGACTCGCTTGCAATGAAGCGGGCCAGCTGCTGCGGCGAGGTGTCCGGTGCCGGCTCGAGCCCCTGCGCCGCGAACATCTGCTTGACCTTGGGCGAGGCCAGCACCTCGGCGAACGCCTGGTTGAGCTTGGTGATGCGGTCCGCGGGCGTGCCGGCCGGCGCGACGATGCCGAAGAACACGCTCACGTCGTAGCCCTTGTAGCCCTGCTCGGCGATCGTGGGCACGTCGGGCAGCGCCTGCGACCGCGCCGCGGTGGCCACGCCGAGCGCGCGCAGCTTGCCGGTCTTCACGTACGGCAGCGCGGTGAGGATGTCGGTGAAGGTCATCTGCACCTGGCCGCCGAGCAGGTCGTTGAGCGCGGGGCCGGTGCCCTTGTAGGGCACGTGCAGCAGGTCGGTGCCGGCCACCGAGTTGAACAGCACGCCCGCGAGGTGCGACGACGCACCGTTGCCCGACGAGGCATAGCTGAGCTTGGCGGGGTTGGCCTTGGCGTACGCCACGAGCTCCTGCACATTCTTCGCGGGCACGCCCGGGTGCACCACCAGGATGTTCGGGAGGTGGCCGACCTGGATCACCGGCGCGAAGCTCTTGATCGGGTCGTAGCTGATCTTGCGGTACAGGCTCGAATTGATCGCGAGTGGGCCCGAGGTGCCGAACAGCAGCGTCTGGCCGTCGGGCTCGGCGCGCGCCACGTGGTCGGCGCCGATGTTGCCGCCGGCACCAGCGCGGTTCTCCACGATCATCGGCTGGCCCAGGCGGTCCTTCATCTCGGCCGCGAGCGTGCGTGCCATGGCATCGGTCGGGCCGCCGGGCGGGAAGGGCACCACCAGCGTGACAGGCTTGGACGGAAAGGCGTCGCCGGACTGGGCGGCGGTCGGCGCGGCGGCCAGCAGCAGCGTGCAGGCCGCGGCGGAAAAGAGAAGGGGAAAGAGGGGGCGCAAGGTGGTCTCCGTTGGGTTTTTTGAAGTGTTCTGTCTCGTGCGTTGCTCAGGCGTTCCAGCCGGCCGGCACCGCATTGGGCGCGAGCGGGTCGCGCGGCAGCACGCGGTGCAGCAGCGCGAGTTGTGCCCAGCGCAGGCGGTCGGCCGAGCCGGTGCGCGCGGCCTCCCAGGCCATCGCGGTGGCGCTGGTGCAGTGATAAAGCGCAGAGGCCGCCTGGCGGGCCAGCGCCTCGCCGCCTTCGGCCGCGGCGGTCTCGGCGAGCATGGCGGCCCGCGCGAGCGCATCGCGCAGCGCCTCGGCGAAGGCGGGCGCGAGCGCCGCATCGGCGAGCAGCGCCTCGCAGTGCGCGCGCAGGACCGGCAGCGAGCCCTCGCGCTTGACGGCGCGGATCACGTCGAGCGCCACGATGTTGCTCGTGCCTTCCCAGATCGAGCCCAGGTGCGCATCGCGCAGCAGCCGCGGATCGCTCCATTCCTCGATGTAGCCGCAGCCGCCGCGCACCTCCATCGCATCGCCCGTGACCTTGCGCGCATCGCGGCAGGCGCGAAACTTGATGAGCGGCGTGAGGATGCGCAGCAGCGCGTAGGCGTCGGGCTCGCCGGCGTCGGAGCGCGCGAGCGCCTGCGCGGTCTGGCACACCATGGTGCGCGCCTGTTCGGTCGGCACGCGCAGCTTGTCGAGCTGGCGCTGCATCAACGGCATCTGCGCCAGCGTGCGGCCGAAGGCGCGGCGCTCGGCGGCGATGTATTCGGCCTCGGCCACCGCACGGCGCATCAGGCCCGCGGCGCGCACGCCGTTCGACAGCCGCGAGTTGTTGACCATGTCGGCCATCTGCACGAAGCCGCGGCCTTCCTCGCCCACCAGGTGCGCGACCGCGCCCTCGAGCCGAATCTCGCCGCTCGCCATCGAGCGCGTGCCGAGCTTGTCCTTCAGCCGGATGATGCGGTAGTGGTTGAGGCGGCCGTCGTCGAGCCGGCGCGGCAGCAGGAACAGCGACACGCCCTTCATGCCCGGCGCGCCGTCTTCGGCGCGTGCGAGCACCATCGCGAAGTCGGCGTCGGGGTTCGAGCAGAACCACTTGTCGCCGGTGAGGCGCCAGCTGCCGTCGCCGGCGCGGCGCGCCACCGTGGCCGTGGCCGCGATGTCGGAACCCGCGGCCTGCTCGGTCATGAACATCGCGCCCTGCGCGAGTTCGTCGAAGTCGAGCGAGGTGAGGCGCGGCAGGTACCGGGCCACCAGCGCGGGGTCGCCGAACTTCTTCAGCGTGCGCGTGAGCGAATCGGTCATCGAGACCGGGCAGCACAGGCCGAACTCGGCCTGCACGAACAGGTAGGTCAGCGCGTACTTGACGAGCGGCGGCATCTTGCCTTTCCAGCCCAGCGTGTCGTCGCGGTGCGAGATCGCGGCCAGGCCGAATTCGCTCAGCGCGAGGCGCTCCATCTCGACGTAGGCCGGGTGCTTGACGATGGCCTGCTCGTCGAGTCCGGTGCGCGTGCGCTGCTTCAGCGTGGGCGGGTTGCGGTCGGCGGTGCCGGCCAGTTCGTCGAGCGTGCCGCCTGCAAGGCCGCCCAGGCGTTCGAAGTGCGGGCGCATGTGCTGCAGCAGGTCGGGCGGCAGATACAGCGCGAGCAGCCCATGCAGCTCGGTGTCGGTGCTGAAGAGGTTCTGGCCGTGGCGGTCGGGGATCGGGTGGGCGGCGGCGGCGGTGTCGTCGTTCTGGGCCATGCGTCGTGTCTCCTGTTTCGCCGCATTGTTGGCGTCGCGACGATCCGTGTCTAATATCGAATTGGTCTTGTTCGATCCGATTTGCCTATTCATGGAACTCCGCCACCTGCGCTACTTTTCCGTGCTCGCCGAAGAGCTGCACTTCGGGCGCGCCGCGCGCCGGCTGGCGATCTCGCAGCCGCCGCTGTCGGTGGCGATCCGCCAGCTCGAAGCGTCGGTGGGTGCGCGGCTGTTCGAGCGCAACAGCAAGGAGGTGCGCCTCACGCCCGCGGGCGAGGCGCTGCGCGCCTCGGCGCGGCGGCTGCTGCGCCAGGCCGAGGAGGCCGCGCTCGAGGCGCGCGACGTGGCGGCGGGTTCGGCGGGGCGGCTGCGCATCGGCTTCGTCGGCGCCATGCTCTACCGCGGCCTGCCGCAGGCGCTGCGCGCGTTCCAGGCGCGGCATCCGGCGGTGCGCATCACGCTGGCCGAGCTCAACTCGGGCCTGCAGATTTCAGAGCTGCTGCACGATCGGCTCGACCTCGGCTTCGTCCACACCAGCCGCATGCCGCCCGAGTTGCAGCACCGGCTGCTGCTGGCCGAGCCTTTCGTCTGCTGCCTGCCGTCGGGCCATGCGCTGGCGCGCAAGCGCGTGCTGGCGCCGTCCGACCTGCGCGACCAGCCCTTCGTGCTGTTCTCGCGCGAGGTCTCGCCCGACTACCACGAGCGCATCCTGTCGATCTGCGCCGAGGCCGGCTTCCAGCCCGAGGTGCGGCACGAGGTGCGCCACTGGCTCGCGGTGGTGTCGCTGGTCTCGCAGGGCCTGGGCGTGGCGCTGGTGCCGCAGGCGATGCGCCATTCGGCGCTGCGCGGCGCGGTGTTCCGCCCGCTCGACCGGGCGGTCGCGCAGTCGGAGGCCTATGGCGTCTGGCGCAGCGGGCCGGTCAACCTGCTGGCCGAGCGGCTGCTGGAGGGCGTGGCCGAGGCCGTGCCGGATCAGGCGTAGAGCGGGTCTTCGGCCATCTGCTCGCACTGCTCCTGCAGCACCAGGATCTGGCCCTTCCAGTAGTCGCTCGAGCCGAACCACGGAAAGTTGATCGGGAAGATCGGGTCTTCCCAGCGGCGCGCGAGCCAGGCGCTGTAATGGATGAGCCGCAGCGTGCGCAGCGGCTCAATCAGCGCGAGTTCGCGGCGGTCGAATTCGCGGAACTGCTCGTAGCCGTCGAGCAGGCCCGACAGCTGCGCCGTGCGCTGCGCGCGCTCGCCGGACAGCAGCATCCACAGGTCCTGCACGGCAAAGCCGGTTCGCGCATCGTCGAGGTCGACGAAATGCGGCCCGCCTCCGGGCCGGTCGGTGGGTGTCCAGAGGATGTTGCCGGGATGCACGTCGCCGTGCAGCCGCAGCTTGCGCGGCTGGAAACCGTCCGCCCCGGCGCTGTTGCCCGCAGCGAGCGGCGTGGCCGCGATCATCGCGAGCGCGTCGTTGCAGGCCTTTTCCCAGTCGCGCTGCACGTCGAGCGGGATCTTGTCATTGCTGAGCAGCCAGTCGCGCGAGGCGGTGCCGAAGGTCTGCAGGTCGAGCGGGGGCCGCGCCGCGAAGGGCGTGGCGCTGCCCACGGTATGGATGCGCGCGAGAAAGCGCCCGACCCATTCGAGCACCTCGAAGTCGTCGAGTTCGGGCGCGCGCCCGCCGCGGTAGGGGCTCACGCTGAAGGCAAAGCCGCCGTGGCGGTGCAGCGTGGTGCCGTCGAAAACCAGCGGCGCCACCGCGGGCACCTCGGCCGCCGCGAGTTCGAGCGAGAAGGCGTGCTCCTCGAGGATCTCGGCCTCGCTCCAACGCTCGGGGCGGTAGAACTTGACCACCACCGCCGGATGCGCGGCCGGCTGTTCCAGGAACACCTGGTAGACCCGGTTCTCGTAGGAGTTCAGCGTGGTGAGCCGCCCGTCGCCGTGCAGGCTGAGCGTTGCCAGCGCGTCGAGCACCACGTCGGGCGTGAGGTTCTCGTAGGGATGGGTGTTGGCGGGCGCGTCGGGAGAAGAGGGGGTCATGCGGCGATTGTCGCTACCCCGCGTTGCCCGCAGGCTCAGTGTCTGCCCGCGGGCTCCTGCAAAGACAAGATGTGTCCGCTGCGCGGGTCGCCCTTTCCGGCCAGCACCTGCGCGTAGGCCGCCTGCACGGCCTCGGGGCCGACGTGGCGTGACACGCGCAGCCACGGATTCCTCGCATCGCCGACGGTCGCGATGAAGGCCTGCCAGGCGGCCACGAGGCGGCGACCGAATTCGTCGGCGCCCCATTCGCCGGTGCGCTTCTTGATCTGCGCCGGTGCGAAGAACAGCGTGGCGCGCGGCCCTGGAAGGCTCTTGCCCGCGCCCTTTGCCGCGAGCTGCTCCAGGTGCGTGCCGCCGATCGAGCAGCTGTACTTCAGGTTCGCAAAGCGTTCGTGGACCGCGGTGCGCAGCGGCCCGTCGCCCGCGAAGTCGACGTACACCAGCGCGGTGTCGGCCGCGAGCGTGTCGAGCGCGTCGTAGGTGAGCACGCGGTGGTAGCAGCCCAGGCTCTCGCAGAAGGCCACGTTGCCCGGCGAGGTGAGGCCGATCACCTCGATGCCCTCGCGCTGGTGCAGCTGGAACGCGGTGCCGTAGGCGGTCTTGCTCGATGCGCTGGACAGCAGCATGGTTTTTGCGCCGAAGAAGGCGTTGTCGTCCATGAAGTCGTCGATCAGCCACGAGGTGATGTAGAGCGGGCGCAGCAGCGCCTGGATGTCTTCGGTCTCGGCCGTGTAGAGCGGGTCGGCATTGCAGCGGAAGTACTGGTTGTAGACGGCAGGCAGCGCGGTGCGGTGCGCTGCGCCATCGGTGAAGCGCTCGGCCGAGAGGCGCTCGGGCCTCAGCACCGCGCCCGTCGCCATCGGCCAGTAGCCATAGAGCCGCTCGCCCACCGCCACGCCCGGATGCAGCGACTGCACCACGCGCGCGAAGCCCCACACCGGGATGCAGCCCCAGGCGTCTTCGCCGGTGGGGAAGAACTGCCAGTAGTTCATCGCATCGCCGAACGCGGCGTAGGTGATGTTGTTCGACGTGAGCGCGAACGCATCGATGCGCACGCGCACCTCGCCGTCGGCGAGCGGCTGGTCGACGGCGGTGTGCAGGCGCGTGGACGAGAGTTCGTCCTTCTGGATCAGGAGGCTGCTGGTGGTGCTCATGGTGTCTGTCTCCACACGAAGTAGGGATGGTCGCGGAACCGACGGCCACATTAGCCAAGCTTGGTGAAACGCGCCATCGCGCCGCGGCTTGGCGCGTCGCGCGCGGGACATCGGAGGAAGGGCAAGCCCCAAAAGGAAAAGCGCCCCGGCGCGAGGCCGGGACGCTTCTTTTTCCTGCGCAATGCGCCGGAGATCAGGCGATCGTCAGTTCGACGTCGATGTTGCCGCGCGTGGCGTTCGAGTACGGGCAGACCTGGTGCGCCGTGTCGACCAGCTTCTGCTTGGCTTCGGCATCGAGGCCCGGCAGCGTGATCGCGAGCTTCACCGCGATGCCGTAGGCCGCGCCACCGTTCGTCGGGCCGAGCGAGACGCTCGAGTCGATCGCCACGTCGTCGGGCACCTTCACGCCGATCTTCGGACCCACGGCCTTCATCGCGCCGATGAAGCAGGCGGCATAGCCCACCGCAAACAGCTGCTCGGGGTTGGTGCCAGGCTTGCCCGAGCCGGGCGCGCTGAGCTTGACGTCGATGGCGCCGTCGCTGGACTTGCCTGCGCCTTCGCGGCCGCCGACGGTGTGGGCTTCGGCGGTGTAGAGAACCTTGTCGAGCTTGGTGGTCATGGTGATTCCTTGGTAGGTGGTTGAAGGGAAGGGACGAAAAAAACTGAAAGAGCGGCCTGCAATGCCTCAGGCGGCCTTGCGGATGCGGTCGCGCAAGTCCTGGATCTGCTGCGTCAGCGCGATGAGCTCGGGCACCGAGCACTGCGCGGCCGCCATGAGGCAGCCCGGCACGTTCGCGGCGCGTGCTTTGAGCTTGCGGCCCGCCGCCGTCAGCGTGATGCGCACTCGGCGCTCGTCGGCCGCGTCGCGCAGCCGTGCGACGTAGCCGTTCGCCTCGAGGCGCTTGAGCAGCGGCGTGAGCGTGCCCGAATCGAGCGAGAGCCGCTCGCCGAGCTCGGACACCATGGGCCCGTCGTGCTCCCAGAGCGCGAGCATGACGAGGTACTGCGGGTAGGTGAGCTGCAGCTTCTCGAGCACCGGCTTGTAGAGCCGCGTCATGGCCAACGAGGCGGAATAGACGGCGAAGCAGAGCTGGTTGTCCAGCTTGAGCATGTCGTCTGTCGTGGCTTGCGGGGAGGGCATGGGCTGAATTATAGTGCGCAATTAAATTGTGTGCAATGTAATCGTTTAAGCCTCGTTTCGACGGCGAGCCACGCGGGTTCTCCTATCGCGCGAAGCGCCTGCGCGTGAGCGCCAGCGCCACCCAGAACGACACCACCGCATAGACCACCAGCACGGCCGCATGCAGCATCCAGCCCTCGGGCCACCGGTCCATGAACAGCGGCCTCACCAGGGCCACCGCATTGGTCAGCGGCAGCCAGGCCGCCACGGCCCGCACCACCGAAGGCAGCTGTTCGAGCGGAAAGAACACGCCGCTCAGAAACATCATCGGCGTCAGGAACAGCGTGAAGTAGTAGGTGAAGAAGTCATACCCCTTCGCGAGCGCATTGAAGATCAGCGCGATCGACGAGAAGGTGATGCCCGCACCGGCGAGCACCATCCACGCCACCACGAGCTTGGGGCTGTGGCTGATGCCGAGGCCGAGCATCACCAGCAGGATCGCGGTCACCGTGAAGATGGACTTGAACGCGGCCCAGAGCATCTCGGCCATCACGATGTCGTCGAGCCCCACGGGCGCATTCATGATGCCGTCCCAGGTCTTCTGCACGTGCATGCGCGAGAAGGCCGAATACAGCGCCTCGAAGCTCGCGGCGTTCATGGCGCTCATGCAGATCGAGCCGCTCGCGAGAAAGAGGATGTACGGCACCTGGGTGCCGTCGACCGACACCTGCCCCACGAGCGCGCCCATGCCGTAGCCGAAGGCCACGAGCCAGATCAGCGGCTCGGCGATGTTGCCGATCAGGCTCGGGATCGCGAGCTTGCGCCACACGAGCAGGTTGCGCAGGAACACCGGCCACCAGCGCAGCGAGAGTTCGGGCGCGCGCCAGGCCGAGGGGCGGGCGGGTGCCGCAGCGGGGGGCGTTGTGGTTGTTGTCGTCGTCGTCATGCCGGACATTTCTTTCTTTCTCAGCCGTCTTCACGGATCTGGCGGCCCGTGAGCTTGAGGAACAGGTCTTCGAGGTTGGCCGGCCGATGGAAGGTGCGCAGGCCACCGTGCTGCGTGAGCGCGTCCAGCAGGCGGCGTGCATCCTGGGTGTAGAAGAACACCGTCTCGCCGCTCACCTCGATGCGCGCCGCGAGCGCCTTGAGCTCGGGCGCCTCTGCCAGCGGCAGCGCACCGTTGCCGTACACCTCGACCACGTCGGGCTCGAGGTGCGCCTCGATCAGGTCGCGCGGACGGCCCTCGGCGATCTTGCGGCCGTGGTCGAGCACCAGCAGCCGCGAGCACAGCCGCTCGGCCTCGTCCATGAAATGGGTGGTCAGCAGGATCGACTTGCCCTGCTGCAGCAGCACCTGAAGGCGCTCCCACATCAGGTGGCGCGCCTGCGGGTCGAGCCCAGTGGTGGGCTCGTCGAGCATCAGCAGCTTGGGGTCGTTGACCAGCGCGCGCGCCAGCGACAGGCGCCGCCGCATGCCGCCCGACAGTTCGCCGGGCTTGGCGTCGGCCTTGTGCGCCAGCGCGGCGAAGTCCAGCAGCTGCGGCACCCGCGCGAGCATCGCGGCCTTGCTGTAGCCGAAGTAGCGGCCGTAGACCACGAGGTTCTCGGCGCAGCTGAAGTCGGGGTCGAGCGTGTCGAACTGCGTCACCACGCCGAGCTGCGCCTTGATGCCGAGCGCGTCGCGCGGCATCTGCAGGCCCAGCGCCTCGATGCGGCCGCCGTCGGGCGCGGTGAGGCCCAGGCACATGCGGATGGTGGTGGTCTTGCCGGCACCGTTCGGGCCGATCACGCCAAGGCATTCGCCGGGCGCGATCTCGAACGAGAGATCGTCCACCACCGTGGTGTCGCCATAGCGTTTTTGCAGCTGGCTGGCCTTGAACAGGAAGGGCGCGGTCGAGGGGGGAGAGGGGGGTGAAGAGGTCGGCACCCGAACATTCTGACGCAGCCGTGCGGCAAGGCCGGGTCGGCCGTCATCCAAGACCCCTAGAGGCGAAAGCCTTCGAATTCCGCCTTCATCCAGTCAATGAACGCTCGCGTGCGGGCCGGCAGCAGGCGCGCGTTCGGGTAGATCACGCTCACCGGCCGCGGCGGGGGCTCGTAGTCTTCGAGCACCAGCTGCAGCCGGCCCTGGGCGACATGCGGCAGCACCTGGTAGGAGAAGAAGGTGCCGAAGCCCATGCCCGCGGCGCAGGCCTCGACGGCGGGTGCGAGATGGTTGAACTCGAGCCGGTGCTCGAGCATGACGCCGATGCGCCGGCCGCGCTCGTGGAAGGTCCATTGCGGCGGTGCGTCGATGCGCCCGCGCACGCAGGGTGCACCCGCGAGGTCGCGCGGATGCTGCGGCACGCCATGGCGCGCGAGGAAGGCCGGGCTTGCCGCCACCACGCGGCGGATGGTGCCGAGCGGCTGCGCCACCAGCGACGAATCGTCGAGCGGGCTGATGCGGATCGCCACGTCGACGCCTTCCTCGAGCATGTTCACCGTGCGGTCGTGCAGCAGCACGCTGCAGCGCACTTTCTCGTGGCGCTGCATGAAGCGCGTGATGGCCGGCGCCACGTACATGTGGCCGAACAGCACCGGCGCCGCGATCGTGAGGTGCCCCGCCAGTTCGCGCGCCTCGGTGGTGAGCGCGCAGTCGGCGGCGTCGGCGGCCAGCAGCACCTCGCGTGCGCTCGCGAGGTAGCGGCGCCCTTCGTCGGTGAGCGACAGGCGCCGCGTGGTGCGGTGGAACAGGCGCACGCCGAGATGCGCTTCGAGCGCGGCCAGCGCGCGTACCACCGCAGGCAGCGAGCTGCCGAGCGACTCGGCGGCGCGCGTGAGGCTGCCCTGGTCGGCGATCTGCACGAAGGCCTGCATGGCTTTGAGGCGGTCCATGGCGTGATTAGACCGGAAAACGCAGCAGTGAAATCCGGCAATGGGGATTCATTCATTCGGCGGAGTAACGAAGAATGCGGACAACCCCACAGACCGCCAAGGACTTCGCCATGAACACCACCCCCGCCATAGCTCGCCGCCCCGCCCAGCCGATCAAGCTCTTCGGCACCCCGATCTCGGGGCACGTGCATCGCGTGCAGCTCTTTCTGTCGATGCTCGGCCTGCCGTTCGTGTTCGTCGCGGTCGATCTGCGCCAGAAGGCCCACCGCGCGCCCGAGTTCCTGGTGCGCAATCCCTTCGGCCAGGTGCCGGTGATCGAGGACGGTGCGCTCACGCTCGCGGATTCGAATGCGATCCTTGTGTACCTCAACGAGCGCTATGCCAGCGATCCGGCGCGCTGGATGCCGCGCGATCCGCTCGGCGCGGCCCGTGTGCAGCGCTGGTTCTCGGTGGCCGCAGGACCGCTGGCCTACGGCCCGGCCGCGGCGCGCGTGATGGCGCTGTTCAACCTGCCCGCCGATCCGGCCGAGACCGTGTCGCGCTCGCACCTGCTGCTGGCCGTGATGGAGATGCACCTCGCGCAAGAGCCCTTCCTGGCCGGCGCCTCGGCCACGCTCGCGGACCTGGCGAACTATGCCTATGTGGCGCATGCGCCCGAGGGCAGCGTGTCGCTCGATCCGTACCCGCGCCTGCGCGAGTGGCTGGCGCGCATCGAGGCGCTGCCGGGCTTCGTGCCGATGGTGCGCACGCCCGTTGGGCTGGCGGCGGCCGCATGATCGCCGCGCCGTTCCATGCCGGCGAGCGCGCGCTGCAGGCGCGTGCCGGCGCGCGCGAGTTCATGGCGGCGGCCGGCCCGCGCGTGATCCGCGACTTCATGCCCGAGCAGCACCGCGCGTTCTTCGCGCAGCTGCCGTTCCTGCTGGTCGGCAGCCTCGACGCCGACGGGCAGCCCTGGGCCAGCGTGCTTTCGGCGCCGGCCGGCTTCGCGCATTCGCCCGATCCCGCGCACCTTCGCATCGATGCGCTGCCGACGCCCGGCGATCCGCTGGCCGGCCAGCTGGCGCCCGGCGCCTTGCTCGGCCTGCTCGGGATCGAGCCGCACACGCGGCGGCGCAACCGCATGAACGGCCGCGTCGAGGCGTTCGACGGCACCGGCTTCATGTTGGCGGTGCAGCAGAGCTTCGGCAACTGTCCCAAGTACATCCAGGCGCGCGAGCCGCTGTTCGCGCGGGACGGTGGTGCCACAGCGGCGCCCGCCGAGCGGCGCGACGGTCTCGACGCGGCGGCGCGGCGGCTGATTGCCCGCGCCGACACGTTGTTCATCGCTTCGGCGCTGCCGCTACAGGCCTGGGCCGGCGACGCGGCTTCGCCCGCGGCGCAGGGCGTGGACGTGTCGCACCGCGGCGGGCGCCCGGGTTTCGTGCGCGTCGATGCCGACGGCACGCTCACCGTGCCCGACTTCGTCGGCAACCGCTTCTTCAACACGCTCGGCAATCTGGCGGTGCATCCGCGCGCGGGGCTGCTGTTCATCGATTTCGAGACCGGCGAACTGCTGCACCTCGCGGCCCGCGCCGAGATCGTCTGGGACGGACCCGAGGCCGCGGCCTTCGAGGGTGCCGAGCGGCTGCTGCGGTTGCGCGTCGACACGCTGCTGCGCCGCCCCGCTGCGCTGCCACTGCGCTGGAGCGAGGCGGAACTGTCGCCGCACCTGGCGCACACCGGCCGGTGGGCTGCGGCCTGACTCAATCGAAGACAGGAATCCGCGCATTCGCCGAAGGTCGATAGTGCCAGCCGCGCGCGCGCAGCGCATCGAGGTCGACCCCGCGCGCGAGCAGCGCCTCCAGCCCCGCGGCCGCGAGCGTGCAGGCAAGTGACTGGCCCGGGCAGGCGTGCGCGCCGTGCCCGAAGCCCAGCAGGCGCCGCGCGGTGCGCAGCGGCATGAAGCGGTCGGGGTCGGGGTTGAGCACCGGATCGCGGTTCGCCGCGCCCAGCACGAGCAGCACCGCAACGCCGGGGGCGAGCGGCACGCCCGCGATGCGCACCGGCGCCACGACGAAGCGCCGCGTGTTCTGCACCGGCGCGTCGTGCCGGGCGGTTTCCTCGACGACGGCCTGCAGCCCCTCGGGCGTGCGCGCGGCCTCCCTCGCGCCCGGCTCGCTCGCGAGGGCCGCAAGGCTGTTGCCCAGCAGCCCGGCCGTGGCATCGCAGGTCTGCGACAGCAAGCCCACCAGGTTGGCCAGCAGCGCGCGGGGCATGTTCGCGCCCCCGCTGGCTTCGGCGCGCACTGCTGCCAGCAGCGTCGCCTCGCGCGGCGGCGCGCTGGCGGCCATCGCCTCGAAGCGCGACATCAGCGCGGCGGCCGCGTCGCTCGCTCGCGCCAGCTGCGGCGCGCTGGACAAGGGCGACAGGCAGGCGACGAACTCGCGCATCCACGCCTCGACCTGCGGCAGCGCGGCCGGCGCGAAGCCCAGCAGATGCGCCACCGCCTGCACCGGCATCGCGAACAGCAGGTCCGCGAGCGGGCGCTCGGGCACACGGCGCGCCACATCGAGCGCCGCGGCATGCGCGGCCCGGAGGTCCAGCCCCGCCAGCGCGCGCTGCAGCGCCGGTTTGTGTGCGGTGTGCGCGGCGCCGTCGTTCATGCGCACCAGATGCCCGAACACTTCGCCCGCCGGGCTGCCGGCGATCGCACGCGGCACGGGCTCGCCTTCAGGGCGCACGCGCAGCGCGTCGTGGGCGAGCAGCAGCGACTCGACGACGTCGGCCCGGCTCGCGACCCAGAGCCGCAGCGGTGCATGCCATGCGAGCGGCGGCCCGGCGCGAAGTTGTGCGTAGTACGGGTACGGATCGGCATGCGTGACCGCCGCTATGGGATCGGTCGGCATGCCGGGTGAAGAAGCAGGGTGGGGCGTCATCACCGCAGTGTGCGTGCGAGGCCGCCGTGACACTTCGGCCGTGAACGAAGCGTGCATGCAGCGCCGACTTAGGATGCGGCCATGCGCAAGACTCCCGTCACTGTCCCATCCACTGCCGCGGACCCGTCCGAGAGCGCAGACCTGCAACTCGCCCGCCTCGCCGGCGCCATCGCCGAGCCCGCGCGCGCCCGCATGCTGGGCTGCCTGATGGACGGCCATGCGCGCACCGCGACCGAACTGGCGGCCGTGGCCGAGGTGGCGGCCTCCACCGCGAGCGCGCACCTGGCGCGGCTGCGCGACGAGCGGCTGGTCGAACTGCTGGTGCAGGGCAGGCACCGCTACTTCCGCCTGGCAGGCGAGCCGGTGGCCGCAGCGCTCGAAAGCCTCATGGTGCTGGCCGGCGCTCCACATGCCAGGCCATCTGCCGCGCCATCTGCCGCGCCATCTGCCGCGCCATCCGCCGTGTTCACGCCGAGCACGCCGAACCGCCTGCGCGCCGCGCGCACCTGCTACGACCACATGGCAGGCACCGCGGGTGTGGCGCTGCACGACCGGCTGCATGCGCAGGGCTGGCTCAGCGGGCTGGCGAGCGGGTCGTACGAACTCACGACCGAAGGCGCCGTCGCGCTCGAAAGCCTGGGCCTGGAAGTCGATGCCGTGCGGCGCTCGCGGCGCCGCTTTGCCTGCGCCTGCCTCGACTGGAGCGAGCGCCGCCCGCACCTGGGCGGCGCGCTCGGCGCAGCCTGGCTTCAGCTGTCGCTGCGCCGCGGCTGGGTGCGCCAGGCGCTCGACGGCCGCGCGCTCACGCTGACCACGAAGGCGCAGCGCGAGATGCCCGAGCTGTTCGGCTGATGCCGCCGGCTTACTTACTGGAACGCGACCTCGGCAAAGCTGCGCAGCTTGCGGCTGTGCAGCCGCGTCGAGCCCTGCTGGCGAAGGATGTCGATGGCCCGCATGCCGATGCGCAGGTGCTGCTCCACGCGCTCGCGGTAGAAGTGGTTGGCCATGCCCGGCAGCTTGATCTCGCCGTGCAGCGGCTTGTCGCTCACGCACAGCAGGGTGCCGTAGGGCACGCGAAAGCGAAAGCCGTTGGCCGCGATGGTGGCGCTTTCCATGTCGAGCGCCACCGCCCGGCTCTGGCTGAAGCGGCGCTGCGGCTGGTTGCCGGGCAGCAGTTCCCAGTTGCGGTTGTCGGTGCTCGCGACGGTGCCGGTGCGCATGATCTTCTTCAGGTCGGGGCCTTCGTAGCGCGTGACGTCGGCCACCGCCTTCTCGAGCGCCAGCTGGATCTCGGAGAGCGCCGGGATCGGCACCCACAGCGGCAGCTCCTCGTCGAGCACGTGGTCTTCGCGCACGTAGGCATGCGCGAGCACGTAGTCGCCGAGCTGCTGCGCATTGCGTAAGCCCGCGCAGTGGCCGAGCATCATCCAGGCGTGCGGGCGCAGCACCGCGATGTGGTCGGTGATGGTCTTTGCATTGGCCGGGCCGACGCCGATGTTCACCATGCTGATGCCGCTGCGATCCTCGCGCACCAGGTGGTAGGCCGGCATCTGCGGCAGCCGCGCCGGCGCGGTGCCCTGGCTGCCGTCGAGCAGCGCGCCATAGTTGGCGCTGGCACCCGCGGCCAGGCCGCGGCGCCGCGTGATCACGTTACCGGGTTCGATGAAGGCGACGTATGCGCTCTTCTCGTCGGCCATGGCCTCGTGGCCCAGGCGCACGAACTCGTCGATGTAGAACTGGTAGTTGGTGAACAGCACGAAGTTCTGGAACCACTCGGGCGCGGTGCCCGTGTAGTGGCGCAGCCGGTGCAGCGAATAGTCGACCCGCGCCGCCGTGAACAGCGACAGCGGCTGTGCCTCGCCGGGCTGCGCCTCGTAGGTGCCGTTGGCAATGCCGTCGTCCATCACGCCGAGGTCGGGCAGGTCGAACACGTCGCGCATCAGCGCGCGGCGCTCGTCGCTCATCGTGCCTTCGATGTGGTCGTTCTCGGCGAACGAGAAATGGATCGGGATCGGCTGGGTGCTGGTGCCGACCTCGAGCTCGACCTGGTGGTTCTCGAGCAGCAGCCGGAACTGGTCGAGGTAGTAGCGCGAGAAAAGGTCGGGCCGCGTCAGCGTGGTTTCGTAGCGGCCCGGGCCAGCGACGAAGCCGTAGCTCAGGCCCGCGTTGGCCGGCGGCGTGTGCCGCGTCACGGTGTGCGTGTGCACCCGCACATACGGGTAGCAGGCCCGCACCCGGCCCGGCAGCGCCTCGCCGGCCACGAAGCGCAGCATCGACGCGCGCAGGTGCGCGAGGCCGCCCTGGTAGATGGCCTTGACCTGATCGAGGGCGGCGGCGGCGTCGGTGAAGCGGGCAGGGGCGACGAAAGTGGGCATGTAGGGCATGGCGGCATTGTGCAATGCGCGCGTGGCGGGCGCTCGCTGCGGTTACCCTCCGCGGATTGCTCCCGGCATGAAAAGGCAGGCAGATGAAGGTTGCGGTCATGGGCGCCGGCGCGGTCGGCTGCTATTACGGCGCGATGCTCGCGCGTGCGGGCCACGAGGTGGTGCTGATCGGCCGTGCGTCGCACGTGGAGGCGGTGCGTGCCCACGGCCTGCGGCTCGAGACGAAGGCCTTCGACGAGCAGGTGCGGCTCGATGCGAGCACCGCGCCGGCGGCGGTGCAGGGCGCCGATCTGGTGCTGTTCTGCGTCAAGTCGGCCGACACCGAGGCCGCCGCCGCCGAGTTGCGGCCGCATCTCTCGCCCGGCGCGCTGGTGCTGACGCTGCAGAACGGCGTCGACAACGATGCCCGCGTGCGCGCCGCGCTCGGCTGCGAGGTGGCGGCCGCCGTGGTCTACGTGGCGACCGAGATGGCTGGGCCCGGCCATGTACGCCACCATGGCCGCGGCGAACTGGTGATCGCGCCGTCGTCCAGGAGCGCCGAAGTGGCTGCGGCATTGATCGGCGCAGGCGTGCCCACGCAGGTCTCGGGCGACGTGCGCGGCGCGCTGTGGGCCAAGCTGGTGCTCAACTGCGCCTACAACGCGCTGTCGGCGGTGTCGCAGCTGCCCTATGGCGAGCTCGTGAAGGGCGAGGGCGTGGCCGAGGTGATCCGCGACGTGGTCGCCGAATGCCTGGCGGTGGCCCGGGCCGACGGCGTGGTGGTGCCGGGCGACACCGATGCGGCCTTGCGCGGCATTGCGCAGTCGATGCCGTCGCAGTCTTCGTCCACCGCGCAGGACCTGGCACGCGGCAAGCCGACCGAGATCGACCACCTGAACGGCTTCATCGTGCGCCGCGGCGAGGCGCTCGGCGTTCCCACGCCCGCCAACCGCGTGCTGCTCGTGATGGTGAAGCTGCTCGAAGGCAAGCAGCGGCAGCACACGGGCCGCTAGCCCGGCATCGGCTCGCGCATCGTCACGAACTCTTCGGCCGCGGTCGGGTGGATGCCGATCGTGCTGTCGAACATCGCCTTGGTGGCGCCCGCGCGCATCGCCACCGCGAAGCCCTGCACGATCTCGCCGGCGTCGGCACCCACCATGTGCAGGCCGACCACGCGGTCGCTCGCCTTGTCGACCACCAGCTTCATGAAGGTGCGCTCGGTGCGGCCCGAGAGCGTGTGGCGCAGCGACTTGAACTCGCTCGAGAACACCGTGACCTCGCCGAACTTCGCGCGCGCATCGGCCTCGGTGTGGCCGCAGATCCCGATGTTCGGATGCGTGAACACGGCGGTCGGGATGTAGTCGTAGTCGAGTTTGCGCCGCCCCTTGCCGAACAGCGCATCGACCACCACCATGGCCTCGGCGAGCGCCACCGGCGTGAGCGGCACGCGCGTGGAGACGTCGCCGACCGCGTAGATCGACGGCACCGAGCTGCGGTAGTGTGCATCGACCTCGATCGCGCCGTGTTCGCCGAGCGCCACGCCGGCGGCCTCGAGCCCGAGCGCCTGGGTGTTCGGCACGCGGCCGGTGGCGAAGAGCACGGTGTCGGCCTCGATCTCCTGGCCGCGCGCCAGCGTGACGACGAGGCCGCCGCCGGGCGCGCGCGCGATCGAGGCGGCTTCGCAGTTCAGGCGCACGTCGACGCCGGCCTTGCCCATCTCGTGCGCGACGAACTGGCGCACGTCGTCGTCGAAGCCGGTCAGCAGGTGCGCGCGCCGGTGCAACTGCGTGACCTGCGCGCCGAGGCCGTTGAATATCGAGGCGAATTCGCAGGCGATGTAGCCGCCGCCGACCACCAGCAGCCGCTTCGGAAACGGTTCGAGGTCGAACATGTCGTCGGAGGTGGCGGCCAGCGCGCGGCCCGGAATGTCGGGCACGAACGGGGTGCCGCCAGTGGCCACCAGCAGGTGGCGTGCGGTGTGGCGCTGGCCGTCGACCTCGACCGTGTGGGGGTCGACGAGCTGCGCCCAGCCGGTGATGAGCCGCACGCCCGCGTTCTTCAGCAGCGCGGCATACACGCCGTTGAGCCGGGCGATCTCGCCGGCGCGCTGCGCCTTCAGGTGCGCCCAGTCGAAGCGCGGCGCCGCCGGCAGCGTCCAGCCGTAGCCTTCGGCTTCCTCGAACGACTCGGCGTAGCCGGCCGCGTAGCTGTAGAGCTTCTTCGGGATGCAACCCACGTTGACGCAGGTGCCGCCGAGCGCGGCCGCCTCGGCCAGCCCGACGCGCGCACCCAGCTGCGCAGCCATGCGCGCGGCGCGGACACCGCCGCTGCCGCCGCCGATGACGAAGAGATCGAAGTCGAATGTGGCCATGGAAAGACGCTCCTTGCCGCCGACTGTAGCCGGCGGCAGGGGGCGTCGGTCGCGCGGGGCTGCGAACTCAGCGGTCGGGCGAGGTCATGAGACGGCGGCGCTCGTCGCTGCTTCGGCCGGGTGCAGCCGGTTGCGGCTGCGGCGGCTGCACCCCGGGTGCGTTGAAGCCGCGCTGCTGCTGCATCGCGCGGACCTGGGCTTCCTGCGCCTGGCGCATGGCGTTCTGCTGGGCCTGCTGCTGTGCCTGGAGCTGCTGCTGCGCCTGCACGGCGCGCTGTTGCGCTTGCTGCTGCTGGCGTTGCATCTGCTGTTGCGCCAGCGCCTGCTGCTGTGCGGCGCGCTGTTGCTGCTGCAGCACCTGCTGCTGGGCCTGGGCTTGCTGCTGCTGCGCCTGGAGTGCGCGCTGCTGCATCTCTTGCTGCTGCCGGGCCTGCTGCTGTTGCTGCCGCTGAACCTGCACCTGTTGTTGCTGTTGCTGCTGCTGTTGCTGCTGCAGTTGCTGGCGCTGTTGCCAGTCCTGCTGCTGCCGCCCCTGATCGCGCTGCCACTCCATCTGCTGGCGCTGCTGCTGCTGCGGGAACGGTTGTTGCTGCTGCACCTGCAGCTGCTGGGCCTGCTGCATCTGCCGGGCCCGCCGCGCCTGCTCGAAGCGCCGCTCCTGCTGCTCGCGCTGCATGGGCTGCGAGGGCGGCGCCACCGCGGCCGGCCGGCCGAAGCCGGTGCCGAAGTTGGTCAGCGGCACGCCGGGCATTGGCACCACCGGTCCGCGCATGAAGCGGTCGTCGGGCTGTCGCACCAGGTCGCGCCGGCCGAACGCGCCGCGGCCGAAGCGCTCGGCCGGCAGCACGCTCACGGCGCCCGGCATCTGCTGGTTGGCGTAGAGGCCGCTGCGCAGTTCGGCCTGTCGGTCGCGCGAGGCCGCCATGCGGTTCACGCGGTCGAGGTAGTTGGGGCTCGCGCGGTAGCCGGGCCGCCACGCTTCGCCGGGTGCGAGCGGGAACCATCCCACGTCGCTGCGGCCGTCGACGAAGCCGACCAGCGCAGGCGAATACACGGGCCGCGCCGTCGAGCGGCCCGGCACCCAGCCCCAGCGCGGACCCACGCGGGTCCAGCGGCCGTAGTGGAACGGCGCGAAACCCCAGGGCGCCGCATCGACCCAGGTCAGGCCCCAGGGTGCGATGTTCACCCACTGTCCGTCGCGGTAGGGCGCCCAGTCGGCATCGACACTGCGCGGGAACCAGACGGCGCCATGGCCGGGGTCGTTCTGCCAGTCGCCGTAGGCGTCGAGCTGCTGGTAGCCCACCACTTCGCGTGACACATAGCGCGCCGAGACCGACTGATCCTCGAGGCGGTTGCGCTCGGCCACCCATGCGTCGAAGCTGGCGTTCGGCGGCGGTGCGCCGCCGCCGGTCTGGAGGCTGCGGCCCGAGACGGTGAGTTGCTGGCGTGCGTCGAGCCGTTGCGATTCGCCGTTCTCGCCATAGAGCGTGGCGCGACCCGAGGCGACCGCGATCCAGGTGCTGTCGGCGTCGGGGTTGGCCGAGATGCGGTATTCGCCGGGCGCGTCGATCACCACCGCGAGGTTGCCGGTGTCGATCTCGAAGCGCTGGCCGGCGAGGTCGTCGCGCACGCGCAGCTGCAGCTCGCCCTGGTTCGCGGTCAGGCGCACGGTGTCGTCGTCGAGCTCGGAGAATTCCACGTGCGACTGGCCGTCCATGCGCAGTGCCGCCGAGCCGATGTGGACTTCGGCGCGCGCGGCACGGTCGGTCCAGAGGCGGTCGCCGGTGGTCAGGGGACGGTTCGGCTGCGCGTCGTACCAGCGCTCGTCGCCCGCCGGCGCGAAGCTCACGCTGCCTTGCTGCAGCGTCAGGCGCGCCACGCGGCCCGGCGGGTCCTGCTGCGCGGTGGCGGCTGCGCCGAGGCACAGCAGCGCCAGGCCGAGCAGCCATCGGTGCAGCGGGCGTTGAAGAAGAGGAACAGGGGAGCAGCCGGGGCGGTTCATTGGGATGTCTCTGGTGGGCCGGACGGGCACCGGCAGATTCTGTTGCAACGCGCGAGAATCCGCCGGCGCCGTCAGCGCAAGCCGACTGCTTGGTGAAGCGCAGGTACATTCGGCAACCGCATGTAATGCGGCGTTGCCGAACGGCCTACTTGTACAGCAGCTGCGGCAGCCAGAGCCCGATCTGCGGCCAGATGTAGAGCAGCACGATCGCAAGGATCTGGATGCCCATGAACGGCAGCATGCCCAAAAAGATCTGGTTCAGCGTGACATGCGGCGGGCTCACGCCCTTGAGGTAGAAGGCCGCCATCGCCACCGGCGGCGACAGGAACGCGGTCTGCAGGTTCATTGCCACCAAGAGGCCGAAGAACAGCGGATCGACGCCGAAGTTGTCGAGCAGCGGGATGAAGATCGGCATGAAGATCACGATGATCTCGGTCCATTCGAGCGGCCAGCCGAGCAGGAAGATGATGACCTGGCTCAGGATCAGGAACTGCACCTTCGTGAGGTTCATGCCGAGCACCCATTCCTCGACAAGCGCCTGTCCGCCGAGCAGCGCGAATGCGGCCGAGAAGATCGCCGAGCCGACGAAGAGCCAGCACACCATGGCCGAGGTCTTGGCTGTGAGGAACACCGATTCCTTGAGCACCGCGAGATTGAGCCGCCGGTAGGCCGCGGCCAGCAGCATGCCGCCGAGCGCGCCCATGGCGGCCGCCTCGGTGGGCGTGGCAAGGCCGAGCACGATCGAGCCGAGCACCGACAGGATCAGCAGCACCAGCGGGAAGAACGAGCCGAGCAGCATCTTGAAGATCTCGAGCCGCGCGAAGCTCAGGAACAGGTAGAACAGCGTGGTGAGCGCGCCGAAGATGGCGAAGGTGGCCCACCACCAGGTGGGCGCCGGGCGCACCGATGCGCGGTCGGCTGGCTGTGCTTCTGCCGCGGCCGCTGCGGTGGGTGCCGGCGGCGCTGCAGCGGCGCCGGGCGGCTCCGAGAGCGGCGTCGGCGGCGACGCGGCGGGGGCCTCGCCCGAAGGCGGCTCCTGCAGTCCGCCCTCTGCCGGCGGCTCCTGGAGGCCGCCTTCCGAGGGCGGTTCCTGCAGCCCACCGGCGGTCGCCTCTTCCGGGGCAATGGTGCCGCGCGTGGCACCGATCTCCTGGATCTCGTAGCGCTCCTGGGCCGCGACGGTGGTCACGGCCTTGTAGCTGAAACCGGCGAACAGCAGGAACAGCACCCCGGGCAGCGCGACGATGCAGAGCTGCCGCAGGATGTGCGAGAACGGCACCTCGGCATTGCGCCGGCCCTTCAGCAGCCCGACCACCGCGTGGGCGGCAGGGCTGTCGGCCAGGCGCTGGGAAAGGGGCGGCAGCGGCACGGCGCGTTCCGCCATTGGCAGCGGCGGCGCCCACTGCGGCTTGAGCCGCGCGATGATGATCACGTACACCACGTAGAGCGTCGCGAGCATCAGCCCCGGGAAGAATGCGCCGGCATAGAGCTGCACCACCGAGACGCCGGCCGTCGCGCCGTAGACGATCAGCAGCACCGACGGCGGGATCAGGATGCCGAGGCAGCCGCCCGCGGTGATGGCGCCTGCGGCCAGCGGCACGCTGTAGCCGGCGCGCAGCATCGATGGCAACGCCAGCAGGCCCATCAGCGTGACCACCGCGCCGACGATGCCGGTCGCCGTGGCGAAGATGGTGCAGGTGACCAGCGTCGCCACCGCAAGCGCACCCGGCAGCCGCGCGAGCGCGAGGTGCAGGCTCTTGAAGAGCGACTCGATCAGGTTCGCGCGCTCGACCAGGTAGCCCATGAAGACGAACAGCGGCACCGCGATCAGCACGTCGTTGGCCATGGTCTTGTAGGCCGACTGCACCATCAGGTCGAGCGTGCGGTGCCAGTCGCGGTCGTACGCCAGCCAGGTGAAGAGCATGCCCATGCCCATCAGCGTGAAGGCGGTGGGAAAGCCAAGCATGATCGCCACCACCACGAGCGAGAGCATCAGGAGGCCCAGATGGCCGTTGGTGATGGTGTCGGCGCTCAGCAGCATCGCGGCCGCGCCGGCGACGATCAGCACCATGAAGGAGAGGCCGAACCAGAGTTCGCGGCGGATCGTCATCGCGCACCCTCCCGGGCTGCCACCACGCGGTCGAGCGCGGCGATGTCTTCATCCTTCACGTGCACCATCTCCTTGAGCTTGTCGACGTCGACCTCCTCCACGTCCGCCTCGCGCGACGGCCAGACACCGGTCTGCAGGCACTGCACGCAGCGGATGATCTCGACCAGGCCCTGCAGCAGCAGCGTGAAGCCCGCGAGCGGAATGACGTACTTGAATGGATAGAGCGGCAGCGGCTCGGCCGAGAAGGTCTGCTCGCGGATGGCGAGCGACTCGCCCGCGTAGACCCAGCCGGCCCAGGTCAGCGCGACGATCCCGGGCAGGAAGAAGACGATGTAGAGCACCAGGTCGACGAGCGCCTGCGTGCGGGGGCGGAAGAAGCCGTAGAGAACGTCGCCGCGCACATGGCCGTTCTTCGACAGCGTGTAGGCACCTGCGGTCATGAACATGGTGCCGTACAGCATGATCTGCGCATCGAGCACCCAGGCATGCGGATGGTTCAGCACGTAGCGTGAGAACACCTCCCAGCTGATCAGGAGCGTGAGCAGCAGCACGCACCAGGCGAAGGTCTTGCCGACCCAGGTCGAGAAGCGATCGACGGCCAACAGGAAAGATTGCATCAAGAAGAACTCCTGGCTGCGGCCGGCGCAGCATGGATGTGCATGAAACAGGGAGGGCACCGTGCGGTGCCCTCGGGGGGTCAACGATGACGGATCGCGTTCAGGTTTTCTTCGCCTTGGCGCCGAAGTAGTGGTTGTAGGCCATCTTGAAATCGACCGTGTAGTCGTTCTGCCACTGGCCCGCACGTTCCGCAAAGGCCTTCTGCGAGTCGAGCACCTTCTTGAACATCGGGTTCTCCTCGGCCTTCTTGGCGATGGTCTTGTCCCACGAGGCGAGCTGCGCGCGCAGGATGGCATCGGGCGTCTTGTAGAACTTGATGCCGGCCTTCTTCAGTTCGATGTAATCCTGCGAATTGCGCTGGATGGCCTTCCAGCTCATGTCGGCGCTCGCCGCCTGCACCGCGTAGTCGATGATCGACTTGAGCTCGGCCGGCAGTGCCGTGAGCTTGCCCTTGTTGAACAGGATCTCGAACTGTTCGCCCGACTGGTGGAAGCTCTGCAGCATGCAGTTCTTCGCCACGTCGGGAAAGCCCAGCACGCGGTCGCTCGAGGCGTTGTTGAACTCGGCCGCGTCGATCAGGCCGCGGTCCAGCGCCGGCACGATCTCGCCGCCCGGCAGCGGGTTGACGGCGGTGCCCATGTCGGTGAACACGTCCACCGCCAGGCCCACGGTGCGGAACTTCAGGCCCTTCATGTCTTCCGCGCGTGCCACCGGTTTCTTGAACCAGCCGAGCGGCTGCGTGGGCATGGGACCGTACAGGTACGACGCCACGTCGAGGTTCAGGCTCTTGTAGATCTCGTCGATCAGCGCCTTGCCACCGCCGTAGTTGTGCCAGGCCAGGATCATGTTGGCGTCCATGCCGAACGCGGGGCCCGATCCCCAGAGCGCGAGCGCCGAGTTCTTGCCGTACCAGTAGGCGACCACTCCGTGGCCGCCGTCGAGCGTGCCCTTGGCCACCGCGTCGAGCAATTGGAAGGCGGGCACCACCGAGCCTGCAGGCAGCACCTCGATCTTCAGCCGGTTGCCGGCCATGTCGTTGACCTTCTTGGCGAAGTCCTGCGCATATTCGTGGAAGATGTCCTTCGCGGGCCAGGTGCTCTGGAAACGCAGCGATGTGGTCTGCGCCATGCTGACCATCGGTGCCGACATCGCGCCCGCGGCCACCGCCGCCCCCTTGAGAAGATTGCGGCGACGAGGCGATTTGCTGTCTGTCATTGGGTTGTCTCCATATAGTTCGGTCTGGAAAATCCAGACCCCCATCTTTTGTGTGACATGTAAGTGAGACAAACAGGGTTTTCACGAACGGGTGAAGAAATGAGGGGGCCACGCTGCGGGTAACCCCTGCCGAACGAAAGGATGCAGAAATGAGTGAACCGGTTGGGGAAAAGCGAGCGGTCCAGCCCGCCGAGGGCTATGCGGGCGACGTCATGCCCGAACAGGCGGCCGAGTGGCTGGCGAGCGGCGACGCCGTGATGGTGGACGTGCGCAGCGACGCCGAGCGCGAATGGGTCGGCTTCGTCCCCGGCGCGGTGCCGGTGGCCTGGAAACAATGGCCGGGCATGGCGATGAACCCCGGCTTCGACGACGGCGTGCGTGCCGCGGCCGAAGGAGGCAACAAGCGGCTCGTGCTGCTGTGCCGCAGCGGCGTGCGTTCGGTCGCCGCCGCAAAACGCGCCACCGAGCTGGGTCTGGAGGCCTACAACATCCTCGAGGGCTTCGAGGGCAATCCCGACGAGAACGGGCATCGCGGGCATTTGGGCGGCTGGCGCATGCGGGGGCTGCCGTGGCGGCAGAACTGAACGCGCGAGCGCGATGAGGCCGAAGGCCTTGTCTCTGCGCGCGCCGAGCGCTTACGGCACAAGCAAGAGTTCGGGGCGGTGGGCTCGGAGCCAGCCTTCGGCAACGGCCAGCAATTGCGCGGCCTGGTCGATGCAGGCCTGCAGCGTGGCGGTGGAAACAGGGTCACCTTCATAGTCGCTCGCATTGCGTTGTCGACGCAGCGCATCGAGCACGATGATCTCCGGCTGCGCCACACCCATCGTCAGGCCCAAGCTCTGAATGGCCGTCTGGTGGTGACCCGGCTGGCTCGTGGACGTGCGGTAGCCGTTGGCCCACAGGCCCAGCATCGCGCATTGCATGGCGCATTTGTAGGCCGCATCGAATCGGTTGTCGGTGCTGACCTGTGCAACATGCGCGTCGGCCAGGTTCCGCCGCGCCGCCTGAAGCAGCTTGGCGATGCCCGCGGCGTCAGGCTGGTGGACTTGCAGCCGCCCGATTGCCAGCAAGTTCTGCAAGCTCATCGGCTCCTCCCTTCACAAACAACTGTGGCTTGGCGAGTATGTCGCGCGCAAATGCATCGCCACTGCGCGCGCGTTGCGCAAACTCCTCGGGCGTGTAGAGCACCGTGTTCACTTCGCGGCCCAGCGCTGCGTGCAGCGGAAACACCGCCTGTGCCAGTGTCATGAAATCCACGCTGCCCAGCACCAGCAGGTCCACATCGCTGCCCGGAGAAGGCGTGCCACGTGCCACCGAGCCGAACACCAGCGCCAACCGGATTTGCGCATCGAGCGGCGCCAGCGCTTCGCGCACGGCAGGGACCACACCATGCGTCTTGCGAAACAGCGCCGCCAGATCGTCGAACAGAGGATGGCGCGTGTTGGCGTTGTAGCGGACCTGGTTGCCCTGCTCGCTGCGCAGCAGCAGGCCGGTGCGCGCCAGCTTGTCCACTTCGCGCGCGAGCGTGCCCGCATGGCTGCCGGTCATGCGCGCAAGTTCCCGCAGATGAAAGGTTGACCCAGGCTGCAGCAGCAGCACCGCCAGCGCGCGCTGCCGCGCTGCGGGGAACAGCAGGTCCATGAGGGAAGAATCGTTGCTCATCAGGCGACGATTGTTGCCAAAAAGGCGACGTTCGGCAAGTGCTGCCAATGGCGTGCGCAGGCTCGAACTCGCGGCGAAAACAAGAAGGCCCACGGCATGCCGTGGGCCTTCTTGGGAGAAGCAACTGAGAGAAGCTCAGGCGAGCGGCGGAATCCGCAGCTTCTGGCCCGGATAGATCTTGTCCGGATGGCTCAACATCGGCTTGTTGGCCTCGAAGATCTGGTTGTACTTGTTGGCGTCGCCGTAGTACTTCTTCGAGATGGCCGAGAGCGTGTCGCCCTTGACCACATCGTGGTACTGGGCCGGCGGCGCGGGCGGCGCGGCGAGGTTGTTCTCGACGCTCGTGACGTTGGCCACGTTGCCGGCGGCAAGCGCGGCTTTCTCGCTGGCCTCCTGCGAAGGCGCCTTGCCCGCGAGCGTGACCACGCCGCTGCTCGAGGTGTAGGTCACGGCGAGCTCGCTGAGGCCGAGGTTCTGCGTCTCGATGTAGGTCTTGATGGCGGCAGCGGCGGCCTGGTTGGCGTCGGGGCCTTCGGGTGCGGCGGCATGGGCCGACGATCCCCCGAACAGCTTTTCCCCGGCTTCCTTGATGAAACTCAGCAAACCCATGGTTTTCTCCTTGCGCCTTGGTTGGATGGAATAGCCAATGTAGCGGTGAAACGTGGCAGCCGCGAGTAGGCCCATGCCGCGTACGAGACTGCCATGGCAACGGGACTAACCACAAAGTCGCAATAATGCGGCGCATGGCATCCCCCTTTCTCGCGATCGACATCGGCAACACCCGCCTGAAATGGGCCCTCTACGATGCCGCGCTTCCGGGCGCCGCACTGCTTGCCCATGGCGCCGAGTTCCTCGACCACATCGAGCGGCTGGCCGATGGCCCCTGGGCCGAACTGCCCGCGCCGGACGCGATGCTCGGCTGCGTGGTGGCCGGCGATGCGGTGCGCCGCCGCGCGGAGGAGCAGGTAACCGAACGTTTTTTCGACTGTGTGCCGCGCTGGGTGGTCGCGAGCGCGGCCGAGGCCGGCATCGTCAACGGCTACGACCATCCGACCCGGCTCGGCGCCGATCGGTGGGTGGCGATGATCGGCGCGCGCCATCGCATGCTCGCCACGGGGCCGGCGCGGCCGATGGTGGTGGTGCTGATCGGCACCGCGGTCACGGTCGAGGCGGTGGACGCGAGCGGCAGGTTCCTCGGCGGGTTGATCCTGCCAGGCCACGGCATCATGCTGCGCGCGCTCGAATCGGGCACCGCCGGCCTGCACGTGCCGACCGGCGAAGTGCGCGAGTTCCCCACCAACACCAGCGACGCGCTGACGAGTGGCGGCACCTATGCGATCGCCGGCGCGGTCGAGCGCATGGTGCAGCACGTGCGCTCGCACTGCGGCGCCGAGCCCGCCTGCTACATGACGGGCGGCGCGGGCTGGAAGATGGCGCCCGCGATGAACGGGCATTTCGAACTCGTCGACAGCCTCATCATGGACGGGCTGCTGGTCATCGCGCGCGAGCGCGACAGCAGCGCCTGACCGCGCCGGACCTCAGCGCCCGCTGAAGCGCGCGGGCCGGCGCTCGACGAAGGAGCGCACGCCTTCGGCCGCATCCTCGCTGTTGGACAGGCGCTTCTGCGTCTCGATGAATTCCGCCACCGCCGCGAGCGGCCCCTGCTCGACCGCCTTGATCGCATTGAGCCGCGTTGCCACCACCGCGAGCGGTGCCTGCGCGGCGATGCGCTCGGCGATCGCCAGCGCGGCATCGAGCTCCTGGCCCGCGGGCACCACCTTTTGCACGAAGTGGAGGCGATAGGCTTCGGCGCTGTCGAACTCGTCGGCCGTGAGCAGGTGCAGCATCGCATTGCCCAGGCCCGCGCGTTCTGCCATGCGCAGCGTGGCGCCGCCCGTGGCCATGATGCCGCGCTGCACTTCCATCTGCGAGAAGCGGCAGTTGTCGGCCGCCACCACGATGTCGGCGCCGAGCATCAGCTCGATGCCGACCGTGAAGCAGATGCCCTTGACCGCGACCACCATCGGCTTGGTGCGACGGCGATAGCCCGCGAGCCCGAAGTCGTGCGGCTCGACCAGGCCCTGCGGAATCGCCTTCTCGCCGCGCTTCATGTATTCGGTGACCGCCGGCAGGTCGAGGCCGGCCGTGAAATGGTCGCCGAACGCATGCAGCACGCCCACGCGCAGTTCGGGCTCGTCGTCGAGCCGGGTGTAGGCCTCGGCGAGTTGCCGGAACATGGGCGGCGTCCAGCCGTTGCGCTTGGCGGGCCGGTTGATGCCGATCAGCAGCACGTGGCCGATCACCTGGGTGTCGATGCAGCCTTCGGCGGGCGGGGTGGTGGGGGCGATGGTCATGGTGCGGTGTCTCCTTGTCTGCCTTGTTCGTGCCTGCGCGCTCAGTACGCGTACACGCCGCGTCCCGTCTTGCGGCCGAGCTGCCCCGCCGCGACCATTTCCTTCAGCAGCGGGCAGGGGCGGTACTTCGAATCGCCGAACTGTTCGAGATAGACCTCCATCACGGCCAGGCAGACGTCGAGGCCGATCATGTCGGCCAGCGCGAGCGGCCCGATCGGCTGGTTGCAGCCGAGCTTCATGCCGGCGTCGATGTCTTCGGCGGTCGCGATGCCTTCGGACAGCACGAAGAAGGCCTCGTTGATCATCGGCACCAGGATGCGGTTGACCACGAAGCCCGGCGCGTTCTTCACCGTGATCGGCGACTTGCCCAGGCGCTCGGCGAGCGCCTTGACGGTGTCGTGCGTGGCGTCACTCGTGAGATAGCCGCGGATCAGCTCCACCAGCGCCATCATCGGCACCGGGTTGAAGAAGTGCATGCCGATGAAGCGGTCCGCGCGCGAGGTGGCGGCCGCGAGCTGCGTGATCGAGATCGACGAGGTGTTCGACGCGATGATCACCTCGGGCGCCAGCATCTCGTCGACCTGCTTCAGGATCTTGAGCTTGAGCGCGTGGTTCTCGGTGGCGGCCTCGATCACGAGTTGCGCGCCCTTCAAGTCCTCGTAGTTCGTCGAGCCCTTGACCAGCGCGAGCGCGGCGGCCTTCTGCTCGGCCGTAAGCTTTTCCTTCTTGATCAGGCGGTCGAGGCTGCCCGAGATCGTGGCCAGGCCCTTGTCGACCGCCGCCTGGGCAATGTCGACCATCACCACGTTGACGCCTGCGACGGCGCAGGCCTGCGCGATGCCGTTGCCCATCGTTCCGGCGCCGATGATGCCGACAGTCTGGATAGCCATGAGAAAACTCCTTCAGGAAAGACGAAAAAACAGAGAAAAAAAGGGGGTGAGCGGCTGCGGCCGCCTCAAGCCTTCCATTGTGAAGCAGCACCCCGGCGGTGCCGTTGCCGCGTGTGACACGGCCGGCGCGGGTGGCTTACAGTGCGGCGGTTATCTTTTTTTCTTCGCCTCCTTGTCCCTCTTCGAACCGACCATGACCACCCTCGGCACCCCTCTTTCCCCTTCCGCCACCCGCGTGATGCTGCTCGGCTCGGGCGAGCTCGGCAAGGAGGTGCTGATCGCCCTGCAGCGCCTCGGCGTCGAGACCATCGCGGTCGACCGCTACGAGAACGCGCCCGGCCACCAGGTGGCGCACCATTCGCGCACCATCACGATGAGCGACCCCGATCAGCTCAAGGCGCTGATCGAGGCCGAGAAGCCGCATCTCGTGGTGCCCGAGATCGAGGCCATCGCCACGCCGATGCTGCAGCAGCTCGAGGACGCGGGTGTGGTGCGCGTGATCCCCACGGCGCGCGCCGCGCGCCTCACGATGGACCGCGAAGGCATCCGCCGCCTGGCCGCCGAGACGCTGGGCGTGCCGACCAGTCCCTACAAGTTCTGCGATTCGCTGGCCGAGCTGCAGGCGGCGATCGACGGGGGCATCGGTTATCCCTGCATCGTCAAGCCCGTGATGAGCAGCTCGGGCAAGGGCCAGAGCAAGATCGACGGCCCGGCCGACGTGCAGAAGGCCTGGGACTACGCCATGGCCGGCGGCCGCGTGAGCCATGGCCGCGTGATCGTCGAGGGCTTCATCGACTTCGACTACGAGATCACGCTGCTCACCGTGCGCGCCAAGGACGCGGCGGGCGCGGTGCAGACGCAGTTCTGCGAGCCGATCGGCCATGTGCAGGTCAGCGGCGACTACGTTGAGAGCTGGCAGCCGCACCCGATGGCGCCGGCCGCACTGCAGAAGGCGCAGCAGATCGCCGCCGCCGTCACGGCCGACCTGGGCGGCCAGGGCCTATTCGGCGTCGAGCTGTTCGTGAAGGGCGACGAAGTCTGGTTCAGCGAAGTGAGCCCGCGCCCGCACGACACCGGCATGGTCACCATGGCCACCCAGTGGCAGAACGAGTTCGAGCTGCATGCGCGCGCGATCCTCGGGCTGCCGGTGGACACCACGCTCAAGAGCCCGGGTGCGAGCGCAGTGATCTACGGTGGCGTCGATGCCGCCGGCATCGCATTCGACGGCGTGGCCGAGGCGCTGCAGGTGCCCGGCAGCGATGTGCGGCTGTTCGGCAAGCCCGAGAGCTTCGCGAAGCGCCGCATGGGCGTGGCGCTGGCGCACGCGGTCGACGTGCAGACGGCACGCACCAGCGCCAAGGAAGCCGCCTCGCGCGTGAAGCCGCGCAAGGCCTGAACAACCACAGCTGCTGCCGGATCGGAGCCCCTCATGCTGCATCCCCAGGCCCGCGCGCTGCTCGACTTGATCGCGGAGCGCGGCGTTCCGCCGACGCACACGCTGTCGCCCACCGAGGCGCGTGCCTTCTATCTCGAGCGCCGTGCCGCCACGCAACCTGCGCCGCCGCCGGTCGCCGAGGTCCGTGCGCTCGTGGCCGACGGGCCGCATGGCGCGATCCCGATGCGGCTGTATAGCCCGCTCGGTGCCGCTGCCGACGCGGCGCTGCCGGCGCTGGTGTACCTGCATGGCGGCGGCTGGGTCATCGGCGACCTCGACACGCACGACGTGCTGTGCCGCTCGCTGGCGAACGGCGCGGGCTGCGCGGTGGTGTCGGTCGACTACCGCCTCGGGCCCGAGTACCGCTTTCCGGCCGCCGTCGACGACGCCATCGCGGCCACGCGCTGGGTCCACGGCCAGGCGGCGTCGCTCGGCCTTGATGCCGCTCGCCTTGCGGTCGGCGGTGACAGCGCCGGCGGCAACCTCGCGGCGGTGGTGGCGATCGTCGCGCGCGATGCCGGCGACCTGCCGCTCGCATTCCAGCTGCTGGTCTATCCGGCGACCGACATGCGCCGCGGCCATCCGTCGCACGAGGCGAACGGGCAGGGCTACCTGCTCACGACCGATTCGATGCGCTACTACCACGACCACTACATCGACGACGCCCGGCACGACCTCGACTGGCGCGCGTCGCCGCTGCTGCACACCGACCTGTCGCGCCTGCCGCCCGCGCTGGTGCTCACCGCCGGCTTCGATCCGCTGCGCGACGAAGGCATGGCCTATGCCGAGGCGCTCACCGCGGCCGGCAACCGCGCGGCGTACGTCTGCTTCGAGCGCCAGATCCATGGCTTCATCACCATGGGCAAGGTGCTCGACGAGGCGAACACCGCCGTCGCGCTGTGCTGCGCGGAACTGCGCGCCGCATTCGAATCCGGCAACCCGAGATCCTGAGGTGGCGCCATGCCCAACTACTGGCTGATGAAATCCGAGCCCGACGAGGTCTCGATCGACGATGCGCTCGCCGCGCCCGGCGCCACCGTGGCGTGGACGGGCGTGCGCAACTACCAGGCGCGCAACTTCATGCGCGACGCCATGCAGGTCGGCGACGGCGTGCTGTTCTATCACTCGAGCTGCCCCGAGCCCGGCATCGCGGGCCTTGCGCGCGTGGCCTCGGGCGTCAAGCCCGACCCCACGCAGTTCGACCCGAAGTCGCCGTACTACGACGCGGCCTCGAAGCCCGACGCCCCGCGCTGGCTGCTGGTCGACGTGCAGGCCGTGCGCAAGACGCGGCTGCTGTCGCTGCCCGAGTTGCGCGCGAAGCCCGAACTTGCCGACATGGTGGTGCTGCGCAAGGGCAACCGGCTGTCGATCACGCCGGTCGAGCCGGCGCACCGGCGCATCGTCGAGAAGATGCTGGCTTGAATCAGGCCGCGCGCTGGAGGATGGGAAACAGCTTGCCGAGCCCGTCGGCCATCACCTCGACCGCGAGCGCCGCCAAGATCAGGCCCATGAGCCGGGTCATGATGTTGATGCCGGTCTTGCCGAGCACGCGCGCGATCGGCTGCGCGAGCGAGAAGGCCAGCGCGGTCGCGAGCGCCACCACCACGCCGTAGCCCACGAGCAGCGCGAGCTCCCACAGGCGCTGCGCCTTGTCGGCGTAGATCACCACCGTCGAGATGGTCGCCGGCCCGGTGAGCAGAGGAATCGTGAGCGGCACGACCGCGATCGACGCGCCCATCGAGGCCTTGACCTCGGTGGCCCGCAGCTCCTCGACGTTGGTCTTGCTCTCGGCCGGCTTCGCATTGAGCATCGACAGCGAGCTCATGAGCAGCAGCAGGCCGCCACCGACCTGGAAGCTCGCGATCGAGATGCCGAAGAACGACAGCAGCTGCAGCCCGAGCAGCGCGCTCACGGCGATCACCACGAAGGCGCTGAAGGCCGACATGCGCACCGTGTGGCGGCGCTGCGCATCGGAGTAGCCCTGCGTGTAGTGGATGAAGAAGGGCACGATGGCCAGCGGGTTGACGATCGCCACCAGCGTGACCAGCGGCTTGATCAGGTCCATCGATGTGCTCATGCCTACCTTCCCCCGGTCACGTCGAGCAGCGCCATGGTCGTGTAGCTGGCTTCGGGCGACAGCAGCCAGACGATGGCGTTGGCGATTTCCTCGGCGCTGCCGGTGCGCTGCATCGGCACGGTCGGCGCGAGCTCGGCCGCGCGTTCGGGCATGCCGCCCGAGGCGTGGATGTCGGTGTCGATCAGGCCCGGGCGCACCGCGTTGACGCGGATGCCCTCGGCCGCCACTTCCTTCGCCAGGCCGATCGTGAAGGTGTCGATCGCGCCCTTGCTCGCCGCATAGTCGACGTACTGGTCGGGCGAGCCCAGCCGCGCCGCGCCGCTCGAGACGTTGACGATGGCGCCGCCCGCGCCGCCGTGGCGCGTGCTCATGCGCCGCACCGCCTCGCGCGCGCAGACGAAGCTGCCGATCACGTTGATGCGGAAGATGCGTTCGAGGCGCGCCACGCTCATCTCGTCGACGCGGGCCCGCATGTCCACCACGCCCGCGTTGTTGACCAGCGCCGTGAGGCGGCCGAGGCGGGCGTCGATCTTCTCGAACATCGCGAGCACCTGGGCTTCATCGCCCACGTCGGCCTGCACGGCGATGGCGGTGCCGCCGTCCGCGCGGATGGTGCGCACCACTTCGTCGGCGGCGAGCGAGTTGTGCGCGTAGTTGACCGCCACCGCATAACCGCGCCGTGCCGCCAGCAGCGCGGTGGCGGCACCGATGCCGCGGCCACCACCGGTGACCAAGAGTACCTGCTCCAAATCCGACCTCCTGCACAGAAACTGCGCGTCAGTTAAAACGGTTGGCTTGGATTACATCATCGAGGGCGAGCGCATGAGCCGTACTGTCGACTATTACTTTGCGCCACAGAGTCCCTGGACCTACCTGGGCCACGCACGTTTTGCCGCCATCGCTTCGGCCACTGGCGCCACGGTGCGGGTGCGGCCGGTGGACCTGGGCAGCGTCTTTCCGATCTCGGGCGGGCTGCCGCTTGGCAAGCGCGCGCCGCAGCGCCAGGCCTACCGCCTGGTCGAGCTCGCGCGGTTCTCGCGGCACCTCGGGCTGCCGCTCAACCCCAAGCCCAAGTTCTTCCCAGTAGCGAGCGACGATGCGGCGCGGGTCATCATCGCGGTCGACCTGCACGACGGCACCGAGGCCGCCATGCGCATGTGCGCAGCGGTGTTCGCGGCGGTGTGGGTGCAGGAGCGCAATATCGGCGACCCGAAGGTGCTCGAGGCGCTGATCGCGGAATGCGGGCTGCCGCCCAAGCGCTCGGAACAGTCGCAGAGCCAGACCGTGCAGGAGCGCTACGAGGCCTACACGCAGGAAGCCATCGACATCCAGGTGTTCGGTGCGCCGAGCTATGTGATCGACGGCGAGATCTTCTGGGGCCAGGACCGGCTCGATTTCGTCGAGCGCGCGCTGCGCCAGTAACGGTAGCGGCAGTGCCCGCCGCCTTCTTCATCTACTTGCATCAGGAGCATGACAACCATGGGCCATTTCATCGATCTCACCGCCAAGGACGGCTTCGCCTTTCCGGCCTACGTGGCCGAACCCGCGGGCACGCCGCGCGGCGCGATCATCGTGCTGCAGGAGATCTTCGGCGTCAATTCGCACATCCGCTCGGTGGCCGACGGCTACGCGGCCGAAGGCTATCTCGCGGTGGCGCCATCGACCTTCCACCGCGTGCAGCCCGGCGTCGACATCGGCTACGGGCCCGACGACATGAAGGCCGGTTCTGCACTCAAGGCCGCGGTCGAGGCGCTGCCGGCGCCCGGCGTGCTGCAGGACGTGGAGGCCGCCGTGGCCTATGCGGCCAAGGCCGGCAAGGTGGGCATCGTCGGCTATTGCTGGGGCGGCCTGCTGACCTGGCGCGCAGCGAGCCTGATTCCGGGCCTGGCTGCGGCCGTGCCGTACTACGGCGGCGGCATGACCTCGCCCGACGAAAGCGCGCGCCAGCCGAAGGTGCCGGTGCTCGCGCATTTCGGCAAGCGCGACCACTGGATCCCGATCGACAGCGTCGAGGCGTTCGGCAAGGCGCATCCCGACGTCGAGGTGCATGTCTACGACGCGGACCACGGCTTCAACTGCGACCAGCGCGGCGCATACGACGCCGAATCCGCCAAGCTCGCGCGTTCGCGCACGCTCGCGTTCTTCGGCCAGCACGTGGGCTGATCAGGGCTTGTTCTTGCGGGCTACAGCGCCCTTGCCGACGCGCGTCTGCAGAAAGTCGAGCAGCGCGCGCAGCGCGGCGCTGTTGTGGCGCCGCTGCAGGTAGGCGGCCGAGAGCCACATGTCCTTGCGCGCGTAGTCCTGCAGCACCGGCACCAGCTCGCCTTCGTCGATGTGCGACTGGACCAGCAGCGACGGCAGGTAGAGCACGCCGAAGCCGCGCATCGCGACCCGGATCAGCGGCGCGCCTTCGGTGCAGTCCATGCGGCTCCTAACCGCCACGTCGAGCGGCGCGCCGCCGTCGTCGAAGCGCCAGACCGGCTGCGCGCCCAACAGCGAATGCGTGAGCGCGTCGTGATTGGCGAGCTCGCCCGGATGCGCCGGCTTGCCGTGCTTCTTCCAATAGGCCGGCGAGGCGCAGACCACCATCTCCATCAGCATCAGCTTGCGCACGATGAGGTTGGCGTCTTCCACCGGACCGCTGCGGATGTCGACGTCGATGCCTTCCTCCGCGAGATCGACCGTGCGGTTGGTCAATTGCAGGCTGATGCTCACGTCGGGGTAGTAGCGCATGAAGTCGGCCAGGAGGCCCGGGAATTCGCCGTTGCCCATGCCGTGCGGCGCCGAGATCCGCAGCCGGCCGCCGGGTTGCCGCGCGCGCTCCTGCAGTTCGGCCTGGGTCAGCTCGACCATCTCGAGCACCGGCGTGCTGCGCTCGAGCAGCAACTGCCCGGCGTCGGTCAGGCTCACCGATCGCGTGGAGCGGTTGAGCAGGCGCACGCCGAAGCGCGTCTCGAGCTCGGCCACGTACTTGCTTACCGTGGCCTTGGACATCGACAGCTTCTTGGCCGCCTGCGAGAAGCTGCCCTGCGAAGCGACCTCCCTGAAGGTTTTGATCAGATCGAGACTGTCCATGTCGAAGCGCCCTTGTTTTTTCCGCGCGGCCCGCGGTGTGGCGCGATTTTCCTGGGTTTTGGCTGCGGGATGCCCCGGTCCTGGGGCATTGCGCCATGCCTCGTCTTCAGTTCGTCATTGTTTCAATAGAGGAAACACCGTGTCTCTGTTCCGCGTGTTTTGCTAACGATTTTCAGCAGGACACTCGCCGCACAGGTGAGCGAACCAGCGAGCCTGGTGGACGAACCATCCAACGAACACAAGGAACTGAAAAATGAAGACCTCGCACATCCTCGCCGCCGCCGCCATCGCCGTTCTGGCCGCCACCGGCGCCCAAGCCGAAACCTACGAAGGCGTGAACACCGCCGTCTCCACCAAGAGCCGCGACGAAGTCAACGCCGAAGCCGTGCGTGCCGCCTCGGCACCGAACCAGAACGTGACCCGCGGTTCGCGCGGCCCGGAAACGGTCGCCGTGTCGAAGGACCGCGCGCTCGTCGAAGCCGAAGCGATCCGTACCGCCCACGCGCCCGACCAGAACGTGACGAGCGGCTCGCGCGTCAACAGCAAGGTCGTCTCGACCATGGCCCACCCGATGGACGCCCGCGTCCAGGCCCAGCAAGGCTCGGGCGCCGTCGCCAAGTAAGGCCGGCGAAGCCGCGCTTAGCGCGCGGCTGAAGGAAAAAAGGGCTGCGCCGAGGTGCAGCCCTTTTTTTTGCCTTGGGGCTTCAGCGCGTGCGCGCGAGATAGCGTTTGCGCCAGAACACGAGGATCAGCACCGCGGCGATGACCCCCATCGACAGCACCGCGATCCAGAATCCGTCGGCCTTGTGCACGAGCGGAATGAAGTCGAAGTTCATGCCGAAGATCCCGGCGATGAGGTTGAGCGGCAGGAAGACGGCCGTCAGCGCCGTGAGCACCCGCATGATGTCGTTGGCGCGGTGCCCCTGCACGCTGAAATGCATCTGTACCGCGGTCTCGGCATTCTGCTCGAGCCGGCGCACGTGGTGGACCACGCGCTGGATGTGCTCGAGCACGTCCCGGCTGCGCACCATGATCAGCTCGCGCTCGCGCTTCTCTGCCTCGCCCTTGGGTGCGGGCAGCGTCTCGAGCGAGTCGATCCAGTCCTGGATCGCGGCGCGCTGGTCCTCGCAGATCTCGTCGAGGTGGTGCAGCGACTGCCGCGCCTCCATGAGCGCGCCCCAGTTGGTGAAGCGGCTGCGCGGATCGATCAGTTCGGTTTGCCAGTGGTCGAGCTGTCGCGTGAGTTCTCGGCGCATGTCGAGGTAGCGGTCGACGATCTGGTTGATCACGCGCAGCATCAGGTCGGCGGTGCTGGTCGGCACGCGCGCCGAGATGGCGCGCACGTCGAGGGCCGGGGCGCCCTGGTCGTCGGGCGATGCGGCCGCGAGCAGGCGCGCGGCGAAGGCGTCGCGCACGGCACCGTCGTCGGGGTGCACCGACAGCAGCACGCGGTCGAACAGTGCGAAACCCACCGGGCGGGTGTCGACCCGTCGCAGCGCGGGCGGGCCGCGGCGCGAGGGCGCCGTGGGAAGCGGCGCCTCGCTCCCGTTGCCGGCGGCTGCCTGCGCGCCGGGCCCCGTGGCAAGGCGGCGGAACACCAGCACGTCGTATTGCGAGGTGTAGTCGTAGTGCGACGGCAGCTGGTCGTTGAGCAGGTCGGCCACATGCAGGTCGACCAGTTGCGTGAAGCAGAGCGCCTGGAGGATGTGCTGGACTTCGGCGAGGGAGGCGCGGAATTCGTCCCGCGTGAGCGATATCCAGAGATAGCCCGGCGCCGCACAGGCGCCCGGCACCGCCAGCGGCGCCAGCGCCGGGTGCTCGCTGACCTGCGAGCCGTTGATTTCGAAGATGCGCATCGGGGCCGACGCGGTCAGCGCTGCTGCTGCAGCAGGCGCGCGGCGTCGAGGGCGAAGTAGGTGAGCACGCCATCCGCACCAGCGCGCTTGAAAGCGAGCAGGCTCTCGAGCACCACCGCATCGTGGTCGAGCCAGCCGTTCTGGGCCGCGGCCTTCAGCATCGCGTATTCGCCGCTCACCTGGTAGGCGAAGGTGGGCACGCGGAACGCGTCCTTCACGCGGCGCACGATGTCGAGGTAGGGCATGCCGGGCTTCACCATCACCATGTCGGCGCCTTCGGCGATGTCGAGGCCCACTTCGCGCAGCGCCTCGTCGCTGTTGCCCGGGTCCATCTGGTAGACCTTCTTGTTGCTCTTGCCGAGCGTCGCGGCTGAACCCACCGCATCGCGGAACGGGCCATAGAAGGCGCTCGCGTACTTGGCGCTGTAGGCCATGATGCGGGTGTGGACGTCGCCCCGGGCTTCGAGCGCGCCGCGGACCGCACCGATGCGGCCGTCCATCATGTCGCTCGGTGCCACGATGTCGACGCCGGCCTGCGACTGGCAGAGCGCCTGCTTCACGAGCACTTCGACCGTCAGGTCGTTCAGGATGTACCCGGTCTCGTCGAGCAGGCCGTCCTGGCCATGGCTGGTGTAGGGGTCGAGCGCCACGTCGGTCATCACGCCCAGTTCAGGAAAGCGCGACTTGAGCGCGGTGACCACGCGCGGGATCAGCCCGTCGGGGTTGAACGCTTCCGCGCCGTCCGGTGTCTTGAGGCTCGCATCGATCACCGGAAAGAGCGCCATCGCCGGAATGCCGGCCGCCACGCATTGCTCGGCAACGGGCAGCAGCAGGTCGAGGCTCAGGCGCTCGACGCCCGGCATGGACGCCACGACATCGCGCCTCTTTTCGCCTTCCTGCACGAACACCGGGTAAATGAGGTCATGTGCAGTCAACGCATGCTCCCTGACCAGGTTCCGGGTGAAGGTGTCGCGGCGCAGCCGGCGCGGGCGGCCGGCCGGGTACATGGCAAAGGAGGGGGTGGATGGCGTCATAGGCGGAAAATTGTGCCTGATGCGCTTCCTGGCGGCACGCGGGGTGCCATTCGTTGTCGGACAACCCCAAGGTCGAGTAGCTCTAAAGCTCTCATTTTTTCCTTGCAAACATGAAAGAAATCAACCGATTGCTTGAAACCTTGATGTGTCTTTGTTAAATTCTGAGTGGGCGGCTTGCCGCTCCCCGCTTTTCCTCCCTGAGCGGGTGCCTTGATGTGTGACAGCAAAAGGGCTTCCCAGCCCGGCGTGAAGACGTCGGGCTTTTTTTTGCCCGTCACTTTCTCAAACGGGGCGCGCGGTAAAAGGTGCGTCACCGCACTAAACTGACCGGATGCTCTGGGTCAAATCGCTTCACATCGTGTTCATTGCCAGCTGGTTCGCGGGGTTGTTCTACCTCCCGCGAATCTTCGTCAACCTGGCCATGGTCCCGCCCGAGTCAGTCGCTGAACGTGAGCGCTTGCTCCTGATGGCGCGCAAGCTCTTTCGCTTCACCACCTTCCTGGCCATTCCGGCCGTCGTTTTCGGCCTCTGGCTCTGGCTCGGCTATGGCATCGGACGGGGGGCCGGCAACGGCTGGATGCATGCCAAGCTCGCGCTGGTGCTTGTGGTGATCGGCTACCACCACGGCTGCGGCATGATGCTGCGGCGCTTTGCGGCCAGCGGCAACCGGCGCAGCGACCGGTGGTACCGCTGGTTCAACGAACTGCCGGTGTTGCTGCTGCTCGGCATCGTGGTGCTGGTGGTCGTCAAGCCCTTCTGAGCTGACCGCCACGGTGGAGAAGCCGCACAAGTCTGCTGCGCTGCCGCTGGCGCTCGCCTATGCGGCGCTGATCGCCTACGCGAGCCTGTATCCGTTCGCCGACTGGCGCGACCAGGGCATCGCCCCCTGGGAGTACCTGTGGGCGCCATGGCCCAAGTACTGGACCGGCTTCGACTTCGCGGTCAACGTGGTCGGCTATGTGCCTTTCGGCTTCCTGTGGGCGGTCGCAATGCTGCGCACGCAGCCCGCGGCGAGCGTCTGGCGCGCGGTGCTGCAGGCGGCGCTGGCCGGTGCCGTGGTTTCGTTCGCGATGGAAATGCTGCAAAGCTACCTGCCGGCGCGGATTCCGTCGAATGTGGACCTGGGCCTCAACACCGCGGGCGCACTGGCCGGGGCGCTGCTGGCCGCGGCGCTGGAGCGTGTCGGCGGGGTGGCGCACTGGAGCCGGACGCGTTCGCAGTGGTTCGTCGACGAGGCCCGCGGCGCGCTGGTGCTGCTGGCGCTGTGGCCGCCGGCATTGCTGTTCCCGGCCGCGGTGACCTTCGGATTGGGCCAGGTGTTCGAGCGCGTCGAGGTCGCGATTGCGGAGTGGCTGCTCGACACGCCGTTCATCGACTGGATGCCGCTGCGCCAGTTCGAACTCGAGCCGCTGGTGCCCGCCGTCGAGCTGCTCTGCGTGATGCTTGGCGCGCTGGTGCCGTGCCTGCTGGCCTTCTTGGTCGCGCGGTCGGTGGCGCGGCGTGCCGTGCTGCTCCCGCTGACGCTGCTCGGGGGCATCGGCGCATCGGCGCTGTCGGCGGCCCTTAGCTACGGCCCCGCGCATGCATGGGCCTGGCTCGGCCTGCCGGTACAGGTCGGCATCGCGGCGGCGCTGGTGGCGGGCGTGCTGCTGCTCGCAGCGCCCCGCCGGCTCTGCGCAGCGCTGCTGCTCGTGAGCCTGGTCGTCCAGCTGAGCCTGCTCAACCAGGCGCCCGAGAGTGCGTACTTCGCGCAGACGCTCGCCACCTGGGAGCAGGGGCGCTTCATCCGCTTCCATGGGCTGGCGCAATGGCTGGGCTGGCTGTGGCCGTTCGCGGTGCTGGCCTACGTGGTGGTGACCCTGTCGCGCCGGTCGAAACCGGCCGCCTGACGGTGCGTCACTAAAATCCACCGATGCCCAGTTCCACTCCCGACGCGCCGCACGGCTACTACGAGCGCCACATCTTCTTCTGCCTCAACGAACGCAAGAACGGCGAGGACAGCTGCGCGCTGCACAACGCGCAGTCGGGCTTCGACCGCTGCAAGGCCAAGGTCAAGGAGGCGGGGCTTGCCGGGGTCGGCAAGGTCCGGGTCAACAAGGCCGGCTGCCTCGACCGCTGTTCGGGCGGGCCGGTCGCGGTGGTGTATCCCGAGGCGGTCTGGTACACCTTCGTCGACGCCGAGGACATCGACGAGATCGTCGATTCGCACCTGAAGAACGGCAAGGTGGTCGAGCGCCTCGTACTGCCGCCCGACGTCGGGCGCTGAACTTTGTCGAGGTCACGCGCTCGTACCGGGCACCGAGGCGGTCGCCGCCCGGCAGTCACATTTCCCGCATCATGAATTCACAGACCGAAAAACTTCGCCTTCAGGGCGCCGCCGGCGTCATCGAGGTGCAGCGCGACGTGCCGCCCGATGGCGCCACGCGCGGCATCGCGGTGATCGCCCATCCGCATCCGCTGTTCGGCGGCACCATGGACAACAAGGTGGTGCAGACACTGGCGCGCGCATTCGTCGCCTGCGGCTGGACGGCCCTGCGCTTCAACTTCCGCGGCGTCGGTGCGAGCGAGGGCGTGCACGACGAAGGCCGCGGCGAATGCGAGGACATGCAGCAGGTCATCGCGCAACTGGCGCCCGAAGGGCCGCTGGCCATCGCCGGCTTCTCGTTCGGCGCCTTCGTCGCGAGCTGCGCGGCCGAGAAGCTCTGGTCCGCGCGCGACATCCGCCAGCTCGTGCTCGTGGGAACGGCCGCGGCGCGCTTCCCGGTGGCGACGCTGCCGGTCGAGGCGCACGAGCGCACGCTGGTGATCCACGGCGAAGCCGACGACACCGTGCCGCTCGCGGCCGTCATGGACTGGGCGCGCCCGCAGTCACTTCCCGTCACTGTTGTCCCCGGGGGCGGCCACTTCTTTCACGGACAATTGCCGCTGCTCAAAAGCCTTGTCGTGCGCCATCTCCGCGCTGGCGCCGCATGAAAGCCCCGCGGGCTTGTCTTCGTTTTCTTCCCAGATCTCCCCCATGAATCGTTTTCTTCACGCGTTCCGTGCGCTGTTCCTCGTCGCCGCCGCATCGGTCGGCATGGCCGCCGCCGCCCAGGTGCCGGCACCGCCCGAAATTGCCGCACGCAGCTACCTGCTGCTCGATGTCACTGCCAACCAGATCCTGGCGCAGAAGGACATCGACAGCCCGGTGGAGCCGGCTTCGCTGACCAAGCTGATGGCCGCCTATGTCGTGTTCGACGCCCTGCGCGCCAAGAAGATCACGCTGACACAGACCTTCCCGGTCAGCCCGCGGGCCTGGAAGATGCCGGGCTCGCGCATGTTCATCGATCCGAAGATGCAGGTGCCGGTCGAGGACCTGATCAAGGGCCTCATCGTGCAGTCGGGCAACGACGCCACCGTGGCGCTGGCCGAGGGCGTCGGCGGCACCGTGGAGCACTTCGTCGAGATGATGAACGCCCAGGCCAAGGCCCTGGGCATGAAGAACACCAGCTACAAGAACCCCGAAGGCCTGACCGCGCCCGGCCACACCACCACGGCGCGCGACCTCAGCATCCTGGCCACCCGGCTGATCCGCGACTTCCCCGAGGAAGCCAAGTACTACGCCATCAAGAAGTACCGCTATCCCGGCACGCCCTCGACCAACGACACCAATCGCAACCTGCTGCTGTTCCGCGATCCGACGGTCGACGGCCTGAAGACCGGCCACACCGATGCGGCGGGCTATTGCATGATCGCCACCGCCAAGCGCGACTTCCCCAACCTGACGGGCGGGCGCCGGTTGCTGTCCATCGTGCTCGGCGCGTCGGGCGAGACGGTGCGCGCGAACGAGTCGCAGAAGCTGCTGAACTGGGGCTACACGGCCTACGATGCCGTCCGCCTGTTCGAGGCCGGCCAGCCGGCGGCCACGCCGGCCGTCTGGAAGGGCCAGGCGAACACACTCAAGCTCGGCCGGCCGGAGCCGATCGTGGTCGCGGTGCCGACGGGTACCGCCAGCAAGATCAAGACGCAGGTGGCGCGCCCCGACCCGCTGGTGGCGCCTTTCACCAAGTACCAGCCGGTCGGCACGCTCAAGGTGACGCTGGGCGACCAGCCCGTCGCCGAAGTGCCGCTGGTGGTGCTCGAAGGCGTCGAGCAGGCGGGCGTGTTCGGCCGTGCCTGGGACGCCGTGCGGCTCTGGATCAAGTAGAGAGGCGGCACGGGTCCGCCGGGCAGCGCCAGCCGCTGCCGTAGGCCTTCGGCCGCCGACGTTGCGGTTTCAGGTCCGCCTGCTATACTCGTGGGCTTTTCGGAATTTTCCGAAGGGTTTCACGTTTTCGTTATTCCCGGCTTCCCTGTCTTGCGTCACGACAAGCGCAGGGCGGTTTCAGAGCCAGAGCCGGGTTGTTTTGGGACTAATTCATTCATGCCAACCATCAATCAACTGGTGCGTCAGGGTCGAACGGTCGAGAAGATCAATTCGAAGAGCCCTGCCATGCAGAACTCGCCGCAACGCCGCGGTGTCTGCACCCGCGTCTACACCACGACGCCAAAGAAGCCGAACTCGGCACTTCGCAAGGTCGCCAAGGTCCGCCTGACCAATGGCTTCGAAGTCATTTCCTACATCGGCGGCGAAGGCCACAACCTCCAGGAACACAGCGTCGTGCTGGTTCGCGGCGGTCGTGTCAAAGACCTTCCCGGTGTTCGCTACCACATCGTGCGCGGCTCGCTCGACCTGCAAGGCGTGAAAGACCGCAAGCAGTCGCGCTCCAAGTACGGCGCGAAGCGTCCCAAGAAGGCTTAAGCCTTCCTGTCGTCAGAAAAAATCAAGCGGTGTTCGGTGGCCTTGGCGGGCCAATCGGACGTAGTGACCCAGGATCGGGTCGAGTAAGTGAGAGTCCGGAATGGCTCTCGCGGTATCGGAAACGATGCCAACTGAAGCAAAGAGGTTAGAAAAATGCCACGTCGTCGCGAAGTCCCCAAACGTGAAATCCTGCCGGATCCCAAGTACGGCAATGTCGAGCTGTCCAAATTCATGAACGTGATCATGGAAGGCGGCAAGAAGGCTGTTGCCGAGCGCATCATTTATGGCGCGCTCGACTTCATCGAGAAGAAGAACCCGGACAAGGACCCGCTTGAAGCGTTCACCGTTGCCATCAACAACGTGAAGCCGATGGTCGAAGTGAAGTCGCGCCGCGTCGGCGGTGCGAACTATCAAGTGCCGGTCGAAGTCCGTCCCGTCCGCCGCCTCGCGCTGTCGATGCGCTGGATCAAGGAAGCTGCCCGCAAGCGCGGTGAAAAGTCGATGGCCCTGCGCCTGGCCAACGAGTTGATGGAAGCCACGGAAGGCCGTGGCGGTGCCATGAAGAAGCGCGACGAAGTGCACCGCATGGCAGAAGCCAATCGGGCGTTCAGCCACTTCCGCTTCTAAAAATCAAACTTCGCTTGGGCGTTGGGTGTCGAGTGTCGGGCGTTGTGCCCGTGCTCGGGGCCCAGCGCTCAACGCATTTCAACCCGAAAGTAAATCATGTCCCGCAAGACCCCCATCGAGCGCTACCGCAACATCGGCATCTCCGCGCACATCGACGCTGGCAAGACCACGACGACCGAACGCATCCTGTTCTACACCGGTGTGAACCACAAGATCGGTGAAGTGCACGACGGCGCCGCCACGATGGACTGGATGGAGCAAGAGCAAGAGCGCGGCATCACGATCACGTCCGCTGCCACCACCTGCTTCTGGAAGGGCATGGCTGGCAAGTTCGAAGAACACCGCATCAACATCATCGACACCCCCGGCCACGTGGACTTCACCATTGAAGTCGAGCGCTCGATGCGCGTGCTGGACGGCGCCGTGATGGTGTACGACGCCGTCGGCGGCGTGCAGCCCCAGTCGGAAACCGTCTGGCGCCAAGCCAACAAGTACAAGGTTCCGCGTCTCGCGTTCGTCAACAAGATGGACCGCACCGGCGCCGACTTCCTGCGTGTGCGCCAGATGATGGTGGACCGCCTGAAGGCCAACCCGGTCGTGATCCAGATCCCGATCGGTGCCGAAGAGCACTTCCAGGGCATCGTCGACCTCGTGAAGATGAAGGCGATCATCTGGGACGAAGACAAGGGCATCACGTTCACCTACGGCGAGATCCCGGCGAACCTGACCGCCGTCTGCAACGAATACCGCGAAAAGCTCGTCGAAGCGGCTGCCGAAGCCAGCGAAGAGCTGATGAACAAGTACCTCGAAGGCAATGAGCTGACCGAGGAAGAGATCAAGGCTGCCATTCGCCAGCGCACCATCGCCGGCGAAATCCAGCCGATGCTGTGCGGCTCGGCCTTCAAGAACAAGGGCGTGCAGGCCATGCTCGACGCCGTCGTCGAATACATGCCCGCTCCGACCGATATTCCCCCGGTCAACGGCCTGGACGAAGACGAGGCCCCCGTGGTCCGCAAGGCGGACGACAGCGAGAAGTTCTCGGCCCTCGCATTCAAGCTGATGACCGATCCGTTCGTGGGCCAGCTGACCTTCGTGCGCGTCTACTCGGGCGTGCTGAGCAAGGGCGACAGCGTCTACAACCCGGTGCGCGGCAAGAAGGAACGTATCGGCCGTATCGTGCAGATGCACGCCAACAACCGCGAAGAAGTGAGCGAAATCCGCGCCGGCGACATCGCCGCCTGCGTGGGCCTGAAGGAAGTCACCACGGGCGAAACCCTGTGCGACCCGACAGCCATCGTGACGCTCGAGCGCATGGTGTTCCCGGAATCGGTGATCTCGCAGGCCGTCGAGCCGAAGACCAAGGCCGACCAGGAAAAGATGGGCATCGCCCTGCAGCGTCTCGCTCAGGAAGATCCTTCGTTCCGCGTCAAGACCGACGAAGAATCGGGCCAGACCATCATCGCCGGCATGGGCGAGCTCCACCTTGAAATCATCGTAGACCGCATGAAGCGCGAATTCGGCGTGGAAGCCAACGTGGGCAAGCCCCAGGTTGCCTACCGCGAAACGATCCGCAAGACCGTCGAAGATGCCGAAGGCAAGTTCGTTCGCCAGTCGGGCGGCAAGGGCCAGTACGGCCACGTGATCCTGAAGCTCGAGCCGCAGGAAGCGGGCAAGGGCTTCGAGTTCGTCGACGCCATCAAGGGTGGTGTGGTTCCTCGCGAGTACATCCCCGCGGTGGAAAAGGGCGTTGTCGAAGCGCTGACGCAAGGCGTGCTGGCGGGCTACCCCGTCGTCGACGTCAAGGTCACGCTGCACTTCGGTTCGTACCACGATGTGGACTCGAACGAAATGGCGTTCAAGATGGCCGCAATCTTCGGTTTCAAGGAAGGCGCCCGCAAGGCCAGCCCCGTGATCCTGGAGCCGATGATGGCCGTGGAAGTCGAAACGCCTGAAGACTACGCCGGCAACGTGATGGGCGACCTGTCGTCCCGTCGCGGCATGGTGCAGGGCATGGACGACATGATCGGTGGCGGCAAGTCCATCAAGGCCGAAGTGCCGCTGTCGGAAATGTTCGGCTACTCGACCACGCTGCGCTCGATGTCGCAAGGCCGCGCCACGTACACGATGGAGTTCAAGCACTACGCTGAAGCTCCCCGTAACGTCGCTGAAGCCATCGTGGCTGCTCGCGCTAAGTAAGTTTTCAAGAATGCAGGGCCACGCAGTGCGCGGCCTTCGTTGTCTGCGATCCGGTGCCGCCGCGTTCCCGTGCGAGGCGAACCAGCAATCGGATGCAGACATAAAACCAATACACGGGAATGCTCTTTCAAGGATTGAAAAATGGCAAAAGGTAAATTCACCCGCACCAAGCCGCACGTGAACGTGGGCACGATCGGTCACGTCGACCACGGCAAGACCACGCTGACGGCGGCAATCGCCACGGTGCTGTCGGCCAAGTTCGG